>Ga0193753_10000107_pt1 | contig 74864 bp, 78 predicted proteins | sample H1c2metaG_FD_144925 | JGI IMG/M metagenome (GOLD analysis project Ga0193753, IMG submission 144925) | Soil microbial communities from a riparian zone of the East river system, Colorado, United States - H1c2 | ecosystem: Environmental > Terrestrial > Soil > Riparian zone | place: USA: East...
CTGAGAATTTGAATTCCCATCGTTCGGAAATACTCGCCGTCGACGGCGTTGAGGTACGGCGTGCCTCCGTCCGTTGGCAGCGTGAACGGCGCGGCGACTTTCGGCGGTGCCTGCCAGGTGAGGACGAACGGCGCGGCGACCGCCATGGACGCGTGTGAAACACCGGGAATGGATCGCACCCGATCCACGGCGCGCGCGAAGAGGCGGCTGGCGTCCTCAGTTGAATATCCCGCATCGCGCAAACGGGCCGTCACGGCGATGACACGGTCGGCGGCGAACCCGCCGTCGAGCGCGCGCGCCCGGTCGAAGCTGCGAACGAAGAGACCGGCGCCAACGAGCATGAAGGCACACAACGCGGCCTGAGCGCCCATCAGTACCGCCCGTACCCGGGCTTGGTCGCGGCCCTGCGTCGACGCTCCAGAACGAAGTGCATCGAGACTGCGCGGATTCGCGCTGCGGACGGCGGGCCCAATCGCGATGGCCAGGCCGATGACGAGAATGATCCCGCTGCCGGCGACAACCGATCGTGCGTCAAACGGCATCCAGTCCCAGGCGACGTCGGGAAGCAGCGTTCGTCCCAACACACCGGCCGCCGCGTGTCCGACCGCAAGGCCGCAGGCGCCGCCGATCAGGGCGAGCACGAGGCCGTCGATCAGCAACGTCGTGACCAGTCGACGTCGGGAGATGCCAAGTGCCAGACGCACCGCGATCTCGCGCCGCCGCCGAACGGTTCGCGCGAGTAGCAGATTCGTGACGTTGGCGCAGGCAACGAGCAGCACGATGGCCGCCACGCCGGCCACCCAGAGCGACACGAGAATCTCTTTGGGACGATCCGGTCCGAGCGTCTGCGACATCGGACCGAGCATCACCGTTCGTTTGACCGGCGGGGTTCGAGTGTCGCCGCCATCGGTCTTCACTGCCGCCAGCGCACTCGCCACGAATGCTTCCTGTTGCGCACCGCTCACGCCGTCGCGAATGCGCATGACGATTTGCAGCCAATCGATGCCGTTCGCCGTATACCAATCGGGACCAAGCATGTCGCGCCCAGCCACGCTGACGGGCACCCACGCATCGACCGCCTTGAGGTCGACACCGGTAAATCCGCGAGGAGCGACGCCGATGATCCGGTATTGTCGCGCGCCGAGAAATACGACTTTTCCGAGGACGTCGTCATCGCCTGCAAAATCGCGCTGCCAGGCGGCGAATGAGAGAACTGCAACGGGCTCCCCGACGGGCACGTGGTCGTCGTCGATGCCGAAATACCTCCCTCTCACCGCGGGGGCTCCGACGAGAGCGAAAAAACTTGCGGACGTCGCCGACACGGTGGCGGATCGCGCGGATCCACCGCGTCCCATCGAGGTCGGCGTGGTCTTGTAGGCTGCCACGATGCGAAACGGGGCGCCGGCTCGGGCGAGCTCGGTGAACAGTGCGTACGACGCGGCGGACGTCGTGCGGATGCCGTCCGTCGACGTCGTCGCGACATAGAAGCGCCGAATCGAAGCGACGTCGGTGACGTAGGCGGGCGGGCGAAGAACCAGTCGATCGACCACACTGAACATCGCCACGTTGACGCCGATGCCGAGGGCCAATGTCGCCACGACGCCGGCGGTGAACGTTGGCTCGGAGCGAAGCGCTCGAAGCGCTGCCCGCACGTCGCGCGTGGCGGACCCCAGCGTTTCTCGAATTTGCATATGGATTCCGCTGCAAACGATTACTCACGGCGGCGCGCACTCGCGTCGCACGCAACCCAGGCCGCCGTGGTATTGTGCGTTGATCTACGTCGTTCCGCAACGGCGGCGCGCGGGTCGCGCGTATTGTGGCCGCCGCGTCAGGCCGACGGCCGGCCTCCCCGCGGACAACTCGCGATTCGGGCGAGGGAATCGATCGATATGGATGGGCCTGCGACCGCGCGCACGGTTCCGCGTTCGCCCAGTACGACGAGCGTCGGCACTGCTGGAACGCGCACGGCGCGCGAAACTGCCATGCGGTCTGGCCGTTCCACGGCGAACAACGGGACGGTGAGCGCGTGCGAGCTCGCGAACGCGTGCGATGATGTCCAGTCGCCAAACGAAATCGCGACCGCTTTCCATCCGGTCGAGTCGCCGAACGTTTTTGCCCACGTCGGCGCTTCGCGTTCGCAGGTGGGGCACGTGGGCTCGGTGAAGATCACAAACGTGCACGCCGGGAGTTTGGCCAAATCGAGCATCACCGGCACGCCACTCGTGACCGTGGCGATCGCGCCGAATCGATCTCCTGGTTTGACGCGCTCTGGAGGATGCGGCGCTCGGGCGTACAGCATTCCGACCTGTAGCGCCGCGACCGCCACCAGGGCAATTGTGACGACTCGAATTCCAATTCTCTTTTGAACGAGCTCTATCATGACGTCACTCCGGAGGAACGTGCAGAAGGAGAGGCGGGGGACTGCTGCGCGACAGAACACATGGTGGCCGCCAGGCCGCGTCGAGTCGGAACAATGCTTCGGTCGAACTCGTGATGCGTGGTTGTCTTACGATTCCTTGATTTCGCAGCCGTTACACTGCGTGGCGTCGACGTCGCAGCAACAGTGGGACGTTCCCGACGCGTCTCCTTCACAACGACAGGCGCAGGCGCGGTTCGCTTCTTCGGCATGGGCTGGAGACGCGAAACGGGAAAGACCAAGCAGGACGTTCAAGGCGATGGCGGCGCCAAAGAGGCGCAGGGTGCGACGACGTTGCATGAGGATCTCCTGATATGAGAAATGGCCGATGCACGGCCTGGCGGCTCGTTCATGGGGTCACCCGCGACACCCGTTGCAAAACGTGCGGAGGGCGACTGCGCATCCGCTTTCGGCGAAAGCTCCGCTGGGACTCGATGCCCGAAGTGTGGCGCAGCGACGCTGCGCCTCCGGAACGGTCGCGATGGTTGCCATGGCCTTGGCACGGACGGGAACAACGACTTCCGTCGTCAACGTGTCTCGGCGGACCTGCACGCTGATCGATGACTGCCTCGTTGCCGCGAGCGCGGCGTTGACCGCCGAGCCGTTTCGTGTCGGTGTGCGGCCTACCCCGACGACGAGATCGCCTGCGCGTAGACCGAGCCGGTCGGCCACTGACCCGACTTCGACCTGGGTGATGCGCGCGCCGACTCCGGCGCTATCGGCGGTCGTCCATCCAACGACGCGCGGCCACTCAGCCGCGGGAATAGGTTGCGCGCAGGCCACGGCGGTGACCACCACGACACCGGCGCGCAAGATGGAACGGCGGCGAACCGACGGCGACAATCGCGGCATGCGTAAGCTCCGGGAATGGTCATTGGGGTGCGTGCAGCGCACGCACCGTCGCCCACGTGGGCGACTTCGCATTCGCGCCAGCACGGGCCGAACCTAGAGCGGATTGGTTGATCATGACAAGCGGCCGACTGATGACACTGTCAGACAACACACATTCAATATCCGTCGACGATCAATTGGTTGTGTCGACGGGACATCAAATGCTGACATTACTATCAGATAACGCTGTTTGTCTCGGCGACCTCTCTGGCCCACGCCGTCGTCATGACCTAGGTTGGCGGCGCGTGGCCGGCGTGCCGCGCAACCGCCGCCACTGTTGCGGCGTCCCCGACCCCATTGGAGGCGCACATGTTGGGACAATGGCTGCAGCGACGAGTCGATCTCCTGATCACCGTGGGCCTCCTGGGCGTCGGCAGTCTCGGCGCAGCGTCCGTCGTGCACACGTATCGAAGCCGGCCGGCGCCGAGGCCCGATGAGCAACCGATCGTCGTCCCGAATTGGCGCCCGCTCGCCGATTCCGGCGAACGCATGGGACCGGCGGCGGCCCCTGTGACCATCGTTGAATTATCAGACTTTCAATGTCCATTCTGCTCGCGCGCCGCAGCCGCGCTTCGCATTGTCCGACGCCGCCACGGAGATAGCATCGCGGTCGTCTTTCGGCACTTTCCATTGATCGGCATTCATCCGTTCGCGCGCGCTGCCGCCGTCGCATCCGAGTGCGCCGGCGAACAGGGAGCGTTCGAGGCGTACCACGATCTCCTGTTCGGCAATCAAGACTCCATCGGCATCTGGTCGTGGACCGACGTGGCTCGTCGCGCCGGTGTTCGCGACACGGCGCGATTCAGCGCCTGCCGCGGGGCGGTCCCCGCCGACGCGCGGGTCGCCCGAGACATGGCAGTGGGCCAGATGCTGCACGTCGCCGCGACGCCAACGATCATCGTCCAGGGGTTACTGCTTCCCGGCGCCCCAACCGTCGAAACGCTCGATAGTCTGACGCGGTTGGTCCTCGCTGGACGGACACTCACCGCGCCGTCGGTGGCGGGCGCCTCGCGAAAATGATATGAATTATCTTATGACTCAGCGAGCCTCCGGCCCCCGGTCCGCGACCGGGGCGGCGATCAGACCGGCGTGTCCGACAAACCGATATCCACGACCACGCGCCGTCTGAATGCGGTGCGCGAGTCCAATGCGTGCGAGCTTCTTTCGGAGCTGTGTCATTCCCGCTTCGAGCGCGTTGCCGGCGCGAGACTCATTCGCGGCGTCCCATCCGGCCAATCGTACGAGTTCGGCGCGTCGAATGATCGTGCCGGACGCGCGAGCAAGCGCCGCGAAGAGCCGAAACTCGCGCGGGGTGAGGTCGATATCGCGCTCTCGATGGATGAGGCGAAGACCGCTCACATCGAGCACGAGATCGGGCCCGATCGTGTACGCAGACGGACAGCTTCCGATTTGCGCACGACTCCCGAGCGCCAAGACACGGAGCGCGAGCTCCTCACGCATGCATGTTGCACGGACGACGTCATCGACCGCCGCCGCGAAACGCATGCCATCCCTCCGCAGGCTCCCTGCACTCGTCTCGTCGATGACGGCGAGAAATCTCGCTGCCGGCGCGCGTGCACGCAGCCGATCGACCATCGAGATGAAACTGCTGGCGCCCGACTCGGCGGCGAGAACAAACACCCGACTGAACACGAGTCGATCATGCGACAGGGCGAAGTCGATGCCGACGGCCGTCCATGACGCGATCGACGCATCGTCGAGACACCGCACCGCGGCGGCCCGTCTCGGAGCACTCGGATCGACAACGGCAACGACGGGATCAGCCTTCCATCGTCGCGCGGGAAACTCCGAGCCAGCAGAATTCATTGGAGCGCGCACGGGGAACGGGAGCGTCCATCACGCTGCATCGCGCACACCCCAACGTATCGAACGCCAGCCCAGTTCGACAAGAGGGAAAATAGATTAAAAAACTCTCATCAATCGCTGCACGAACCGACAAATTGCCCGAGGTGAAAGGGCGTTCCCTTCGGGCCTCAAGTCGTTCGGGCTACACACGGTACGATTGCTCACGTCTGTGGCGATCTCGCCGACTGCGCGATCGAGGCGAGCTGCTACGGACTTCGCGGGTTGCGCGCCATCTTCGAGAACTAGTGGAACACGACGAACGCCCGGCATCGCGACGCAGAATCGACGGAGATGGCGTCGGGGCTCGATATGACGATGCTTTGCGCAGACCCTGCGCTCTCCCCTCCGCGGTGGCGCGTGACGGCATGAGCCAGCGACCCTGGCCGTTGGCTTCGGAGCTTGCGACAACGGACGAGCTCGGGCTGACACGAACGCACACGACGATCGATGTCCGCCTCCGTGCGATCACCGCGTTATGCGGATACGTGGCGCCGCCGCTCACGTCGGCGCCTCACACGATAGAGGCGTCATGACGACCAAATCCCGGACTCGCGGTGCGAAGCGCTCGCCCGCCGGCTCGACCAAGCAGAAGTCCACCAAGTCCCAAGCCTCGACGTCCGCCGCGACAGCCGCCGCGTCTGCAAAGACGAACGGCGCCAAGCACGCGAAGCAAAATGGACGTAGCAACGGCACGAAGGCGACACGCAACGGATCGGTTCGGCGAGTCCACGACACCGCCGTGCTCAAGAGCGATCCACTCGCCGCCAACACGTCGGCGTTCAAGTCACCGACGCGCGGACCGGCAAAGCTCGACAAGCTCAGCGCTCCTGCGCGACGGAAGCTCGTCGCCGAGCTCATTCCGAGTCCCGAGCCCGCTCCATCGGCAGACGTCGCACAAGCACTCAAAGCGTTGGAGCCACCGGTCCGTCGCTTTCACGGAACGAAAGTGCCGCTCCATTGGTTCCCGCGACGGCTCGTCGATTCCACGTGCGCCGACAAGTTCGGTTACCTGTTCTCCGCCTCCGTCCGCAACGCGTCGAAGCTGCCGTTCAACGTGACGACGGAAGCGCTGCTCACGCAGTTGGGCAACCTCATGGGCGATGCGGGCCGAGACACTGCCGCGGACTCCATCATTCCCGCCGGCTACACGTATTTTGGACAGTTCGTCGACCACGACATCACGCTCGACGTATCGTCCACGATCGACGCACCGCAGGACGCGGCCAAGATCAACAACATGCGGTCCCCGGTGCTCGACCTCGACAATGTCTACGGCCGGGGCCCCGCACTCGATCCGTATCTGTTTCGATTCCCCGGCGCGGGCGACCCGCCGACCGCCGTGAGGATGCAAATCGGGCAGAATCGCAACACCGGTGCAGGCGGACCGCACGACGCCGCGGGCGCGGTCGCGATTCCGGCGACGTTCGACGTCCCGCGCGTGTTGAACGGGACCAACACGACGGTCACCGAAGCCGACAGCAGCTTCACCGCGATCATTGGCGATCCGCGAAACGACGAGAACCTGATCGTATCACAGTTTCATCATGCGCTCCTCAAGTTCCACAACCGGGTCGTCGATCTGCTCGTCACCGCCGCGTTTCCCGGCGACATCTTTGCCGAAGCGAAGAAGATCGTTACGCAACACTATCAGTGGTGCGTGATTCATGATTTCCTACCGCGCGTCTGTGGCGCGGCGGCGGTGAACGCGGCAATCTCGTCGGTCCACGCGCCCGTCGGAAGCGCGTTCAGCATGCCCGCCGAATTCGCGATGGCCTCGTATCGGTTCGGACACAGCATGGTTCGCAACGGCTACATCCTGAACTCGTCGCTTCCGCCAGCAGTCAGCACGCTCGCGAATGTCTTCGCCTTCATCCGCGTCCCGCGCCTCCCGGTGTTTTCGAATTGGGCCGTGGATTTCAATATGTTCTTCAACACGGCGCATCCGGTGGGCGCGAGTTTCAACAATGCCCGACCGATCGACAGCAATCTTGCCAACGGCCTCGAAGCGATTCCCGGCGGCTCGGGTATCATGGCCATACTCGCCGCGCGGAATCTGCGGCGCGGGTTGGCGCTCGGTCTCCCGAGCGGACAGGGCGCGGCCAACGCCTTGGGGATTCCGCCAATGACCACCGCGCAATTGACGGCCGGTCTTCCCGCGGCGGAGATCGCGCTGCTCAACTCGAACGGCGGATTGCTGCTCTCGAAGACGCCGCTGTGGTACTACGTGCTGCGTGAGGCGATGGTCACGCAGGGCGGCAACCAACTCGGACGTGTGGGCGGGCGCATCGTCGCTGAGACGTTCGTGCGGATGCTGAAGCGGGATGCGGATTCGTTCATGAACGTCCCGGGCTTCGCGCCGTCGCTGCCAAGCTCCGTCGCGGGAACATTCACGATCGCCGATCTGCTCGACTTCGCGGGCGTGCTGGTGCAGTGAGGTTGTGTGAAGTGAGGCTGTGTGACAAGAGTGTGCCAGGCTGCGAAGGCTTGCGGCCTGGCACGCTCTTGCATTTACTGATGGTAGAATACCGTCCAACGATGACCGCGGAGCCAGCGTCGGACACGCGGGACCAGGTTGCTTGCGAGCGGTACGGCATCGCCCAAGGGGTCATTCACCCGTGGAAGCCAATTCCAAAGATCACCACCACCATGCAGCCTGATGTCATTCTGAAACGCTTCGAGCAGCCGACGAGATGCGCGAGCTCATCAAGGGCCGTTTCGAGCTCGTGGATCTCGGCGGAATGACCATCGGCCGAGCCATCTACGAACCAGGCTGGCGATGGTCCGAACATGTCGGCCCCGGTATCGGACAAACTCGCTGCTCAGTCGAACACGTCGGCTTGGTCGTCTCCGGAACTGCGACGGTAGCATTCGCCGACGGCCGAGTCATTGAGCTCCGGGCGGGAGAGTTGTTCCACGTCCCGCCGGAGCCGCATGACAGTCGGGTCGGCGGCGATGAGAAATATGTCTCGCTCCATTTCCTCGGCGCGAATCCCTACACGCGTTGACGCCCTCCGGACGGGTTCGTCCACGCCTGCGCCGACAGCATGTCGTCGAGCGGAGCGTGCACGATGTGGTGCGCATAGTTCGCCATCACGGAGAACGCCGCGCCCAGAATTACCTCGAGCACCTGCGCGGACGTAAATCCCGCCGCGCGGAACGTGTCGAGTGCCGCCGGCGGTACGGCTCCGCGGTGTTGAATGAGCGCCCGCGTGAATTCGCTCAACGCGCGGGCTCGTGCATCATCCGGAGATCGTCCGGCGCGCAATGCATCGATCGTCGCATCTGATACGCCCGATTTCTGCGCCATGAGCGTATGGAAGGCCATGCACCAGTCGCAATCGTTCTCGAACGCGTTTGCCAACGACAGCACTTGGACTTCGCCCGCGCTGAGCGTGCCCTGCGCGTAGATCTCACGCACGGCAAAGAACGCGCGAAGCAAGGACGGGGACTCCGCCATGGCAGCCGCGAGGTTGGGCACTCCGCCGAGCGTCGCTTTCACGTGGCGGAGGGTGTCTTTGGATCCTTCTGGTGCTGAATCGGGTGTGTGAATCGCGTATGTTTTCGTCATCGTCTCGGTGGCTGTCATGGTCACGGGGCTGGTGAATTGATGGATGTTGATATCGACGAATCGAAAATCACGTGTCGCCACACTCCGTTCAATTCCCTCGGAGGGAAGTGAAAACGCAGACTCGGCAGCTCGGGCTACTTCTCAAGCAGTGGCGCAGGCTCCGCGGCAAGAGTCAGCTCGCGCTCGCGACGGACGCAGGTGTGTCGCCGCGCCATCTCAGTTTTGTCGAGAGCGGGCGCTCGCAAGCCAGCAGAGAATTCTTATTGGCGCTCGCCGACACACTCGGCATTCCACTTCGTGAACGCAATCTGTTGCTCGCCGCGGCCGGGTTTGCCGCGATGTATCCGGAGACAGCCCTCACGGCGGAGGAGTTGACCCAACTTCGCTCCGCCTTGTCGAGACTCCTCGAGCATCAGGAGCCGTACCCTGCAGTGGTGCTCGACCGACAATGGAACGTGGTGCAAACCAACCGCGCTGCGCCGCGACTCTTCGCACACTTCATCGATCTCGACGCGTTGCCGCAACCGCGCAACCTGCTGCGCACGATGTTCAACCCTGCCGGCCTCCGCCCGTGGATTGCCAATTGGGACGTCGTGGCGAACGGACTCGTGCAGCGCGTGTTTCGGGAAGCCGTCGGTGGCATTCCAGATGACCGAACGATGGCGCTGCTGCACGAACTGCAGGCCTACCCGCCGGCCGCTCTCACGGAGGCGCTCACATTGGGGCGCGCATTGCCGTTCCATCCCGTCAACTTCAAGAAAGGTGCGCTCGAATTGAGTTTTTTCTCAATGATCACGTCGGTCGGCGCGCCGCTGGACATTACCGCGCAAGAGTTACGGATCGAAGCGTTCTTTCCGGCGGATGCGGTGACCGAAGCGTTCGCCCAGCGCAGTCTGCGCAGCGATGACGAAGCCGTGTCGAAGTAGCACGCGACCAAACTCATGGGAATACTCCAAGGGCGAGGCAGCACTGCGAGACGCGCGGTGTGCCTCGGACTTCAGGTGCTGCGCAGAACGGCGTCGAGGCCGGCGGCGAAACGTTTCCAACTTTCGAGCTCGTCGCCGAGGGCGCGACGGCCGGCGGCGGTGAGACGGTAGTAGCGTGCGCGGCGGTTGTTGTCCGTCGTCCCCCAGTCGCTGGTGATCAAGCCGTTCTTCTCGAGGCGCTGGAGCGCGGGGTACAGCGAACCTTGTTCGACGTCGAGCACACCCTTGGACATCTGCTGGATACGCTGGCTGATTCCCCACCCGTGCATCGGGACGAGAGACAGCGTTTTGAGGACGAGAAGGTCGAGGGAGCCGCGGAGGGCGTCGGTCTGAGATCGAATGGTCACGAGCGATTTGAGCCATGGTTCCTGTAGCTGTCTAGTGGAAGATAGGTGTTCGCTCCTCTAGCTGTCAACAGAAGCCGTCGGCGGAAGGCTCCGGTGTGAGCACCCAAGGTGCCTCGCTTGGGAGCCCGCGTGTCGTGCCGGGACCTATGTTCTTCGACCATGTCGAGACTGGAGCGCCGGCTCCGACTTACTCCAGAAGCAGCCATGAACCTCACACCCATCCGGAGCCGATCATGCCAACCATCACGCCATTTCTCTGGTTCGACACCCAGGCCGAAGACGCCATGAACTTCTACGCGGCCATCTTCCCGCAAGCGAAAGTTGTCTCCGTCAACCGGGCAAACGGGAAGGTGATGTCCGTCGAGTTCGAGCTCGAAGGCCAGAGGTTCATGGGCCTCAACGCCGGACCGTTGTACAAGTTCAACGAAGCGGTATCGTTCTTCGTGGGGTGCGAAACGCAGCAAGAGATCGACGAGTTGTGGGACACGCTCACCGCCGACGGCGGAGCTCCCAACCGATGCGGTTGGCTCAAGGACAAGTTTGGGCTGTCGTGGCAGATCGTACCGAACGCGCTGGGGCGCTTGATGGGCGGCGGAGATGCCGCAAGTTCGAAACGAGTGATGGAAGCGCTATTCGCGATGGAAAAGCTCGACGCGAACCGACTGCAACAGGCGTTCGACGGGAAGTGAGTCGACGCCATTCCCTCATGCTCGATGCGGCGCACTACGGCGTGAGTTGCTTTCGCTCCGTGGCTGCGTGCGCGGTATCTGGCCGCTCTCGCTAAATCGATCCGACCGCTCGACGCCTCGGACGCCCCTCCTCTGCCCTGTTCGTTGCGTCGTGCGCGGCGCGCAACGGTCGAAAGAATTCGCGAATGTCGTTCACGAGGAGCTCCGGTGCCTCGAGCGGGGCGAAATGTCCGCCACGCGGCATTTCCGTCCATCGCTGCACGTTGAAGAATCGCTCGGCCCACTCACGCGGCGGATGAGACAGGTCCTTGGGAAACATCGCGAATGCGGCGGGCACATCGGACGAGCCTTTCCACTGCTTGAGCTTTTCCTTGATCCACGTGCCGGCGCCGGCTTGAGAAATGTCATAATACGGCGCGAACGACGAGTTGATCGTTCCCGTTGCCCAGTAGATCATGATGTTCGCCAACAACTCGTTCCTGGTGAAACACGTTTCCACGTCGCCACCGCAATCGCTCCACCGGCGAAATTTCTCAACCAGCCACGCGGCAAGACCGGACGGCGAGTCATTCAACCCAAGCGCGAGGGCCTGCGGCTGCGCGCCCTGAATGAACGCGTACGCTCCTTGATTCTGGCCGAACGTGGCAATGGCCTCCAAATACTTCTCTTCCTTCTTGCTTGAATCGCTGGGCTTTTGGAACGCATGATAGAACGGCACGTCCGTCAGATGGATGCCGACGACTGAATCGGCGTGGTCGCGCGCCATGATTTCGGTGATCGTGCTTCCCCAGTCGCCGCCGTGCGCGGCGAACCGCTCGAAACCCAGTTCCTGCGCCATGAGCCGATGCCAGAGGTCGCCTACGTGGAACAGCATTCCGTCCTTGGTGGCCGCATCAGAGAATCCATAACCCGGAAGGCTCGGCACGACGACATCGAAGGCATCCGCGGGATCGCCTCCATGGCGTTCCGGATCGGTGAGCATCGGGATGATTTTGGCGAAGCGCAGAAAGGAATCGGGGAAGCCGTGCGTCAAGATGATCGGAAACGGACTCGGCCCCCGACCGCGCTCGTGAATGAAATGGACGTTCCGCCCATCGATCTCCGTCCGAAAATGCGCGAAGCGGTTGATCGCGGCTTCCTCGGCGCGCCAATCGAACTGGTGCTGCCAATAGTCCACGAGCTCGCGCAAATACGGAACGCTGAGTCCATGTTCCCAACCGCCGTCACCTATCTCGTCCATCCATCGAGTGCGAGCAAGTCGCTCACGCAGGTCGTCGAGAACGGCGTCCGGAATTTTTACGACAAACTCCTGAGGATGCCGGGCGGAGCCGTTGGCGTCGTGCAAGTCGGGTCGCATTGTGTCTCTCGTTATGTAATCCGGCTCGGCAGACGGGCAAGTCGCTTGCCAATCAACGGATCATGCGCCTGCCGAAGACGGCCCCGTGCGGTATGGCCCGCCCAGTCGACCCGTGCGGCCAGCGCTCACGACTGAAATCGACACCAACCTGCTCCAAACCCGGCGTCTTGAACGCCGAGTCGAGTCGTAGCACGCCGGTGGTTCGGTCGAGGTTGGCTATCAGGACGCGCGACTCCAACTTCTGATAGCCGGTGATCACGACCCGCTCGCCGCCCGGTTCGAGCGCGATCCAGTGAGGAATCTCATCTGCCCTGAGCGTGAGACGACTCACTTCGCGCGGTCGGCTTGGATCGGAAATATCCAACGTGATCACGGCGTGATCCGGACCGCTGGTTTGAAGCCAGAAATTTCCGGCGACCACGGGCACCGCGCAGTAGGGCGGCTCTTTCCACGGCGTCGAGTATATCCACTCGGCGGACGGCGCATCGCCGGCCAAATTTCGCAGCCGGTACAGCCCGCACTTGAACGTATTGACGATCACCGTACGCCCATCCGCCAACACACGCGGCTCGGCCGTCATAGAATTCTCATCACCTCGCGGACCGGGCGGCAACAGAATTGTTTGAAGTAGCTTGAGGTCGGAGAGACGCCATACTTGAACCGCGCGACTGCTCGTTTGCCCATGCATGTCGGTCGCCGTGGTCACGACGCGGTCGAGCGCCGGAACGATCGCGAGGCTATATGGCCGTATACCGGGGTCGATCGACGGCACGGCAGCGTCGGCCGATCGCACGACTCGCCCCTCGGCATCGAGCTCCACGAGACCTCCGGTTTCGTCATGCCCGCTGCCGGCGCGTTGCTGAAACGTCGACAGGACATTGCCGTTGGGGAGGCGCGCATAGCTGTGCGGATGGGCGAAGGGCGCAGCATCGCCGAACGTTCCAATCAGGCGCGGGTGCATCGGATCTCGCACGTCGAATCGAAACGTCTGACCGCTGTTGAACCCATTCGCCCACAATACGCCGCCGGCCGGCATCTCATACTCGGTGTGATGCGGCCGCGTCGCCGACGCATCAACGGGCAACGTCGACACGACAGCGGCGTAGGTGGCGCTCCGAGGGTCTGCGTCGATTACAGCGAGGAAGTCGCTCTGCGCACTATCGGCGTCCGCGGCCCACACAAACAAAAATTGCCTGTGCTGCCCGCGACTCAGCGGCGCTGGGTTGGCCGCACCATGGCAGGCGGCAAGCGCGATGGCGACAACGAGCGAAGTACAACAACGCATTGCGGTGACCTTTGAGAAGACCATCACGATAAGACAAGAGGCGCATCGACGCATCGGGGAAAGCCGTCGATCTTTCGCCACGCGCGGACATCACGCCGGCAACCACGTTGTTGATTCTTGCGCTCAGACACTCGACACCCGTTGCGTCTGACTCACGACACGATCGATGTCGTCGACGGGAAACGCCATCAACTCAGCAGCCGAGCGCCGCTTGACGGGCGGAACGTTCTGACCCGCCCACAACGGCATGAGATCGGATTGTCCCGCACGTCCCGCCGCCTGCGCGATGGGCGACAACATCCGATTCTGCCACGGGTAACTCGGAAGAGAGCGGCTTCATGTTGAATCATCTCGCGGACGTAGCGGTTGACCAGACCACGCGCATGCCGACCTGTGAATACTCGAGGCGTGATGACATTGGACCCGACGAAGCTGGGATGGAGAGCGACCGCACTCACCGAGCGATTGGGGATCCCACGATCATTTCGCCCTTGAAGTACTCGTCGGTGAGCACGTTCCAGAATTGGAAGGCGCCGCCATGTTTGATGCGTTGGTCGAGCTGTTCGGTGGTGATCGTGTGTACGGCGGACATATGGGACTCCGATCGCGGGGTTGTTGGGTTTGAGGGCCGGGACGTGATTGTCGCGGCCTTGAGGTCGAACCGTAGCGTCTTACTGTTATTCCAGATAGAATGCACCCTGAAGCGACATACTATCTTTGAGGAGAGTATGGCGACGCAGCGGGTTGCGAAGGCGAACCGCAACGAGAGTTGGTGCCCCATCGAGCAGACCCTCGGCGTGATCGGGGGCATCTGGAAGGTGATCATCATCCGGGAGTTGCTCACCGGGACCAAGCGATATGGTCAGCTGCATCGCAGCGTCGGACTGTCGGCTCCTGATTCGCGCGCGAGTCGCTTCGCGCATTGGCTCGTATGGGAGATCCCAGATGATCGTACGCTCATGGCGCGGGCGAACCGACGTTGATCGCGCGGACATTTATCCCAAATACCTGTTCGACGTCGTCGTCCCGAAGCTCGGGGCGTTGTCGGGGTTTGGCGGAATCTCGCTTCTGCGGCGCGTCGACGGGAACGAGATCGAATTCGTCGTGCAGACGTATTGGCAATCGATGCAGGCCGTCGAGGGATTCGCGGGACCGAAACCTGAGATCGCGGTTGTGGAGCCTGACGCGCGCGATCTGCTGACGTCGTTCGACGAGACCGTGCTTCACTATGACGTCGTCGCCGGCATGGACAGGCCAAAGTGACCTGAATGCACAATCGTTCGGTTCCGACTACAACCGGTCCGCCGGTTCGTCGTACCTCATCTCGCGGTTCGTCCCAGAACGCCATCACGCGTGGAGTGCACTCATGAAATTCGCTTCCGGTCTCTGTCTACTCGCATCGTTGGGCGGAGTGCTCGCCTGGCGGACGTCTGCGTCCACTCAAGCGCCTGTGCCGTATCCAGACGGATATCGCAACTGGGTGCATGTGAAGAGTACGGCCGTCGGCCCGGCTCACAAAAGCTTCGCGACCATGGGCGGCTTTCAGCATATCTACGCGAATCCCCAAGCCGTGACCGGCTATCGCACGCGTGTGTTTCCTGAAGGGTCGACCATCGTGTTCGATTGGCTCGAGATGCAGGACCAAGCCGGTGCATTCACCGAAGGCCCGCGCCGGCAGACTGACGTGATGGTCAAAGACTCAGTTCGCTTCGCGTCGACGGGAGGCTGGGGATTTCAGCGCTTCGTCAAGGACAGCAAGACGGAGCTCGCCGCCGAGCCGACTCCGCAGCAGTGCTTCGCCTGCCATGACCAGCTCAAGAAGGACGGGCTGGTGCTGAGTAGTTTCCGGCCGTGACCCGGGCGTGAGCGGGACGCGAACCGACGAATGACCGCAACCGTCGCGAGAACCCGTTCGGTAATTGGCTCCAAGCACGAATCACCGTTCACAGTCTACCGCGAGGCAGATAGGTGCCGTCGACGACTCTGATATTGCCGGGACTTTTCAATTCGGGACCGGAGCATTGGCAGAGTTATTGGGAGCGCACGGATTCGACGTGTCGGCGCGTCGTGCAAATGGATTGGGAACGCCCGCGCTGCTCGGATTGGGTCGCGACACTCGATCAGACTATTGTAAATACACCTGGCGACGTGATTCTGGTGGCGCACAGTTCCTCCTGCGCACTCGTGTCGCATTGGTCCGTGGCAGCGCACCCGGATCTCGTCGCGCGCGTTCGCGGAGCATTGCTCGTGGCGCCATCCGATCCGGAAGGTCCGAATTATCCGGAAGGACCGACCGGATTCGCACCAATGCCAATGGTGCCGCTGCCGTTTCCGAGCACGGTCATCGCCAGCCAGAACGACGAGTTCATCGAGCTCGAACAAGCGCGGACGTACGCCAAGGCGTGGGAGAGTTTGTTCGTCGACATCGGCGCGCTGGGTCATATCAACAGCGCCAGCAACCTCGGCGAATGGCCCGCGGGCTATGCGCTCCTCAACGCTCTCCGCGCCGGCGACCCATGAGCATCGCAACCATCAACGGCATTTCCATCGGGTTCGACGACGCGGGCGCGGGTGAGAACACGCTGCTGCTTGTTCACGGTCATCCGTTCAATCGATCGATGTGGCGCCCGCAACTCGACGCCGTGCGCGACTCCGGCTGGCGTGTGATCATTCCCGATCTTCGCGGCTACGGCGAGACGACTGTCGTTCCGGGAAGGACGACATTGGATGTCTTCGCGGCGGACCTCGCGGGACTTCTCGATCACCTCGGCATCGACAGTGTTGTGATCGGCGGCCTGTCCATGGGCGGACAGATCGTCATGGAGTTCGCTCGGCAATATCCGCAGCGCGTGCGGGGAATGTTGTTGGCCGCAACGTTTCCCCACGCGGAGACGGATGAAGGCAAGCGAACGCGGAACGCGATGGCCGACCGTCTGCTGCGTGAGGGAATGAATTACTACAGCGACGAGGTGCTGCCGAAAATGCTGGCGCCGCGGAGCATCGCTGCGCTGCCTGCGGTCGCCAGCCACGTCAGCGCGATGATGCGCGCCACGAATCCGGAGGGGGCGGCGGCGGCGGTGCGTGGTCGCGCCGAACGTCCATCGTATGAGGATACGCTCGCGAGCGTGCGGGTGCCGGCGATCGTCGTCGTGGGAAGCGACGACGCGTTCACGACGCGACAAGACGCGGAAAAGATGCGCGATCTTCTCCGGAATTCAGAGCTGATTTGGATCGAGGGGGTTGGACACATGCCAAATCTCGAAGAGCCCGCGGCGTTCAACGCGGCGCTGACGCGATTCCTGGCGCGCGTGGAGAGCGCGACGACGCGGTCACCGGAGAAATCTCCGCGCTAGCTGCTCCAACCGCTCGTCCTTGGCGCGCTCGGCTTCGACGAGCGTCTCTTGCACGTATGGGCGGAGACGCGGCTCGCCCCAGTAGAAGCCGGTCGCTCGCTCGGCGAGTTGCGTTTCGTTGATACGCGCGGCTTCGAGCAACGCGCGGGCGGCCGCCCGTTCGAACCCGGGATCGTCGCGCTCCGGAAGGTCGTAGTGGCGGCGGGGCATCTCCCCTTCCGCATCGTCTCGTAGAAATGCGCGTGACACGCTTGCCCTCCCTCCGATCGTGATTGCGCGGCCGACCTGTGAGGCATCGGGCGGCTATAGACACAAGATATCGACGCCACGGCGCCCAGCAGACAAGGCTATCGCGGCCCCCTGTCCAGCCAAGCGACGGACCTACCTTTGTTCTTACGCCCCCTTGGGCGGATTCCCATATTGAGCGGACCCCGGCCACCGTGTCTCCGTGTCTCCGCCCCGACCATGACCATTCCGGCACCATCAGGGCTCGCCCCCTCTCGCACGAATCACGTCCTTGTCGCCGCCGGTGTCATGCAGCTTGTGGCATTGTTGACTCCAGCGGTCCGCGTGAGGCTTGCAGGTACCATTCCATTCTTTCGTTTGCCGAATGCCGGCGTTGTTCTCGTCGCCCTCGGAGTGCTGACGGTTGCAATTGCATTTCGCCCGAGAGGATGGTGGCGTTGGATACCCGGCGTTCTTTCGGGCGTCATTGTGACCGTCGCTTATTTTCGTATTGTGACCGCGCCATCTGGATCCTTCTTGGATCCGCTACTGCGGCACGCGGTGCATCCCAGTTGGGGGTTCGTGGCGATGACCGTTGCAATTCTCTTTAGTCTCGGCGGCGCGGCTGTGACGCGCCGTGCGCCACCCGTGACCGACAGTCTCGAGGCGCGGAGCAATTTGACTTACGGAATAGAGAATGAATGACGATCCCATTCTCACCTGCGAAGCGGAGCTTCGCGCGGCCATGCTCATCAACGATGTGTCCGCGCTCGATCGGTTGATCGACGATGAATTGGTGTTCACGACGCTCGAGGGCGCGGTCATCGGAAAGCAGTGGGATCTCGACGCGCACCGGGCTCGGCGGCTGCGACTGACGCAATTGGAGCCGAGTGATCAGCGCGTGCAGCGTTGGGATTCGATGGCGGTGGTGAGCGTGCGAATGGACGTTACGGGCACGTGGGATGGATCGCCGGCGAACGGCGCGCTGAGGTACACTCGAGTTTGGTGCAAGCGTCCTGACGGATGGCGTTTGGTTGCGGGCCACATGAGCGCCGTCACGGCGTAGCCATTCACCGCGCGTGGGTCGTGCGTTGAGAATACTCTGATAGCTGTCATGTTGCCCCCCGCTATGAGCCGGATTAACCCAATCGACATCCAAACATCATTGTGAACGACGTACGCGTCCGCTCGGCGCATCGCATGATTGAGGTATCCTCTGTCACGTGAGCCAATCGATGAGACGCATCCTTGCCTCGATCCTGTTCGTGCCCGTTCTCGTCTTTGTCCACGCGTGCTCGATCGATTCGGCTCGGGCGGCGACGTTGCGAGACGGAGCCGCCGTGGTTTGTCATCGCGATCAGTCTCTTTTGGTATCGTCGCTTCCGGACGGGCGTTTTCGATTGAATTATCAGATCGGCGACAGCGCTCAACTCGTCCGCACCCTGCACGATGTATTGTCGCCGCACGCGGACAAGCTGGTCATGGTTCGTCTCGATACGAACCGCGGTGGCGCACTCCGATGGATCGTTTCTGCAATCGAAAGCAATGGCGGACAGGCGTACAAGCCAGACACTGTCTGCATTCCTCTCAACCTTGGGCCGTAAGTCAAACATGCTAACACCTGCCCCTCTCACGCTCGAGGGCCACGGGGTCCGTCTTGAACCTCTGACCACCGAGCACGCGGGCGCGTTGGCGACCGCCGTGGCGGACGGTCGTCTCTGGGAACTGTGGTTCACGACAGTTCCGAAACCCGAGGGGACGCCGGACTACATCGCCGCCGCGCTCGCCGGGCAACAGGCCGGGCACATGCTCGCGTGGGTCGTGAGAGAGCTCGGCACAAACACCATCATCGGGGCCACGCGATACCACGACATTGTACTTCCGGTGGATCGCGTCGAAATCGGCTACACCTTCTACGGCGCGTCGTGGCAGCGCAGCCACGTGAACACGGCATGCAAGACGCTACTGCTCACGCACGCGTTCGAGACGCTCGGATGCAAAGTGGTGGGCTTGCGTACCGACAACTTCAACTTCAGATCGCAACGGGCCATCGAAGGCATTGGCGCGAAGAAAGACGGCGTGCTTCGTCACCACCAGGCGCGGCGCGACGGCAGCATTCGCGATTCCGTGATGTACAGCATCCTCGAGAGCGAGTGGGAAGACGTCAAACGTCATCTTCTCTTGCGTCTCTCGCGGCGCGCCAACGAGTCCAAGTAAAGCGAGCGAGTTAGCCGGCGCGAGGATCCACAGACTACCGCGCGCCGGACGGAAGCTTGAACGCGATGAATTCACCCGAATACGGTCCGCCGCTCACAGGCACCACGATGTACTGCGTGCCGTTCACCGCATACGTCATCAGCGATCCGCTCGGCGGCGCGGGCAAAACCACCGCGCCAAGCTCGGCACCGCTCGACTTGTCGTAGGCACGCAGCATTGCGCCGCGCGGGCGGTCCGGCAGCGTCGTGACTTGTGGGTCGCCGGCGATCACGAGCGTTTTTGTCACGAGCGTGCCGACGAGAAACCCGCCTTGCCCAGTGCGGGGAATGGTCATTCCCTTTAGAGCTTCGTGATTGCGAACGACGTCGGGCGTCTCGCCATGCGCGACCTGCCACACGATCTCGCCTTTGTCGAGATTGATGGCGCTGATCGTTCCGTACGGCGGTTTGAAGAGCGACAGACCCTGAACCGTGTTACCGCCGCCGCGTCCACCGCCCGGCTGCGGCGCCGTCCCACCGATCCAATCCATGTCCGAGCGCTCCTTGCCCGGCGCGACGAGCCCCAGCGCCGCGGCGGCAGAATTGGAGGCGGCGACATAGAGCATGTGAGTTTCTGGATCGAATGATCCGCCGGGCCAGTTCGTGCCGCCGTTCGTGGGGCCGCGCGCGAGCGTAGCGATCGGTCCGTCGGCCTTGCTCACCACGGGTGGTGTAAACACGGGTCCAAGCTTGTAGCGCGACGCGATCGCGACGGCCTGCGCCTTGAGCTCCGGCGTGAAGTCCACTAGATCGTCTAGTGAAGTGCCGTTCTTGGCGTACGCGGCAGGTTTTGTGGGAATGGGCTGTGTCGGCGAGTACCACTCGCCGGGGACGTCGCCCTTCTCGACCGGTTTTTCTATCATCGGCCACACGGGCTTTCCGGTCACGCGATCGAAGACGTAGAGGATGCCTTGCTTCGTCGGCGCCGCAACCGCTTTGATGGCGCGGCCGTCGACGGTGATGTCCGCGAGAATCGGTGCCGCGGACAGGTCAAAGTCCCAGATGGGATGATGCACGATCTGGTAATGCCACTTCTTCACGCCGGAGTGCAGATCGAGACACACGAGGCTCTCACCGTACAGGTTGTTGCCCGGCCGATGCCCGCCGTAGTAGTCACCTGTCGGGGATTCGACCGGCAGATAGACCAATCCCAGCTCTTCGTCCACCGTGACCTGCGTCCACACGCCGGTGTTGCCCGTGAACTCCGCGGACCCGTTGTCCCACGTCTCGTAGCCCGGTTCGCCCTTCTTCGGGATGGTGTGAAAGGTCCAGAGCCGTTTGCCGGTGCGGACGTCGAACCCGCGGATGTAGCCTTTATTGTTCTTATAACTCTTCGGCGCGGTTCCTTCTCTGAATGCAGCGCCGATGATGACGACGTTTTGCGCCACGACGGGCGCGCCCTGATAGCCAATTTCCCCGGTGACGAGATCGGGGAGAATCGTCTGGTCGATGTCTGTTTTGAGATCGACAACGCCGTTGATCCCGAAGCTCGGTACGGGCGTACCCGTCTTCGCATTGAGCGCGATCAAACGGTAGCCGGGCGTGACGTAGAGAATCCGCTCTTCCCTGCCGTCGGTCCAATACGAGAGACCGCGTCCTGACAGCAATCTCGGGGCCGACGAGCCGCGTTCGCCTTCGTCTTCGCGGTGTACCCATTTTTGCGCGCCCGTCACGGCGTCGAGCGCCACCACGGCGCGATTCGTTCCGCCCGTCGTATAGAGCACACCGGCGACCATCAGCGGCGTGCTCTCGAGCTTGAACTCGGGACGCGGTCCGAGCGAGTCGGTCTTGAACCGCCAGGCGATTTCGAGCGTGCTGAAGTTGGCGCCGGTGATCTGCGCGAGGGGTGAATATCGCGTGCCGCGTGTGTCGCCGGTGTAACTCGGCCATTCACCTTTGGCAGTGGAGAATGGTGCCGGCGTTTGCGCGGCCATCACGCGAGATTCGCCGAGTGTGGCGACCGCGATCAGGAGTACGCCGCGCGCCGAGTGCAATGAGATCAACCCCATCCTTCCCCTCCAATTGGCGACGACGGCGCCGCCAGGTAGAAACTGTCGCGAGAATTCGTCGCCAATCATGGCGCGCGGCGGCGCAAACTGGAATCCCAATCAGTCTCAAGCCAGGTTGGATTCACACGTGGATTGCCGTGCCCGCCGCGATGTACCAGGTGACAAACATCGCACAAATGAACGCGCCTGGCGCGTAGCTGTTCGTGCGCCGGAACGTGAACGCGCTGATCACGCCGATGATCGCAAGCAGCGGCACAAACTGGATGGCCACGACCGTGTTCAACGGCTCGCTCGGCGTGAGCAACATTCCGGTGAGAAAGAGCGTTGAATACTGGCACGCGAGCATCACCGCGAACCCGAGGCACAACGCGAGCGCCGCGGTTGCATACTGCGTTGCCGGGCCTTCGCCTTTGATCGTCAGACCGGCGCTGAGCGCTCGAAGAGAAATGAGAAAGAAGGCGGTCCACGGCAGCAGGTAGATCAATGCAATTCGAAAATGGCGCGCGTCGAGCGGCTTGAGCCCGACGACCCAGAATCGGTAGTCAACGGTGAACACCCTGTCCACGAGCGCCAACGAGGCGTAGCCGACGCCGATGGTACACACCGCGATCAGCAGCGACTTGCCCCACGCCGTGCGGCCGCTCAATTCTGCCCGACGCCGGCCCAACAAGAGTCCGACGACCAGTGTGATGGCGGCGTTGAGCAACGCCCACACGACGAGCTGATTCATGACGCCTTGAGGAAATACTCGACTCGGCGCGAACTTCGACCCAAGCTTCATGAACGAATAGAACGTCACCGCCGGCAGGATGGCCGTCAGGCAGAAGAGGATCCACCACGTTCCATCGCGGCCTTCGACGGCCGGTGTTGCGGGGGTGGACAACGAGGCGAACCAAGGCGTCGTTAGGAGAACTTGAAATACACCAAGCAACAACAAGACAAACCCGACAAACCCTGCGAGCGTGCCGATCTCCTTCCAAATCCAGATCTGGTCGAGCGGATCCCGCTGTGCGGCGGCACCCGTGAGCATTCGCTGAAACCAATCGACCGCGTGGCCGACGCCGGCGGCCGAGAAATGCTCCATCGGATGCGTGACGGCCGGCAGAAACAACGTGCGCGCCGTTCCGCTGTCCGCAGAGCCGTATAGTTTATTGGGCTCGACCCCCGCGCTCACGCCGAAGAGCGCTTCCAACTTCTTGGAGTGCCCAACCTCCGAGCCCTTTTTCGTTTGCCACATCAATGGCGCGAATTCGTCATACTGACCGAAGACGACGGCCAGATTGCGCGGAAAGGTCGGTGTTCCAGGTCCGGAGCGACCGAATCTGCCGGTGGCCGACCTTCGAGGACCATCGCAGCGTAGCCGGTCGGCACCGCTGCCGCCGCTCCGAGGACCGGACCACCCCCCATGCTGTGACCCTCCATACCGACGTTCAGCGTATCGACCATCGGCAAACTTCTGAGATATCTCAACGCGGCCGGACCGCCGTAGTTTTGAGCGCCAACTCGCCCGTCCGAGTAACCGTGACCAGTCATATCCATGGACAGCACGACGAATCCGCGCCGAGAGAGCTCGATCGCAAAGGCGCTCTGCATTTCGCGTGTGTTGATGTAGCCGTGGCTCACGAGTACGGCCGGCGCGCGGTGCTCCGGCGTGCCCGATGGCGGCGTGTAGAGCAAAGCGCTCAACACGTAGCCCGAATCGGCGGGAAAGCGAACGTCGCGTACCGTGACGCCGCCGGTCGTCTGGATCGAGTGGGCCAGGTATGAACCGGCGAAGATCAGCAGCGCGCCGGCGACGGACAACAGCCAAGTCTTTCTCATTCCGCCTCGACTAACGCGTTGGTCCAAATGCGCGATCGGCGCAGTTTGGCGCGGCGGGTCATGCGGCGCCAGACCCTCTTGCCGGCTAGCGACAACGGTTCGAGATCTAGACCGAAGCGGGCAGGTTGATGGCCGGCAGCTCGGCCGACGCGTCCTGCGAGATCCCCGCAACCTCGATCGTGAAATGCGTGCCGCGATCGACTTCGCTGTCGACAACGATGGTGCCACCGTGGCCGTCGATGATCCGTTTGACGATCGCCAATCCGAGCCCAACACCCTTGCTCTGGTTGTTCGACGCGGCCTGTCGATACGGATCGAACACGTGGGAAAGGTCCGCCGCAGGAATTCCGCATCCCGTGTCCGTAACCTCGATTCGCAAACGCGGTGGCGCACCTGCGTCGCGCGGATCGGCGACCGTCCGCGCAGAAAGGGTGATGCGTCCGCCCTTGGGAGTGAACTTGATGGCGTTGGACAATAAGTTGGTGAGGGCGCGATCCAGCTTTTCCTCATTGGCCATCACCAGGGGCAATGTTGCCTCGATGCTCGACATCAGCTGAATCTGGCTGTGCTGCGACGAGACTCGCGCAAATTCAACGGCACGCGTCAACGTCGGGGTGATGTCGACCGGCCGAAGCAAGAACGACGCGCCGGTCGCATCCGACCGATAGATGTCCAGCATGTCGGTCACGAGTCCAATGATCTTCGTCACGCTCGCCGACGCGGTCGTCGCCAGTTCGGCGGCGGACGCGGCGCCCGTCTCCTCTTGAATTGAATCCAGCACCATCTGCACGACGGTGAGCGGCGAACGGAGATCGTGCACGAGCATCGCCGTGATCGTCGCCTTGAGATTGTCGAGCTCGACGAGCCGGGTGTTCGCGGCGCGCATCTCGGTGTGCAGCCTTCCGATCTCGAGCTGATACTCGATGCGCGCCAGCACCTCGCGCGGCTGAAAGGGCTTCTGGATATAGTCGGCGCCGCCGACATCGAACGCCAGCACCTTGTCCATGGGCTCGTCGAGCGCGCTGATGAAAATGACGGGAATCTCCGCCGTCGCTGGATCGGACTTCAAACGGCGACACACTTCATAGCCGTCGATGTCGGGCATCGAGATGTCGAGCAGCACGAGGTCGGGGCATTCCGTTCGAACCGCGGACAGCGCCGCGGCTCCGCTGAGCGCGACTCGGACCTCACACCGGGTGTTCGCAAGTAGTCCCGAAAGCACCTCGGCATTGATCGATGTATCGTCGACGATGAGGATGTTGCCGCGGATCGCGCGCGACCCGGACGCGATCGGAGCGATGACGGGCCGAGAGGGCGCGCCTACCCACCGGTTCTTGCCGGCGCGCGTGGCTTCGGCGAGTCGTTGTTTGGCGAGCTCGACGAGCGCCGTCGCCCGCGAACCACGTGCCGGGATCATCGCGGCGATGCCAATGCTCACGGTCGCAGTCGTCGACACGGTCGAGCGAACATTTGGAAATCCTAAATCCACCACCGCGCGGCGCAATCGTTCGGCGACGGATTCCGCGCCAGTATCGTCGGCTCTCGGCAGAAGCGCGATGAACTGGGCGTCTCCGAATCGCGCGACGAAGTCGCCGGCACGATGACATGTCCGGCGCACACATCGCGCGACGCGACGCAGACAATCTTCCGCCTCGACTCCGCCGTACTCGCGGGTCAACGGTTCGAAGTCGTCGATCTCGATGATCAGCGCGGCGAGCCACCGCTTGTCGCGGGCGTTGCGGCGCCATTCCGCATCCAGCATTTGCTCACCGGCTTCGCGATTCGGAAGTGCCGTCACGCCGTCGACGAGGTGCGCCTGGGCAATTCGGTCGCGATGGGACTTGAGCGCCAGATGTGTGAGCACGCGGGCCGTCAGCACGCGCGGATCAATCGGCTTGACGATGCAGTCGGCAGCTCCCTCCGACAGCGCGCGCGGCTCGGCGGCGGGATCGTCGCGATCGATGAGCGCGATGACCGACACCGTTTCCGTCGCGTCGGCGCCAGCCAGCCGCCGGCAAACACCGCGACAATCAAGGTCGGCAAATTTTGTGTCGAACAGCACGAGATCCGGCGCTTCGCGCAATGAGAGGATGGCGTCGCCGCCCGTGCCGGCGAAGACCGTATCGCAGCGTGCGCCCAGCGCTTTGGCGATTGCGCGCATCTCGGATTCTGATTTGCTCATCACGAGCACGACCGGCTTTTTATCACTCACTGGCGGATACCCCCGCGGTCGGCGCATCTGATGCGCGCTCGACCGACGAAAACGATGCATGGGACGCGAGACTGTCGATCGCTCGACCGACGGCGTCATCGAGCGACGACACAAGATTGATCGCCAGTGCACCGTCGTCGGCGCGAAGGGCTCTTTCGATGGCGGCGGCGGCCGTTTCCACTTCGAGGATGGACAAATTGCCGGCGACACCGCGAAGCAAATGCGAGAGATCACGAGCCGCGGCGTGGTCTCCTCGACCGAGAGCGTCGCGGATGGCCCCGACGGTCCCCGCGTGATCGCGAGTGAACGCATCGAGCAGGCGGTCGACCAGCGCGCGATTCCCACCGACGCGGGCGACGGCGGCCTCGATGTCGACGACGGCGGCGGATAGACCTGCATTCGCCGGTTCGCGATCGACGGTCCATCGTAACAGAACGCTCACGAGATCTCGAGGATCCACCGGTTTGGCGACGTGGTCGTTCATTCCGGCGTCGAAGCAGCGCATGCGTTCGGACTCGAAGGCGTGCGCCGTCATCGCGATGATCGGCACGCGACGAGTGGTTTCACCGGCCCGAATCTGACGCGTGGCCTCGAGCCCGTCGACTTCGGGCATCTGCAGATCCATGAGTACGACGTCGAACGCGTCGTCCGTGGACAGCGCAAGCGAGACCACCTCACGGCCGTCGTTCACCATTCGCACCGTGGCACCGGCGTTCTCGAGAATCTCGCGCGCCACCAACTGATTGATCGCATTGTCCTCAGCGACAAGAATGCTCACTCCGACGAGTGGACCATTACTGACGCTCATCGTGGCCCCGGAGGAACGACGGCGACTCGACGCCAGCAAGCCCGCCGGAGCCGCCGGCATCTCGCCGGACACCCGTTGCGTCCCCAGGACGGCGGTGAAGGCGAACGTGCTCCCAGCGCCGACTACGCTTACCACACCAATTTCGCCACTCATCATTGTTACGAGTTGCTTACAAATCGCCAATCCGAGGCCTGTTCCACCGTAGCGCCGCGTCGTAGACCCGTCAGCCTGGGCAAACGACTCGAAGACGTGCGACTGCTGCTCCCGTGACAGGCCGATGCCGGTGTCACGAACCCAGAATCGGAGCGTTGCATCCCTGAACGTTTGATGGAGCACGCTCACGCCGACCACGACCTCGCCGCGCTCGGTGAATTTCACGGCGTTCGTGACGAGATTGATCAGCACTTGGCTCAAGCGGAGCGGATCACCGGTCATCACCGGCGGAACGTCGGGATCAATGGCGACCCGAATCGGCAAGCCTTTTTGCTCGGCCGCGTGCGACGCGATGCCCACCACTCCGTCGAGCACGGACTCCAGCCGGAATGGAACGTTCTCCAGTGTCAGACGACCCGATTCAATCTTCGAGAGATCCAACACGTCGTTGAGAACGCCGAGCAGTGTGTGGGCCCCCGCGCCAATCTTTTCGAGGTAGTCGCGCTGTCGATCGTCCAACTCGGTACGAAGTGCGAGGTGCGTGAGACCAAGCACCGCGTTCATCGGCGTGCGAATCTCGTGCGACATGTTTGCGAGAAATTCGCCTTTGGCGCGGTTCGCCGCTTCAGCCTGCGCGCGCGCTTCCGTCAGTTCGCGCGTCCGCGCCGCGACGGTCTCTTCGAGACGTTCCTGATACGTCCGCAGGTCATCTTCGATTCGTCGGCGCTCAGTGATGTCTTGGACCGTGCCGCGCAACATCACGATGCGGCCGGACGCATCGCGTTGGGCCTCGCCCACGGTTCTCGCCCACAGGCGCCGGCCCGTGGTGGTGATCATTTCCAATTCCAGCTCGAACGATGCGCCGGCGAGCAGCGCGGCGTCGCTCGCCGCCGAAATACGTTGCCAGCTCTCGGGTGGATAGAATTGCGAGCGCTCGTCGGGCTTGGGCGGGCCGAGCGCCGGGTCGCGACCGAGTATGCGGAACAACTCGTCGGACCACGTGAAGGTGCTCGTGTCGACTTCCCACACCCAGCTCCCGACGGTCGCGATTCGCTGTGCCTCATTCAATTCCCGCTGTCGTTGGAGCAGCGCGTCCTCGGCGCGTTTCCGCTCGGTGACGTCATAGTTCACGCCGACCATGCGCACCGCACGACCGTGTTCGTCGCGAAAGGTGCGCGACCGCGAGCCGATGTAGTGCGTCGAGCCGTCAGGCCAAATGATTCGGAACTCGTTGTCGAACTCGTGTTCTCCGCGAAGCGCCGCCTGGATTCCTGCCTCGATTCGCCGGAATTCATCGGGAGCCACAGAGCGTATCCATGCGTCGTGCGCTCCGCCGAACGCTTCCTTGTGCGTGCCGTACAACTGGTACATGGTGTCGTCCCACGCCAACCGATCCGGCACGACGTCCCCAGTCCCAGATCCCCACATTCGCCGCGCTCGTGGCCAACTGCAGTCGATCGGAGACATCGCCCAGTTGTTCGTCGACGATTTTCTGTTGTCGCCAAAACAGCGCGTACAATACGAGAATCAGAATGACGTCGAGCGTGGCGATGACAGCGAGCGACAAAATCAGATTGCGCCGCAGCGTCGCTTCGACGGATCGCGGGCCCGACGCCACGATGAGCGTTCCGAGGGCATGGCCATCGTGAGTGATCGCACGTTGCCGCACCACCGCGTCCTCGGGCCAGGATGTCGGGAGCGTCGTCGGCGCAATGACCCGCCAGGCGTCGTCACGTACTCTCGCATAGAACGGTGTGCTGTTCATGCTCGTTGAATCCATCGGACGAACGATCACGGCGTAGACGTCACCCGCGGTCGTGGCGCTCTCGACGATTCGCTCGATCTGCGGCTTGTCGAAATCCCACGATGGGATGTCGATGGCGGCCGACAACTGGTCGGCCATGCGATTTGTGTTCGCCTCGAGCTCGCCGTAGAGCCGTCCTTTGCCGGCGAAATAGCTGATTGCGCCAAATGTGCCCAGCACAGGCGTGGTCGCCAGCACGACTGCCGTGCCGACGAATCGCGTGTTTTGTGGTGGGGCCGGCGTCGGCACAATCCGGTTGTTCATGAACGCAACACCGGGAGGCAAAGTCAACCCATGTTATCACGCGGGCGAGCCCGACAACAGAGCAAAACCGGCCGGCTGTTACATCCTTTTAGACGCGCGACGGCCGTTCCGCCCCCAAGGCCGCGAGTACGGTTTGTCTCAAGGTCGCGAGCGAGAAGGGCTTGCTCATGAACCGAACGCCATGCGCGGCCGCGTCACGCTCGTTGCCGACTTTGGCGCTGTGGCCGCTCATCACGATAATCTCGATTCCGGGTTTCTGTTCCCGCAAACTCGCGGCGAGGTCGGTGCCGGAAACGCCTCCAGGCATGACCATGTCGGTGAGCACCAGATCCACGCCGCCGGCGATATCCGGCCAGAGCAGCAACGCGTCGACGCCGCTCGTCGCCTCGACGACGCGATAGCCAAGCCGGCGGAGAGACCGCGTGAGCATTTGACGAACGAGGGCTTCGTCTTCGACGACGAGAATGGACGCCAACGGAGCGTCGATTGCGGAAGCGACGCTGGTCATGGCGCGGCCGCCGCCCAACGTTGCTCGATGCGATTGAGCTCACCGTTCTTCACGATGGCCAGAAACCCGGTGTTGAATCGCTCCAGCGCCCACTTGGTGTCGGGATGGCGTCGACTGAATCCGATGAAAGAATTCAGGATCCCGGCACGACCGGTTCGGCGCACTTTGCCCTTGGCGTCCGCCTGAGCGATAACATAGTCGTCGCGCTTCGTCTCGTTGTGATTGATGATGGTGGCGCCAATGCGGCCGACCGAGAGCTTTTTGAGATTGATGACTTCCGACGGCGATTCCTCGAGCACAATCGCTCCTTGTTGTTCGAGCAAGTAGACCGACGGCGGATACTCGTAGCCGCGCACGACGCCCACGACTAGGCCGTTCGCCAATTGGTCGTTCTGCTTTGGCGCGCCCGGCCGATCCGCGCGCACGACATCGTTCGCGGAACCAGTGCCATCGCGCCGCGACCACGGCTCGGCCTCATCCTCGACGGCGATCTCGATGGCGCGATGCGGCGCAAAGGGTTGTTGCGCCCGCAACGGATGCGCCAACATGAGTGCCGCGACACACGCGGCAACTCCCCGGCGATTGCGAATCGTATGTATCGTCATTTGCGCCACCCGTCGGAACTTTCGAGTGTGCCCCGCACCGCGGTTGCCAATCGTGTGGCATTGAACGGCTTCTCGAGAAACGAATTCTTGTTCGCAATTCGGCGATGGTGCGCCAACGCATCCGCGGTGTAGCCGGACATGAACAACACTTTGAGCCCGGGCCGACGAACGTCGAGGATGTCGGCGAGATCGTGCCCGTCGAACTCAGGCAGCACGACATCCGTCACGAGCAGATCGAGCGGTCCATCGAGTGCGCCGGCGACTTGTAATGCCTCGGTCGCGGATGATGCTTCGACGACGTTGTATCCGAGATCGGCCAACGCGCGCTTCGCGAGCCGGCGTACATGCGAATCGTCTTCAACCAGGAGAATAGTCTCTCCGCCAGTGCACATCGGAGCCGGCTCGACAATCTCTTGCTCGGTCACATGAGAAGGCATGGCCTGTGGGAGGAAGACCGTAAACGTGGTGCCCATTCCCGGGCTGCTGTCGACCCTGACTCGACCCTGCGACGACTTCACGATAGTGAACACCGTCGCGAGGCCAAGTCCAGTTCCTTTGCCAACATCTTTCGTCGTGAAGAACGGCTCGAAGATTCGCGCTTTGATCTCCTCGTCCATGCCGATGCCCGAATCAAGAACGCTAATCTCGACGCATTCACCCCGCGAGGCGGCCGGACCGGGCCGACCAGCCTCGCAATGGCTCGCGTTGCGCGTTGCAATGGTCGTCGACACGACGATGCTGCCACCATCGGGCATCGCGTCACGCGCGTTGACCACGAGATTGACCAACAATTGTTCGAGTTGCCCGGGATCCATATAGACCACCGGCGTCGACGGCGACAATACCAGTCGGAGGTCGTGCCGCTCGCCGATCAGGCGTCGCAACATGCGGTCGGCCTGGCGAACAATCTTCACATCGACGAGTTGCGGGCGAACAGGCTGGCGCCGGCTGAATGTCAGCAGTTGCCGAGTCAACGCCCCAGCGCGATCCGCTGCCTCTTTGATCTCGAGCACGACCTCATGCACCGGATCGTCGGCGCCCGTATCCTCGAGCGCCAACTCGGCGCACCCGCTGATGACGGTGATCAAGTTGTTGAAGTCGTGCGCGATTCCGCCGGCGAGCACAGCCACCGCTTCCATCTTCTGCGCTTGAATGACCTGCTGCTCGAGCGCTTTGCGTTCAGTGATGTCCGTCGCCACATAGGCGAACAGCGAACGGCCGTTGAGCGTGAACGGGGCAATATTGCCCAGCCGCCAAATTCGGTCGACCGTCTTGGATGGCGACACTTCGACGCTCACGCTTTCGCCGGAGGCGCGACACCGGCGCAGAATGTCGAGGAAATAGCGAACGCGATCGTCCGCGATGCCGATCTGTCGCGCGGTCTTACCCGTCATTTCGGCGACGGTATAGCCGTACGACCTCGCATACGGCCCGTTCGGCATGACGAAAATCCAGTCGTTGTTCGCCTCATCGATGTCGAAGACGCACGAGTACGTGGCGGGCGATTCGAAAAACGCGTGGAGAAATGTTTCCGTAGTATCGCGTTCGCGCTCGACACGAAGGCGCTCGCTCAGCTCCTGCCGAACCGCGGCAAACAGCTGCGCGTTCTGAATCGCAACGGCGGCGCGTGCGGCCAACTCCGTCGCGATCTCCACGTCGCGATCGTCGAGCCGCGGCTGGCCCGCGAATGTTCCGAAACTCATCATGCCGAACATGTGATCGCGAGCGAGCAACGGCACCATCATCACGCTCTCGAGCTCGAGCTGCTGCTGGATCTCGCGCCGGCGCGGATGGCCCGCGACCAACGCGTCATGAAACCAGTCGGGGATGGGCGACAGCAGGATTGGCCGCGGCGACGCCATCATCTTCTCGAAGAATGACCCAGTGTCGGTGGGGCTCAGCGCCGAGAGTGCATCCTCGAGCGCCGCGAGCCGATCGCCGGTCAGATCTGCCGCTCCGATCTCGCGCTTGTGTGTTCCGTGATGCACGACGTCGAGCAAACACGCGCCACCAAGCACCGGAACGGCCAGCGTGGCGAGTTGACGCAGAAGCTCATCTTCGTCCAAGGATTTCGCGAGCAGCGCGCTGGCATCGGCGAGAAAACGAACGCGATCCTCGAGTATTTCATGCTGCGACCGGAGCAGATGGTGCCGCGCTCCGATCTCCTCGAGCATGTGTGGGGGATGCAGTTCGACATGTTTACCAACGTCGTCGACACCACAGTGAGCCGGCTCCGGCAAAAGCTGGCGGGAGCCGTCGCAACGCCGTGGCTTCGGACGTCGCGCGGCGTCGGCTACGTCCTGACATCACAGGCCACCCCTGAATGAGCGGCCAGGATGAGTCATTGCATCAAGCGGTGATGAGCGTTCTGATCTATCGCGACCGCGTTGAGCCGGGCAGCGAGCTCGCGTATCGGGCGATCGAAGAAGAAGCGGCGCGCATGTGCGTCGAGTTCGACTGCCCGCATCCGCATGTCGCAATGGAGTCGACGTCGGGACCCAAGGAAGTGTGGTGGCTCAACACGTTTGCATCCGAGGCGGAGCGGCTTCTCAAGTTGGAGAGCTACGCCAGCAATCTCCCGCTGATGACCGCGCTCGAGAACATCGCGAAGCGAAAGGAAGGCGTGGCGGGCGGCACCGATGCGTTGGCAACCTACCGATATGATTTGAGCAACGGTCGCAAATGGTCGCTCTCCGCGGCGCGGTTTGTCGTTGGCCTGATCACCGAACGGCCGGGTTTGCTCGACGCTGCGGTTTTTGAAATGGCCGGCGGACAGTACGTCGTTCTGACGCCGTTACGTACACGCGAAGAGGCTGAGACGATCGCAGCGCAGATACCGACCGCGAGAGTTTTTGCGATTCGACCGTACTGGGGAATGGCGGCGCCCGAGTGGATCGCCGCCGACCCAGAGTTCTGGAAAGTCAATCCGGTTGCGAGCGCGAAGTAGACTGATCACACTTCGGTGCGACGGCGCGCGCAACGATTGCCGTTACCCAAAACATTCGATCATCCATGCGTTTTACAGTTCGACATCAGGGCGTGCCAGTCGGAGTCGTCGACCTCGTTGGTCAAGAGTTGAGCGCTGGGTCGATGGAACCGGCGCCAGGATATGCCGCCATCCAACCGATCGTTCGCGCCGGATCAACCGCGTTACTACACCTCGGATTCTTCGGCGCAGCCACTCTCGGGTCGACCGACAACGCCGATGTTGACCGCTTGCATGCAGCCGCTGGTCTCCGCTTCGAGCTCGTCGACGACGACGGCCGTGACATCGCCGCCACCTTCGTCAACCTGATTGAAGCCCCGGGAGATGAGCGCGTCGTCGTTCTCGCGCGGTTCGGCCATGCGCCGGCGGCGGTCGGCGCGCGACGCCGGCCGGCAGCGGCAGCGGCTCCAACAGCAGCGCGACCAGACGCAACTCTTGACGAACGTTGAAGGCCGCCGAGCGACGCGTCGCGAAGGTTGGATCGGTGCGATTGGCTGAGTCGTAACAACCGTTGAACGCGGATTTCGCGGGCGAACGCAGATTGTGCGGATGAGTCCAAAGCAAAATTTCCTTTGCGGTTTTGTGCAGTAATCCGCGGTTCGAATGATCGGTGCGAATCCGCTCTCAATCCGCACAATCCGCGTTCAGAAAAATGTTGATCCGTCCGTGGCATAGTGGCAGTCTCCGCTGTCCGAATCCGTCGGCGAAAGCCGTTTTCCTCATGTCGTTCGCTCAGTCCACTCTCGCTCCCTGATCTCACATGCTCTTCATGGTCGTCGAGAATTTTCGCGACGGGAATCCCCTTCCCATCTACCGCCGCTTTCGCGATCGAGGCCGCATGGCTCCCGACGGCCTCAAATATGTGATGAGTTGGGTCACCGCCGACCACGCGCGGTGCTTCCAGGTCATGGAGTGCGACGACCGCCAGTTGCTCGACCAATGGATCGCAAACTGGAACGACATCGTTGATTTCGACGTCATTCCAGTAATCACATCGCCCGAAGCGGTTGCCGCGATCGGACCACGCCTTTAGCCCGGCCGCTCACGTGTTCACCCACGCTCAGGCTCGTCGGGCCGCACATCCAGCCCGAGCGCCTCGGCGATGACGATCGCCTGATCGAGCGTCACGATCGCGCCTCGTAACCTCGAGCCCTCCGGATCGAGCGACGTCAGATCGCTGCCGCGCAAATCGCAACATGAAAAATCAGCCTTGTGTAACAACGCGCCGGCGAGATCGACGCCACGCAACGACGCTCCTTGGCATCTCGCGCCAGTCAAATCCGCCTCGCGCATGCGGACGTTGGCGAACTTCGCGGTGCGTAGGTCCGCCCCCGGCAAGCCGACTAGCGACCAATTGCCACCCACCACCTTCAAGACGTCGAACGTGCAGCGGTCGAACATGCTGCCCACGAGCTTGCACTCGTCGAAGGTCGCGTCGAAGAACGTGCAGCCCGTAAACGTGCAGTTGAGAAATGCCGCCCTCGTGTGCACCGACGCATTGAACCGCGTACCGCGGAAGGTGCATTCGGTGAACACGGCGCTGTTGTTTCGCGCTTCAGTCAGATCGAGATCGACGAAGGCGACGCGCTCGTGACTCTCTCCGGAGATATCGCGACCGTACCAATCGGCACCGGACACCCGAGAATGCGTCTCAGGTGCCGGAACTCCGCCCCGGCGTTCAGCCACAACGACTCCCGGCGACCGCTAACGACGTCAAAAACACTCAGCGCATGCCAAACGGCGTGTGCACGGAAAGCCCGAGGTCGAAGCTGAAATACTTCACGCCCTGCTCGGTCGCCGGCGTCGGCGCAATGACATCCGGAATCTTCGCCTTGAGGTTCTGTCCGATATACCGAACCTGGGGCGTCACGCTCACGAGCCCCAACATCGTGAGGTCAACGCCCGCACCAACTTCGTAGCCGGGCGTCTTGTCGGTGCTCAAGCCATTCGACGATGAACCGCCGTAGCCGCCTTTGAGATCGTTGAAGGTCACACCGCCTTTCACGAACGGACGGAAACGCGTCGTCAACGGCGAGATCTTCACACCGACCGTCACGCCCTGCAGCGTGTACGTCCCGTCCGTCTTACACGTGGCGGTGTTGCAATCGAACTTGACGTGATCGAACCCGGCGTAGACGCCGAGCATCCCGACTCCCACGCTCGCGTCGGCGCCGAAACCAAAGCCGTTCTTCGCGCCATCGATCAACACCGCATTCGACGCCGTAGCATTGGTCTCGGCGAACGAGCCCGTGGGAATGCTTCCGGTGCCGCGGAGACCGAAGGAAATCCATTGCGCCGACAGCGACGAAGCACACAACACGGGAAGTGTGAAGAGCACCGTTCTGAATAGCGCTTTCATGGGAGGCTCCGGGAGCGATTCTGCTTTCGACAGACGCGTTCAGTATGCGGTCCTCCTCTGTCCGTTACAAGGAGCGCTTCAGTACGGTGCCTCGCGGCGAGCGGTCGCCGCTGACTCATGGCAAAAAGATTCGGTGCGAAGCGTGTCGATTTGAGGCCCGGTCGTTCGACGTCAAAGTAGAGCCAGGATTTCAGACTCGGGCGAGACCGTTCGGGCGGGCCAGGCCTACACATTTCAAAAATAGAGGAGACGACAATGCGATTTATGATTTTGGTCAAGGCCAACGCCGCTTCCGAAGCGGGCGTCCTCCCCGACGAAAAGCTTCTGACCGAGATGGGCAAGTTCAACGAAGAGTTGGCCAAAGCGGGCGTCCTGCTCGCCGGCGAGGGACTCCATGCGAGCTCCAAGGGCGCGCGCGTCAAGTTCTTAGGCGCCACGCGCACGGTCGTTGACGGTCCCTTTTCCGAAGCGAAGGAGTTGGTCGCCGGCTTCTGGCTCTGGCAAGTGAAGTCGAAAGAAGAGGCGATCGAATGGGTGAAGCGTTGCCCAAATCCCATGAAGGGCGAATCAGAGATCGAGATCCGCCAGGTGTTCGACGCCGCCGATTTCGGTGACGTCTCGCCGGAGATCCGTGAGCGCGACGAGCGTTTGCGCGCGCAAACCGCCGGAAGCCATTGAAAAGTCAGACGTCAGACAGCAGAACCACCATTGAGCCGGGCACAGCGACGACGATCGCCGTGCCCGGTGCTACCTCATATCGGAGCGAGAGAACAATGCAATACATGCTGATTTACAAAATCGACGAGAACGGACCCGCGGGCGGCGAGCCCAGGCCGGAAATGATGTCCGCTATGGAAAAGCTCATTGGTGATATGGCAAAGACGGGCGTGCTGGTCGCCACCGGCGGACTTGCGCCGAGCTCCGGGGGGACGCGCCTTCGTTTGACCGGTGGAAAATTCACGTCCACCGACGGCCCATTCACTGAATCGAAGGAACTGATCGGCGGATACGCCATTGTAGAAGTGAGATCGAAGGCAGAGGCTGTCGAGTGGGCAAGGATCTTTCTCAAGGTCTGCGCCGACGTCATTGGTCCCTCATATGTAGGAGAGTCGGAGATCCGTTTGATGCACGGTTCTACGGCGTTCGTCGAAGCATAAAAAGATTTCTGGCGTGTCGATCTCGGACGTCCCCATTCGACGTGAAAGTAGAGGCAGACAACTACAACACTCGAATGGAGGATGTCATGGGAACCGCAATCAACCTCAGCGCAGGCGCAGACAAAGTCAGCAGCAAAAAGTCGATCGTCCGCTACCTTCCCGCAGTCGGACGCGTCGCCATGGGTCTTCCGTTGTTCGTGGTCGGACTCAACGCCTTCGTGCCCTTCATTCCGCAGCCCACCGCGCCGATAGCCCCAGCCGCCGCCGCATTCGTCGGCGCGCTCGCGGCCTCGGGTTACATGCTGCAGATCATCGGCGGCACGCAACTGATCGTTGGTGCGCTGCTGCTCTCAGGTCGCTTCGTGCCACTCGCGCTCGCCCTGTTCGCGCCGTTCATTGTCAACAGCATCGCGTTCCACACCGTTCTCGAGCCGTCCGGATTGCCCTTCGCCAGCATTTTCTTGATCATCGAGCTCGGCCTGGTTCGGCACTATTGGCAGGCGTATCGTCCAATGCTCGCCATGCGCCCGCCGCAGGCCTCGCGGTGAGTCACACGATCACCTGTCCGCCCCCGCTCCGAGCACGCGGTGTAATTTTCCCAACTGCTCGGTGGCGGCCGCGGGATGATTCAGGAGAGCCGCGATCGGAAATAGTCGACTGCGCGTTTACGAGATCAAATTGAAACCAGAAAGACCGTGACGACCTCCGCCACACATCGTGCGATCGAAGCGGTCTGGAGAATCGAGTCGGCGAAGGTCATCGCCGGTCTCACGCGAATCGTACGCGACGTCGGCGTCGCCGAGGATCTCGCACAAGATGCGTTGGTTGCGGCACTCGAACGCTGGCCTGAGTCAGGCGTTCCCGACAATCCCGGCGCATGGCTCATGGCGACCGCCAAGCACCGCGCGATCGACCTCATGCGGCGAGACAAGCTGGTCGAGCGAAAACACGAATTGGTCGGATACGAGCTCGAGGCCAAGCAGGAAACAGTCGTGCCCGAACTCGACGAGGCACTCGACGATCACGTTGGCGACGACTTGCTGCGCCTCGTGTTCATCTCCTGCCACCCCGTTCTCTCCATCGAAGCACGCGTCGCGCTCACGCTCCGTCTGCTCGGCGGACTGACTACCGAAGAAATTGCGCGCGCGTTCCTCGTTCCCGAACCAACTATCGCGCAGCGAATCGTTCGCGCCAAGCGGACGCTCTCCGAAGCCCGCGTTCCATTCGAGGTTCCGCGTGGCGAAGAGCTCGCGGCTCGCGTGTCATCCGTTCTGCGCGTGATTTACCTGATCTTTAATGAAGGCTATTCGGCAACCGCCGGCGACGACTGGATGCGTCCCGCGCTGTGCGATGAAGCCCTTCGCTTGGGTCGAATCCTCGCCGAGCTCGCCCCGGTTGAACCGGAGGTTCACGGACTCGTGTCGCTCATGGAGATCCAGGCGTCGCGATTGAGAGCGCGCGTTGGGCCGACCGGCGAGCCCGTGCTGCTGCTCGATCAAAATCGCGCGCGCTGGGATCACGTCCTCGTCCAGCGCGGACTTACAGCGCTCGATCGCGCCGAGGAGCTTGGCGGATCGCGAGGACCCTACGCGCTGCAGGCCGCGATCGCCGCATGTCACGCACGCGCGCTTGATCCGGCAGAAACGGATTGGGCACGTATTGCCGCGCTGTACGACGCTCTCGCGGAGCTGGCACCGTCGCCAATCGTTGAGCTCAACCGCGCTGTGGCGATCGCGATGGCGTTCGGCCCGGCCGCGGGCCTCGAAATTGTCGATGCGCTCACGGCGGAAGCGTCGCTGGAGAATTACTATCTTCTACCGGCAGTCCGAGCGGACTTCCTCGTCAAGCTCCGGCGGTTCGAGGAAGCCCGGGCCGATCTCGAGCGCGCGGCGTCGCTAACGAAGAACACCAGCGAACGCGAGCTCCTGCTGTCGCGCGCGCGCTCCTGCGAAGCGGCCATGGCCGAGCCCCAGTAAGGAATTTCATTTTCGGTGGTTCGATCTGTCGATTTTCGCCTCTCCCGTTCGACGAATCAGTAGAGCAAGGCATTCGATTCGACTGGAGACGACAGATGAACAACGCCATGAGCAAACTCGCCGCCCCGGGATTCGCCGAACGTACCGCGGCCATCGCTGTGCTTGTCGTGAGTTGTGTGGCCTTCGCCGCGCGGGAGTACCAGGTTCACTGTGGCCAACCAACGGCTCAGACCCACGTCGCCGCGTCGGTTGACGACGGCCAGCGGATGCTCGCCGGCAAGTGAAGGCAATGCCACGATCGCGTCGCGAGATTTTGTCGCCCGCAAACTGCCAGACATATTGGGGGCATGGCAATGTCGCCCTACATCCGCGCCCTGCGATCGCACATCGGCACAGCTCGGCTGCTGATGCCGTCGGTTGCCGGTGTCATTCGATCGCCAGGCAATCAATTGTTGCTGGTACAGCAGCGCGATGACGGAAGCTGGACAACACCCGGCGGCTCGATCGAAATCGATGAGACTCCGGCTGACGCGGTGGTTCGAGAAGTCTGGGAAGAAACCGGACTGTTCGTCGCGCCGCGACGCGTGTTCTGCGTCTATGGCGGACCCGCGTTCGTCGTCAACTACCCCAACGGCGACGAGACTCAGTACATCGGTGTGATGTTCGAGTGCGAGGTGACGTCCGGCGAGCTCCGCGCCGACGGCGACGAGATCGAGCTGGCGCGCTACTGGACGTATGACGAAGCCGCTCGTTTGCCGTTGTCGCCCTGGCTCACGCGCGTTCTCCCGCGGCTCTTCGACACGAACGAAGACGCCTGGTTCGAGCCGAGCTCATGGCAACCGCCGTCGCCAGACGCGGCCCGAGATTCGCTAGGATAGTCGTCGCATTGGCGTGCTGACTGACGATCGCTCGCAACGGCGGTGAGACCCCATGATTCGAAAATTGACGGACGGCCGCTACCGGCTCTACTCCAGAAAGAAGAATCCGAAGACCGGCAAGCGGCGGAACCTCGGAACCTTCAAGACGCGCTCCGCCGCCGAGAAGCACGAGAGGGCAGTGCAATTTTTCAAGCGCGCCGGATGAACGGAGAACGACGTGATGACAAACTCCAGCGAATCTGACGGCGAACGATTGCCGCTGGATCCGGATGACGAAGTGGACGAGGCATCGGATGAAAGCTTTCCGGCGAGCGACCCGCCGAGTTGGGAGCCGCTGCGCGTCGGTTCGCCGAGCGGCACGCCCAGTCGTCCGCCAACTATTCCGAGCGAAAAGCCGGACGCACCGCGTCCCTGACCGCGTGATTGCGCGGCGGCATGAACCGCCGGCGCTACGCGGTCACCAACGCCTGCTCGACGAAGTTTAGGATTTCAGCTTGGACGTGCGGCGCCTCGAGCCCGCGCCGGTGACCAAGGCCAGTGGTTGGAACGAATCGCGCGCCCGGCCAAGCCGCGGCAATCGCCTCGCCGTGGGAGAACGGAACGTATCGGTCGCCGCGATCATGAAGCACGAGACCGGGCACACGAATTCGGCGCGCGATGCGATCGGTCTCGAGAGCACCCAACTTGCCGACTCGGCGCTCCAGGAGCGCGATCGCGCCCATGGTCCGTGCCTCAGACAAACCCATGGCGTTCGATAACAGCCGCAGGAAATAGCGCGCGTCACGCGGCGGCGCGATCAACGCCGCGGCGCGCGCGGCGAGCCCATTGCCCAAGGCAAGCAGCGCGGCCGACGCGCCGAGCGAATGGCCCACCACCGCGATAAACGGTCCCGTCGCGCGCGCGACGTCCATGACAACGCGCGCCATCTCAGGCAGTGTCGTTTGCTTGCCCGCCGACCGTCCGTGCGCGGGGTGATCGAACGCGACCACACCAAACCCCGCGGCGCGAAACACGGTGGACAGCGATCCGAAGTCCAGGGCGCTCCCTTCCCAGCCATGAACAAATAGCACGCGTGGTCCATTCCCCGCCGTGTAGACGGCGACGTCTCGTCCGCCGGAGCGCAGCGTCCACGATTCACCCAACGGTGTGTGTGCGGGCGCGGGACGTCGTGCCGGTGTGGCAAATCGGTCGACGACGAGTCGCTCGGCCGCATGTGGCGCGACTGCGGCCAGCGCGCGCACAGAGCCGCGCTGCATCGTCCTGACGAACGAACGTAGGGTTGTCATGAGAAATAGTACGTTCGTACTATTTTCTCCGCAAGGGGCGAGCGGACTCGACCAGGGCATCCAATGCCCCGCGCATCCGCGCCGCGGTGCCGGGCGCGCGAAGAAGACGCTGGGCTTGATGCGCCGAGAGAATGATGCCCTGCAGCTGGAAGGCAAACAGTGCGGTGTCGACATCGGCGCGGAAATGACCTTCCTCCACGGCGATCGCCGCCGCGCGCCGCAGCGTTTCGCCCCATTGCCGCCACGCATCGGCCACCAATTCACGCGCCGGACCGGGCCGGTCATCCAACTCGGCCGCCGCATGAATCAGAATGCATCCGCCGGGCATGGTGGTGCTGTCGTTGGTCCAACGATACCAGCCCTCTACGAGCGCGCGAATGCGCGGCTCGCCGCGCGGCTCGCGCAGCGCGGGAAGGATGACTGAATCGCGGAATCGCGCGATGCCCTCCTCGAGAACGGCAAGTTCCACCGCCTCGCGCGACGCGAAGTGAGCGAACAAGCCGCTTTTGGACATCCTCGTGAGATCAGCAAGGCGGCCAATAGTCAGCCCGCTGAGTCCTTCGACGCTGGCGACGCGGATGGCTTCGTCGATGATGCGGGCCCGCGTCGTCGGACCTTTGCCCAACAAGTCGGACGACGCAGAGATGCGAGACGGCGGCATGCCTGTAAAATAGAACGAACGATCTGTTACGACTAGATCGTGCGGCAGCCGCCGACTGGGCTACGGCTTTTTGTCGTTCTTCAATTCGACGACGATCACTTCGACGGGCTGCGTTCCATCGTTCACGTCGGCGTGCATCTGTCCCGGGGGATCGACGCCGAGCCACATCGCCGTGCCTTTTGTCAGCTTGTACGTGTCGAGCTTCTTGCCGTTCTTGTCGACGACGTTGAGTTGACCGTCGGTGAGCGCGACGAGCGCGCGGCCGTGATCGTGCCGGTGCAGCGTGAGCGGCTGCTTGGGCATGATGATCGATTTCCACACTTTCATCTCGCTGTTTTCGAATTGCGGCTCACGTCGTGACGCGGCCTGTTGCTGCGCCCACATCACACCGGCACCGGCGACGAAGCACGATACGCATGCGATGATGGTCGAGCGTGGCACTCTCATGTGACGGGCTCCAAAGCAGGTTCGGCGGAGGCGACCGAGAGCCACGAACGATATTGCGGCGCGCGACCGTGGACGGCGTCAAAGAAGGTCTTCTGCAGGCGCTGCGTGATCGGCCCGGGCTTTCCGCCGCTCACGATGCGCCCATCGACTTCGGTGATCGGCGTGATCTCGACCGCGGTGCCGGAAAAGAACAGCTCGTCCGCTGTTTCGAGATCTGTAACGGACATTGGGCGGACGTTCATCGGCAGCCCGAGATCGCGGGCGATCTGCACGACGCTGTCGCGCGTAATGCCCAGGACGATCGATGCATCGACCTCGTTGGTGATGACGGCGCCGTCTTTCACGATGAATAAATTCGCGCCGGACCCTTCGGCGACGTCGCCATTCGCGTTCAGCAGCAGCGCGTCATCGTACCCGCGACGGATCGCTTCCTGGACGGCGCGCACGGAGTTCGTGTAGTGGCCGCACGCTTTGACGTACGGCGGGAGCGTCGAGACGTCGATGCGCCGGACGGACGACACCGTCACGCGAATTCCCTGCTCCGGTCCGCCTTGGATGTACGCTTTGCCAGGCACGGCGATGATGGCCACGGAAACCGGGCAGTCTTTCGGCCACACGCTGAAACTGTGCGAGTCGTAGAACGCCAACGGGCGGAGGTAGGCATTCTCGAGGCGGTTTGCGCGGATCACGTCGAGTGACGCGGCCGACAGCTCGTCGAACGTGTAGGGAATATCGATTTCGTAGGCGTCGGCGGATGCCCTGAAGCGATGCATGTGCGCATCCAGGCGAAAGATCGCTGGGCCGTCCGGCGTGTCGTATGACCGCATCCCTTCAAAAACGCCGGTCCCGTATTGCAAGGCATGCGCGGTAACGTGCACCTGCGCGTCGTCCCACGGCATGAGCTTGCCGTTCAGCCAGATAAAATCGGTTTTGGTGAAAGCGGCCATACAATCTTCTCGTCGAGGCGGAGTGTGAAGAGCGTGGATCGAGGCGACAGCAGCGCGGGGAGTATGGCCGCAGTCACAGGTCGGTGCAAGGCGCGTACGGACGGTCGGTTGATGCTACGCGCCGCCGCGCATAACGTTGACATGTGAGTCAACTGAGTCAGCTGAGCCAACACGCGATCGCGCATGCGCACGAAGTGCTCGACAGCGAAGCGATACATGCGTTGCTCGGGCACCGCCATCCATTTCTGCTCGTCGATCGGATCGATGTGCTCGAGCCCGGGCGCCAGGTTGTCGGCACCAAGCAGATCTCGAGTGGGGAATGGTGGTGTGAGGGTCACGACGCCGGGTCGATTCAATTTCCATTTAGCTTGGTGATCGAAGCGATGGCGCAGACGACAGGCGCGTTGATTCGCGATCTGGTCGGCGGTGCCGGCGGTGGGATCGCCTATTTCATGGGAGTGAACCACGTGCGCCTCCGGACTTTTGCCCGACCAGGCGACGAGCTGACGATGCTGCTCACGCTGTGGCAGTGGCGGCGCGGGATCTGTCGGACGCATGGTGTGGCGACGGTAGCGGGCGGCCTCGTCGCGTCGGCAGACCTCACGACCGTCATACGCACGGTCAAGGACACGCCCCCAGCCACATGAATGAAAACGCGGAGTCATACGTTGGACTGCACGCCTTCTCCCGCATGCCGCTGCCCCATTACTATCAAGATTCTCCGCGGCCGAGTTCGGCCCTCCGTTAACTATTCCGCGTGCCCCTCCGAATCATCCTCGTCAGACATGGCCGGTCTGGAGCCGTTCATCCGGGCGGTTGGCTGAACGCGTCCGGCATGCAACGCTGGCGCGAGGCCTACGACGCGGCTGGCATCGCCGCCGGCGACCAACCGCCGCCGGCGCTGTCGAACCTCATTGGGTCGACGGGCATCGTCGTCTCCAGCGATATGCCGCGCGCGCTCGAGTCGGCCGAACGTCTCGCGCCCGACGAACCGATCCCGGTTTCGCCGCTGCTGCGTGAGGCACCGCCCGAAATTCCGCAAAAGCTTCCGCTTCGCATGCCGCTCGCGGCTTGGGATGCGTTGATCCACTCGCAATGGTTGCTGAAGATCACCAACGGCACCGACGCGTCTCCGAAGGATCTCACGCGCGCGCACGCGGCGGCGGATTGGCTCGTCGGAATCGTTCGCGAGCGCTCGCCGTTGGTGGCCGTCACCCACGGTGTTTTCCGCCGGCTGTTGGCGGACCGATTGATGACGATGGGCTGGCGCGGCGAACCGGGGAAACGCAGCTACGAGAACTGGAGCGCGTGGTCGTTCGAGCGCGACTGAAGACCCACGTCGAGCCAGTCCTGGGGTAGGCCAATGGAACCTGACGTGAAAACGAGCCACATCCCAAGCCGCGTTGCCGTCGTCACCGGCGGAGGCCGCGGACTCGGCCGAGCAATGGTTCTGGGGCTTGCTCGAGCTGGAATCCATGTCGTCGCGACTGCGGCGCGCGAGCGCGCCGAGATCGACGCCGTCGCCGGAGAAGTTCGACAGAGCTGCGGCGAATCTCGAGTCTTGCCGCTCGTTGCCGATGTCACGCGAGAACAAGACTGCGCGGAAGTTGTCGACGCTGCGGTGAGGCGGTTTGGGCGGCTCGATATTGTGGTGAACAATGCCGGTCGCGGCATGAAATACGTCAGCAATCAGTTCATGACCGAACCGACGCGTTTCTGGGAAGTCGCGCCGGAAACGTGGCGCATGGTGATCGACACCAACGTGAACGGCCCCTTTCTGATAGCGCGACAGGCAGTTCCCGTGATGCTCGAGGCAGGTTGGGGACGGATCATCAACGTCTCGGCGAGCCAAGGGACGATGCGCCGTCGTGGTTTTTCGCCTTATGGCCCTTCGAAGGCCGCGCTCGAATCGGAAACGATCATCTGGGCGCAGGATCTCGAAGGCACCGGCGTTACCGTGAACGCCCTTCTGCCTGGAGGACCTACCCTTACCGGCATGGTTCCGGAGACCACGTCAGAAGAGGCGAAATCGGCGATGCTCGATCCTTCGATCATCGTTCCGCCGTTGCTTTGGCTTGTGTCGCCGGAAGCGAATGGGATGACCGGCCGTCGCTTGGTGGCGACGAAATGGCAGACTGGTAGCGATGGTAAGTCGGCCGCAGACGCGGCGACCGAACAAGCAGGCTGGTAGCTTGTTAGCTCGTTAGTCGCGGTACGGCGAATCGCCGTCGGTGTCGCCCAACAGCGACCACTGAATTCGTTCGACAGGCGCGGGCGTCAGCACCGACTCCGAATTCGCGGGCACGAGAGAACGCGCCAAGTCGAGAAGCATGGGACTGAGATGCTCGCCGTAGCGCACGAGATTGACCGCGCGACTTCGTGATGCAAGCAAGAACGCGAGAGGCGCGAGATCGCGTTTGGCCATGTTGCACCCGGGACAGGCCAGCACGAGGTTGTCGCGGCGATCGTAGGCAGTTTGTCCTTTGCGCGGCGCGACGTGGTCCAACGTCATGACGCCGGCGGTAAAACGAACTCCGCAGTAGGCGCAAACCGGGCCGTGCTGTGCGAGAAGCCAGACGCGTGTCGCGACGTAGGCGTTGCGGCTGGTTGGGTGGGACGTGAGCTCGGAAATGGCGGGGCCGGATCCCGCTCGGCGACGGCGGGAGCGCGATCGAGCCGGCGGCGCTGTAGCAGGCTCGTGTGCTACTCGCGGCTTGTGAGACCCGCGAGAGTGCGTTGCGGGTGGCGGCGAGGGCCTTCGAGTGGGCTTATGGGACTGGTCGCGCGACGTCGGGGAGGAAGACACCGGGCCGTCAGCGTACGGCGAATCGTGGGTGGGTCGAGACAAACGGATTATTTGCGGTTGTTGAAGTAAAGACGGGACGGCAGGCTATGTCGTCACATCCTCGTACGTAGACCGGACTATGCAGGAACGGGTCCGGCACCGCCAGGCTTCTCAAACTTAGGGGCCGGAACAGGGCTCGCGCCATACCGAGAGCACAGGAACCCAGGCCAATGAGGGTATGGATCGCCGACGAGGGGACAGCCGCGATTGCGGTCGACATGGCCGCGACCGATCATTCCGGGAGGCATCCGCATGTGGCCGCACGCTCCTGGCGGAATTCCCCAACGTGCCACGGTGATCATGCGGCTCTCGCGGGTGACACGATCGATCGCAATGGCGTCCGTGCTTTCGGCGCCCGCACGCGCGCAGCAACCAATCGTGCTCGAGCACGTGAGCGTCATCGACGGCTCTGATTCCATTCCTCGAGCCGATCAAACAATCATCATTCGCGGCTCACGGATCGTGGCTGCGGGCCCGTCACGATCGACAACTATTCCGGCCGGCGCGCGAATCGTCGATGGCCGCGGACAGTTCGTCATTCCCGGGTTGTGGGACATGCACGTCCACACGTCGATGGTCGGCGGTCGCGCACTCTTGGCACTCTACGTCGCGAATGGTGTGACCGGTGTGCGCGACATGGCCGGCGACTGGGCGACACTCACCGCCTGGCGTCGCGAAATTGCTCGCGGCGCGCTCGTCGGGCCGCGCATCATCGCCTCTGGTCCGTATCTCGAAGGCGGCGACGTACCCATCCCGCACATTCTCACGCGCACACCGACCGAAGGTCGCGCCGGCGTCGACTCGCTCGTCAAGCTCGGCGTCGACTTCGTGAAGGTGCACGGGCAACTCACCCGCGAGACGTATTTCGCCATCGCTCGGCGCGCGCGCGAACGAGGCATTCCGTTCGCCGGACACGTGTCCCGTGCAGTCGGTTCAGCCGACGCGTCCGACTCGGGACAGCGCAGCATCGAACACATCTTGGCAATCCCTGCTCCGTGCACCGTTGCCGAGTCGATTGCGTTGCAACCGCGTTTCCCGGTGCAGGGCGCGCTCGGACGCTGCTCGTCGGAAGACCTCGCGCCGCTGTACGCGCGCTTTGTGCGCAACAACACCTGGATCACGCCGACGTTCACCGCGCAGTATGAGGTCGCCGTCTGGCCGGGACACTCGGTTCCCGGCGACTCGCTCGCGCACTATTTGCCGGCGGAGCTCAAGCGTTATGTCGCTGGAATTTTCCCGATGCCCAACGACGTTCCGCCGCGCGCCGATTCGGTGGGGCGCGCGATGTTCGAGAAACGGCTGCGTCAGGTCGCCACGATGCAACGCGCGGGTGTGCGCGTGCTGACCGGAACGGATGCACCTCTTCGGAACAGCCCACCGGGCTTCGGACTTCACGAAGAGCTCGAACTGTTGGTGCGCGGCGGGCTCACGCCGTTCGAAGCGCTTCGTTCGGCAACGTTCGAACCCGCGCGCTACTTCGCGATGCTCGACTCGGCCGGCACGGTGGCGTCAGGACAGCTGGCGGATCTCGTGATGCTCGACGCGAATCCGTTGCGCGACATTCGGAATGTGCGACGCATCTCGGCTGTCGTCGCAAACGGGCGTCTCTTCAGCGGAGAGGAGCGGAAGCGATTGCTCCTGTCAGCGATGGACAAGCCCGCGAAGCGCCGTTAGCCGGGCTGCTATCGTTGTTATCGGCGACCGTGGACGGGTCGTCGGCGAGGGAAGGCTCCTCGAAGTGGGCCACAGAATCCGCGGAACCGCGGAACACCGCGGAATGAATCCACTACGCGGTGATCTTTTTGGGAACGGCCGTCGGGAACGCGGTGACGCGGCATCCCGAGCGGCGTTCAAAAAAAGCAATCGACTCGTTGCGATGATGCATTCCGCGCCATTCCGCGATTCCGTGCATTCCGTGGCCATCACCAAAACGTGCCCTTCGACGGGCTACTGCTTCTTCGCCGCCGCTGCTTTCGCCTTGCGCGCCGCCACGAGCGAATCGAATTCCGGCTGCTCGAGATAGGTGACGTCGACCCACGCGTGGGCCATCTCGTCGACGGTGCGGTCGCCCCATCCGACCCATTGTTTGGGATCAGGGTTGTTCGGATTCGCCGACGTGTTGTCGTGCCATGCGGTAAACACGAGCATCGTTCCCTTGGGCAGCAGCGGCGCCGCATTCTCGGCGAACACGTAATTCACGTGCCACTTCCATTGGAAGTTGTTCACGGCACTGAGCAACTCTCGCTTGCCGTCAGGGTAGACGGCTTCCATCTGCATCGCCTTGCCGCGCATGTGCATGTGCGGCTGGAAATTCTCGATGCGCGCCGGTGCGGGCATGACGTAGAAGTTCTGCGTCATCGCCGTCTGCTCAGGCGGAATATCCAGCTCCGACCCTCGGCTCACATCAAACATCTTTAATACCGTGCGATGCTGGGGCACGGTGCCTTTTGGATAGAAATAGATCGCCAACTCGACCTGTTGGTCCTTCATTTCCTGTCCGATGGCGAACATGTGGACTTCCCACCGGATCTTCGAACCAGGAAGGAGTAGCTTACCGGCGTCGGGCGGAAAGATTTCGCCGGTCTTGCCGATCGACCACTCCATGAAGAGGCCCGCGCCCATCTGTGCGTCATGCGCGCTGCTCGCCAATCCGGTGAGCATGTTTCCTTCTTCGTGTTGCTCGAGCATCGTGAGCACGTGGTGCACGACCTTGCGTCCCGCCGTTGTTGCCGGCCGGATTTCCATGGCGCGAACCCAGCGTGGCTCGGTGATTCCCGTCTCGGTCACCGGGCGGAACCACTTGTCCTGCGTGTGGGCGGCAAGCGTGTACGGCGGCGACTTGAGAATGAGATCGGGCTCGCCGAGTTGCTTGGCGAGCTGCCAACCGGTGGGATCCGGGAAGACGGCTGGGGGCGGCAGGTCCCCTTTCTTGCCGAACGGCATGCCATGGTCGAGCCAGCGAACGAGCGTGGCGATTTGGTCGTCGCTCAAGCTGCGATCGTTTTTGAAATCGTGAATGCCAACTGTCTTATCGATGTGCCACGGCGGCATCACATGTTCGGTAACGCGGTCTCGAATCTCGTCGGCGTATTTCTTGGTCTCGTCGTACGACATGAGCGACATCGGCGCGATCGAGCCGGGCTGGTGGCACACCTGGCATTTCGCTTGAAGGATCGGAACGATGTGTTTCGCGAACGTGATCTCTTCGTCGCCCCTTGGCGCTGCAGCGCTGGACGACGACGACGCGCGAGGCGTCGCCGAGTTTTGCGCGGATGCCGGTGGGGGCGAGACGATCGCCAGCAGTCCGATGGTTGCGATCCCGCAGAGGCGCCGCGAGCCCGATGTGACGTTCATGGTACGCATGGTACGCTCCGAATGCGCTCGATGAGCACTAGCGCTTGACGGTGACCTTCACGAACCCATTGCTCCAACAACATTGCGCGTGTCCTGCGCCGGCGATGCCCGACGCGTCGTTGGCGCGAACCCGAAGGATATAGTCGCCGGGCTCGCTGAACATCGCGCTAGTCGTCGCCAATCCATCCGTCGCGCTGGCCTTCGGCGCCGGCGGTGTAAATGTCACGTCGCCCGGCCCTTGATGCTTGAACCACGTGAGGGTGACGTTCACGCCGGAGCGGCCGTCACGCGCGATGCTGTTGACGGCCTTTCCATCGTCTTTCGCCCAAACGTTGAGCGGCATCGGCGTTCCGACGGTGGCCGACATCGGTCCGGCGGTGATTCCATATGGGCCGGCACCTTCCGGACCATTCGCATCGAACTTGAGGACCGGCGGCGTATTGCCGGAGCCCGCTTCGCCTTCGAGGGCGTCGATCTGCCAGTTCGGATTCAGGTTGCCGGGAATCGCCCAGGTCTTGCCGCGAACGCGTACCGTCCAAATCACCTTCTTGTCGCCGAAGTCCGCGGGCACTTTGACGGCGAACACACCCCAGTGCCGGCGCGGCTCGAAATGCGTGGGTTGACCCTGATTCGCGTTGCCCGGCTCGACGTGGTTGTCCGGGCCAATCGGGATCTCGAGCGCTTCTTCGGAATTCCGATTGTAGTAGCCAAACGAGATGCTGAACGTCCCGTCAGGATTCTTGTACCAGCCTTCGAATGCCGGCGTGACCGTCTGGCCGGACGCTTTGAGAGGCCCCAGAGGAAGCTGTGCGCTGACCGCACGCGCCGGACCGGCAAGCGCCGCACAAACGACACCAGCGGCGCAGAGGACAAAGCGCGGGCGCAGTAGCCGCATCAAGCCTTCTCTCCTGGATCGAGGATGCCGACGTCAATCGACTTCAATGGCTTTACCGACGCCTAACATTGCGCTCGCTCGTTCGCTTATCAAGCCGAACCGTGTGAGGTAAGCTTCAGCAGACCGCTGGCGTCCACTCTCGAGGAGAATCTGCATGCGTCCGATTCGTTGGCTCGTCGCGCTGGCTGTAGCTCCCGCCTCTGTCTCGGCGCAGGCGCCCGCCGCTGAGACTCCGCCCGAAGCGCAGCAGATTGCCGCCGCGGTGCTTCCACTTCCCACGGAGTTTCGTGAGAACGCTCAAGTCCTGGGCTATCGTACCGGGAGCACGAAGCTGGTGACGCTCCGCGCAGGCAAAGGACCGTTCACCTGTCTCGCCAGCGACCCCGCGGGGCCACGCTTCCACGTCGCCTGCTATCACCAGTCGATGGAGCCGTTCATGCTCCGCGGCCGAACCCTGCGCGCCGAGGGCGTGAAGGGCGAGCAGGTCGACACAGTGCGATTCAAAGAAGTGAAGGCGGGCAAGTTGATGATGCCCAAGCAACCGGCCGCGCTCTATTCGCTCACGGGCCCCACTGGCAGCTTCGATCCCGCGTCGGGCACCACTCACGGCACAACGCCGCTCTTCGTCATCTACATTCCCGGCGCGACGTCACTCTCGACCGGCCTGTCCATTCAACCCGTCCAGGGTGGTCCGTGGATCATGTTTCCCGGCACACCTAAGGCGCACATCATGCTGGTACCGAAGATGTGAGACGCCGCCGCGCTGACACAAAGCGTGGCGGCGATTCGTATTTGGTGTCGTGTTTGTTGGCAGCGTGCGAACCCTGGAGATCGCAGAGTGGACCCCGACGTACAGACCTTCGGTCAAGTAATGGCCATCCTGGTGCCATCCTTCGTCGTGGTGGTGGCGACGGTCGTGGTCGCCATCAAAGTCATTGCGCGCGGCAAGCTGCCGCCGGCCGCTCGGCCGTCCCGCATCGACGACGATCGGTTCGAACGACTCGAACAGGCGGTGGACTCGATCGCGATCGAGGTCGAGCGCATTTCCGAGTCGCAGCGGTTCGCCGTGAAGTTGCTGGCAGAGCGGAACGACGCCGAAGCGCCCGAGCGAGCATCCCGCCCGAGCGCATCCTAGTGCCCTTCCGAGTGATCTTTGCGCGGCCGGCGCTCCTGCTGCTTAATTACAACTTGATTTAGAGCGGCGGCCGGCTGCCGGCTCGTCGGATAGCCGCAGCGCGCCAACTCACACAAGGAGATCCGATGAAAAAGAAAGGGCGTCCTGATATCCCGGATTTCTCCCGGAAGGCTCCAACCAAGGGCTTGCCGCAGGACCCGAAGCGGCAGGCGCCCACGCGCGCCGCGGCGCCAGGCGCAGTCGGAAAGCCGCAGTCGACCTCGGCCAAGGGCGGACGTCGGGGCACGTAGCCCTGGTCGGACTGGCGTTTAGCGCGCGAGCGTTCCCACCATCGCAACCGGCTCACCTTCGCTCATCGCCGGCGACGTGACAACGTATGTCACGACGCCGGCCAGCGTCGAGGTCACGTCGGCAATCGGTTCGCCGAAATAGTCGATGAGTCTGCCGAGTAGGTCGCCCTTGTCGATGTGTTGGTCGGGGACGACGGCGGGATACCAGAGGCCCGTTCCCGGACTCACGAACACTTCCGACGGCTCGAGCCACCGCGGATGTTCAACCATCTCGCGCGGACCGGGCAGCATTTCGAGATGTCGCATGACGCGGAACGAGCCGCGTGCATTCATGTCGACCATCTCTTCCGTCGGAATCCCCACAGCTCCGGCTTCAGTCGTGACGGCCGGCTTCCCACGCACATGCGCCGTGTTCGAGCAATACAATGACCCGTTGATGTCGCGCGGGCGGCCGCGGTCGATCACGATGTGATCCAGGCCGAAGGCAAGCGCCATGTCGCGGGCGCGCGCGTCCACCGAGTCGTCGACGCCAAGCTGATTCCAATACGAGTACGGCCGGAGATCCTCGTTGCCGTCGCCGGAATGCAGGTCGACGAGACAGTCGCATTGATCGATCACCTGCGTGGTGATGGCGTGCGCGATGCGCTCCGACGTCGTGCCGGTGGGCGAGCCCGGGAAGACGCGATTCAGGTTCTTGCCGTCCCAGGGGCCGCGGTAGATCGTGCGATGGACGAACGACGGAACGTTCGCGATCTGCACGATGATCACCGTGCCGCGGAGCTCAACGGGATCGAGCTCGGCGCGCACGCGCTGAAGTCCGAGGATTGGCGACGGCTCTCCACCGTGGATGCCGGCGATGAGAGCGAGCACGGGTCCGTCGTTCGCCCCGGTGATGACAGTGACCGGAATCCTCGTTCCGGGATCGGCACCGTCGGCGACCGTGATGAAGCCCGAGACCTTTTCGCCTCGACGACCGACAGCGGAACCCACGGTGAGGAATTTCATTGCGCGAGGTTGGAGAGGAGTGGAGAGAAGTGACGCCAGCGATGTGCTTGGATGCGTCGAGATGTCCACCGAATCTACGCAGCCATGTAAATGACCGGATTTCTTGCGCGACCAAGCGTTGGACGCCAGAATTCTCGTCCGCCGTCACCCCACCGTTGGAGTCTCGATGATTGGTCTCAAACTACCCTCGCGCTCGCCAGGGCGAATCACCGCCGCCCTCGCCGCGCTTGCGTCCGTCGCGCTCACCTGCATTGCGCTGCCGGCCGGCGCGCAAAACGCCGCGCCTCAAAACTGGAATCCGCAACAGATTCTGCGGACGGAAACCTACGTGAAGCCGCCCGCTGATGTTGAGCGGATCATCATGGCCCCGCGCACGGACATCTCGTTTACTGCGCCGAGTCCGGATAGGAAATGGTTTTTGCGGGCGCCGGGTGAGGATCGCGGCGACATCGAAGAATACGGAAAGTCGCACATCTATCTCGGCGGCGTTCAGATCGACACCAAGGCAAATCGGGCGCGATCGCTCACGACGAGCACGCATCACGGGCTAACGCTCGTCGACCCGCGGACTGGGGCAACCAAGAACATCGAGACGCCAAAGGGCGCAAGCATCTCGGCGCAGGCCTGGTCGCCGACGGGTGGACAGGTCGCGTACATCGCCAACTTCGATGACGCATCGCACGTGTTCGTCGCTGACGTCGCGAACGGCAAGTCCATTCAGTTGACGAAGGCGCCGATTCTGGGAACGCTGGTGACGTCGATCGATTGGACGGCCGACGGAAAGAGCATCGTGACCGTGTTGGTCCCTGACGGACGCGGCGCTGCGCCCACCCACGGGAAGAATGGCGTCGAAGACGGACCGCAAGTAAGACTCACCGAATCGCGCGCGATTCCGCAGGTGATTCACCCGAGCTTGCTCGAGGATCCGCACGACAAGGCGATGCTCAAGTACTACTCCACGGGCCAACTTGCGCTCATCGACGTGAAATCGAAGGCCGTCAAGAAAATCGGCGGGCCGGGGATGATCCGCGCGGTCGATGCGTCGCCGGACGGCCAGTATTTCCGCGTGACGCTGATGACGGAGCCGTTCTCCTACATCGTTCCCGTCTCGAACTTCGGTTCGGTGCAGGAGTTGTGGGACATGAGTGGCAAGGTGGTCGCGACGTTGAACAAGACGCCGCTCCGCGAAGGCGAGCGCACGGGTGATGACGTTCCCGCCGGCGGCGGACGCGGTGGACCGCAGCAGACGGCGTCGGACACGGGCAAGCGGAACGTGCAATGGAACCCCGTGGGCGCGGGGCTGGTGTACATGCAGTCGGTGTTCGGACCTGGTGGCGCGAGCGAGCCCAATTCCGCAGCACCGCCAGGCACCGGACGCGGCGCGCGTGGCGGCACAGGCGCAGGGCGCGCCGGCCAAGCAGCGCGGCCGCAACCGACGAGCGTTCGCTACATGAGCTGGTTGCCGCCCTATGGCCCGACGGACACGAAGTTGATCCACGAGGGCACGGCGCGCATGACCGGCGTGGCCTACAGCGGCGACGGCAAGACGATGTTCGTGGGCGACAGCGGAACGGTGTTCGCCATCCGCACCGCCGACCGATCAAAGAAGTTTAATCTCGGCCGCGGCGTCACGCTGCCGGCGGGCGGTGGTTTTGGCGGAGGCGGCGGTCGCGGCGGCGCTGGTGGATTTGGCGGCGCCGGCAACGACACGACCGCGGGCGGTGGCGGGTTGGCCATGAAGCGCGGACCAAATGAGCTTCCGGTCGTCGTGTTGGGCAGCGACAACAAGACGGTGTTTTTGTCGGGCACGCGCGCGCCGGGTGCAAGCTGGCAGACGCAGGCGCCGCGGCCGTGGGTGGACAAGCTGGACTTCGAGAGCAACCAGCGCGCTCGAATCTTCGACAGCCCCGCCGATGGCTTCGACGAATTCGTCACGCCGCTCGACGACGACTACTCGCAGTACATCTACACGCACGAGTCGCCGACCGTGATCGCCGACGCGTATCTCCGCGACACCAAAGCCGGCACGAGCAAGAAGCTGACGAACGCCAAAGACGTTGCGCCAGAAATCACGGGTGCGCAGTACAAGCGGTTGCAGATCACGCGTCCGCGCGACGGCATCAAGTTCTGGGTCGACGTCACGCTCCCGAAAGACTGGCGTCCCGGCACGCGTTTGCCGGGTATCATCTGGTTCTATCCACGCGAGTACACATCGCAGGCGGACTACGATCGCTCGAAGTACGGCACGAACATCAACAAGTTCCCCGAGGTGCCGTCGGCACGGCCGGCGTCGTCGACAAAAATTTGGGTGACGCAAGGCTACGCGCTCCTCGAGCCGGATTCGCCGATCATGGGCGATTCGGGAAAGATGAACGACCATTACTCGCGCGATCTGAAAGAAAACTTGGACGCGGTGATCGACGCCGCCGTCGAAGCCGGATACGTCGATCGCAACAAGATGGGACTCGGCGGACACAGCTACGGCGCGTTCAGCACGGTGAACGGTCTCACGCTCACGCCGTACTTCAAGGCGGGAATCGCGGGCGACGGTATGTACAATCGCTCATTGACTCCGTTTGGATTCCAGAGCGAGCGCCGAGACTTCTTCCAAGCGCAAGACACGTATCTCGACATGTCGCCGTTTTATCGAGCGGACAAGATCTCCGGCGCACTGCTCATGTATCACGCGCTCGAGGATCAGAACGTCGGCACGGCGCCAATCAGCTCCGTGCGCATGTATCACGCGCTGCAGGGACTCGGTAAACCGGCGGCGTTGTACATGTATCCGTATGAGGATCACAGCGACGCGACGTACGTGAGCGATCTCGATCTGTGGGCCCGCTGGTTCGCGTGGTTCGATGTCTACGTGAAGAATCCGCCGTCGAAGGGCGCGACCCCATAGCTGGTGCGCCGGACGCGCGAGCGCCGCGCACATGAATCGCGCGGCGCTCTGGTTGCTCGTCGTGCTGTTCACCGTCGCGGGCGTCGGACACTTCGTGCGCCCGCGACTCTTCGAAGCAATTGTCCCAACGTGGCTGCCGAACGCCCGCCTGTTGGTGCAAATCAGCGGCCTCGCGGAACTGCTCGGCGCGATCGGACTCGCGCTGCCCGCGACACGCTACGCGGCCGGATGCGGGTTGATCGTTCTGCTCGTCGCCGTCTTCCCGGCCAATGTGCAAATGCTGCTGCTGGCGAGAGCGGCGGGCGCCTCGGCGCTTTGGCAGACAGCCCTCTGGCTGCGACTGCCGCTTCAGCCCGTGCTCGTGTGGTTGGTTTGGTGGACCGCCATCGCCAGCAAGGCGCGAGTCGGGTAGCCCCCGGTCGCAACCGTGAGTCACCGTTAGTCACCGTTAGCAACGCGCGCGCGGTGATATCTTTCCTGTTCGCCGACGTTCGACGATCACCCGCCGGAGACCACCGCAATGCAACGAAAGAAAGCCGCCGAGTTGCAACAGGCCTGGGGCGGCAAGTCGTGTGGACATCCAGCGTTCGCGAAAGAGTACGATCTCGGTGAACGTACCGGGAACTATGTGTGCACACAGTGCGGGGCGATTTTGTCGTTTCGTGAAAAGACCGAGCTCGCCGCGTCGCGACGGCAGTCCGACGGATCCAGCACGGACTGACTCGGCGGTTCGTCGCTCGCCGCAGGGTAATCGCGGGAGTATGTTGGCGGCACCCATTCCACGCGACGCCGCCGGCGATTCATCTCGCCGTCGTGCCGGAGACCGCCATGCTTTCGCTCCATCGTTTCACCTCGATCGCGACGCTCGTCGTCGCCATCGCCTCGCCCGCCACACCAACGGCGCGCGCACAAGGACACATCACGACGCCCAAGGAACAGTTCGGCGCGAATTTCGGCGACGACTATTTCCTCGCCAACTACAGACAGATTTCCGACTATTGGCACAAGCTCGCGCGCGAGTCGAACCGCGTCGTCCTGCACGAAATGGGCAAGACTCCCGAAGGACGAACGCAGCTCATGGCGATCGTCACATCGCCGGAGAACCACAAGAAGCTTGCGCGCTATAAAGAAATCTCATCGCGGCTCGCGCACGCCGAGGGGTTGACCGACGCGCAGGCTCGCCTGCTCGCGAAGGAGGGGAAGGCTGTCGTGTGGATCGACGGCGGTCTCCACGCGAGCGAAGTCCTCGGCGCGCAGCAACTCGGCGAGACGGTTTATCAAATGGTGAGTCGCACGGACGAAGAGACGATGCGATTTCTCAACGACGTCATCATCCTGTTCGTGCACGCCAATCCCGACGGCAACGACCTCGTGGCCGATTGGTACATGCGCAACCCCGTTCCCCAAGAGAGAACTCTGAACGGTCTGCCGCGCGCCTACCAACATTACATCGGGCACGAAAACAATCGCGATTTCTTGGCATCGACGCAGTTGGAGACCAAGAACATCGACCGCGCGTTGTACCTGGAGTGGTTTCCGCAGATTCTCTACAACCATCACCAGAGCGGGCCTGCCGGAACCGTTGTCTATTCTCCCCCGCTCCGCGATCCGTACAACTACAACCTCGATCCCGTTCTCATCCTTGGATTGCAATCGCTCGGCGCCGCAATGCACACGCGGTTGGCGATCGAAGGCAAGGGCGGCGCGACGATGCGATCGGGCGGGTCGTACGACGGATGGTGGAACGGCGGCCTTCGCAATACGGCGACCTTCCACAACACGATCGCCATGCTCACCGAGATGATCGGCAGCCCGACGCCCACGCGCGTCCCGCTCATTCTCGACCGGCAGATTCCGATCGGCGATCTCGCCATGCCGGTGCCGCCACAGGAATGGCACTTTCGGCAATCCATCGACTATTCCGTTTCGCTGAATCGGGCGACGCTCGATTTCGCGTCGCGCATGCGTGAGAATTTGCTCTTCAATATTTACATGATGGGCACGCATTCGATCGCGCGCGGCAGTCACGACACGTGGACGCCGAATCCGCGTCGAGAGTCGGCGATCGCGGCGAAGATGAATCCCGCGGCCGCTGGTGCCGCCGGTCGAGGTGGACGAGGCGGTGGGCGCGGAGCCGCGGCCACTGGCGAGCAAGACATGGCGCTCTGGGCGGCGATCCACGCCCCGGAGTTGCGCGATCCGCGCGGCTACATCATTCCCTCGGACCAAGTCGACTTTCCGACCGCGACGAAGTTCGTCAACATGCTGCTCGAGAGCGGCATTACAGTGAGCCGCGGAACGCGCGAGTTCGACGTGGGCGGAAAGAAATATCCCGCCGGCTCGTACGTCGTGCAGACCGCGCAGGCATTTCGCCCGCACATCATCGACATGTTCGAGCCGCAGGTACACCCGGACGTCTTTCCCTTCCCCGGCGCTCCGCCCACGCGACCGTACGACAACGCCGGATGGACGATGTCGTATCAGACCGGCATTCAATACGATCGCATTCTCGATGGCTTCACGGGGCCGTTCGAAAAGATCGGACCCTGGGACGTTGCGACTCCGGCCGGCACGATCGGCTCGGCCGCCGGCGCCGTCGGCTTCGTGACCGACAACCGTGTTGTGAATTCTTTCATCGCCGCAACGCGGCTGCTCAAGTCGAACGAAGACGTTTTCCGACTCAGCGCACCGCTTACCGTGAACGGAAAGACGTTCGGTGCCGGCGCGCTCTACGTTCGCTCGAAACCCTCGACACCAGCGGCACTCCAAGCCACGCTGGCGTTGGGCGTGAACTACGAAGGCACGACCGCCGCGCCGCCTGCCGACGCCGCGAAATTGCGCGCCCCGCGAATCGGCATATGGGACGTGTACGGCGGCAATCAGGAAGCGGGTTGGATGCGCTGGGTGCTCGACACGTACGAGTTCAGCTTCGATCGCGTCTTCGCGCCGGCGTTGGACGCCGGCAACCTCGACCAGAAATACGACGTTTTGATCTTTCCGCAGGGAGGCATTCCCGGTACGGGCGGCGGACGCGGCGGCGCTGGAGCCACAGAGACCATCCCGAATCTTCCGGCCGAATATCAGGGGCAGGTCGGACGCGTGACGGTCGAACAGACGTTGCCCAAGGTTCGAGAGTTCTTGGAAAAAGGCGGCACCGTCATCGCCATCGGAACGTCAGCCGCGAACCTCGCCGATTACCTCAAGCTTTCCGTCGAAAGCCAACTCGTCGAGAATGGAGCGCCACTGCCGGCGACGAAGTTGTTCATTCCCGGTTCCGTACTATCGGCGAAGGTTGATCAGTCGAGCCCGGCCACCGCGGGCATGATGGAACACACCAACGTATTCTTTGATAACAGCCCTGTGTTCAAGCTCGGCCCTGACGCCGCTGCGAGAGGCGTGAAGACCGTCATGTGGTTCGACAGCGCGACTCCGCTCAAGAGCGGATGGGCGTGGGGCCAGAATTATCTCGAGAACGGCGCGGTCGCGATCGAAGCGACCGTCGGCAAGGGAAAGCTGCTGATGTTCGGCCCCAAGATCGTCGAGCGCGGGCAGCCCCATCAGACATTCAAGTTCTTGTTCAATGGGATTTATTCTTCTGTAATGAGCGGAAAGTAGAGGCAACACGTGCGGCAACTCACATCACGTCTGATGATCCTCGTCGCGCTGGCGGCCGGTCCGTCCGTCGCCAGCGCGCAGTACTCCATCACGCACATCTACACGCTCGGCGGCGACGGCAGCTGGGACTACGTGATTCCCGATCCGCCCGCGCATCGGTTGTTCATTGGGCGACAGAATCGCGTCATGGTCGTCGACGCGAACACCGGGAAGCTCCTCGGCGAAGTGACCGGTATCAACGGCGCGCATGGTGTGGCCATCGCCGGGCGCACCGGTCATGGGTTTGCAACTTCGGGAAACGACAGCTCCGTTGTGATGTTCGACCTCGAGACCTACAAGGTGCTCGGACGGGCGCACGCGGCCGAGGACGCCGATGCGATCATCTATGACCCGGCGTCGAATCGCGTGTTTTCGTTCAACGGTGATGCGCATTCGGCGACCGTCATCGACCCTCGCGACGGAAAGCTCGTCACCAACATCGCGCTCGGCGGCAAGCCCGAGTATGGCGTAGCCGACGGCAACGGGAAGGTGTACGTCAACGTCACCGACAACAGCGAGATCGTCGAGATCGACGCGAAGAAGCTCGTTGTCGCGCGTCGTTGGTCGACGCTGCCGTGCAAACAGCCCGTGTCGATGGCGATCGACGTCGCGCATCTGCGCTTGTTCAGCGGATGTCGGAGCGGCGTGATAGCGATCTCGAACGCCGTCACGGGCAAGGTCATCACGACGCTGCCCATTGGCGCCGGCGTCGATGGAGCCGCGTTCGATCCGGCATCGAACAACGCGTTCGCCTCGAACGCGGACGGGACGCTCACCGTCATTCACGCCGACCATCCCGATCGATATCGCGTCGTTGAGAACGTGAGGACTGGTGAGGGTGGACGGAACATGGGCCTCGATCCGACCACGCATCGGCTGTATGTGGCGAGTGCGAAGTTCGGCCCGGCACCCAAAGACTCCACGGCCGCAAATCCGAGACGCCGGCCTGCGGTGATTCCCGGCTCGTTCATGCTTCTGGTGATCGAGCGGCGCTAGCGCGGCTTTGGCGCGCGGCCGTCGAATCTCTGATTGCCAAACGGACTCAACAATAAAAAACTCGAATGATGACGCGATGAGATTTCTCATTGCCGCCGGTACATTTGACTGCTCATCACAGTTGCAGGCCGGTTTGTCCCTTTAGCGATTGTTGGATCGCCGAGTTGCCGACGGAATCCCGTCAAATCTCTAACAAAGACGTGACTACGGCCGAACATGATACGGTTGATATGGACGGGCCCGTGTGTCGACGCATGGGCCGTTCGTTTCTTCCATGTCTCCGCCACCAAGGAGAACGCAATGCGCAGTTGGTTTCGTCATTTTCTGAATGGTGCAATGGTCGTGGCCTTTGCTGCGCCCGCGTTTGCGCAAAGCACGGGAACGATCAGCGGCCGAGTCACTGACCGGCAGACCCAACGACCCCTCGGCAACGTCCAAGTTCGCGTCGTCGGCACCAATCGTGGTTCAGTCACGGATGACTCCGGTAGCTATCGGATCGCCAACATTGCAGCGGGCACGGCGCAGATCGCGGTGCAACGACTCGGGTATGCTCCGCAGTCACGGTCCGTCACGGTGACCGCCGGCGGCGCAGCGACTGCCGACTTCGCCATGGCGACTGCGGTCGCCACGCTCGATGCGATCACGGTCACGGCCACCGGCCAGACAGAACGCAAACGAGAGAACGGCGCGCCAACGGCGACAATCGACAGCGGAGCCCTGAACAAGGCAGCGATGAGCACACTCTCCGACGCATTGAGCTCGCGCGTCGCGGGCGTTGTCGTGCAAACCGCCGCGGGTGAGACTGGTGCCGGATCGCGTATTCGTATTCGTGGATCGAACTCGATCTCGCTGTCGAACGATCCGTTGCTGATCATCGACGGCATTCGCGCGGACAACACGTCGCAGTCGTCGGCGCAAGGCACGGGCGGACAGTTGCCGTCGCGATTCAACGACATCAATCCTGAAGAGATCGAGAATATCGAAATCATCAAGGGTCCGGCGGCTGCCGCGCTGTACGGCACCGCCGCGGCCAATGGCGTCATTCAGATCACGACGAAGAAAGGCCGCGCCGGCAAAACGAGATGGGACGCGTTTGCCGAGACGGGCAGCCTGACCGACGTCAATGATTATCCGCTCAACTTGCGCGCGTACGGGCACACGGCGGCCGGTGGACTGGTCACGAACTGCAACCTGTCCCGCCGCACGTCGGGCCTGACGAGCGCTTGCGTCGCGGTGGATTCGACCGCATCGAACAATCCGCTCAAGGCGTCAGGCATCGAGAGCACGGGTAACCGCCGCCTCACGGGACTGAGTACGGCCGGCGGTTCCGATGCGGCGACGTATTTCGTCTCCGGCGAATATCAGCGAGAGCAGAACGTCATCGCCGTGAACGCCGAGCAGCGTCTCAACCTGCGGACGAACCTGCGCAGCCAGTTGACGAAGGCGATCGATCTCCAGCTCGCCGTCGGGTACATCAACAGCGATCTGCGCCGCCCACAGAACGACAATAACTCGTTCGGTGTGGTTTCTGGTTCTCTGCTCGGAAGGGCCGCTGATTGTACCAAGGTTGGCGCCGCGCTGCATCCGGGTCTTTGCTCCAATGGGACGGACACGTCGAGCCACGGCTACTTCAATCCCGGCCTGTCACCGAACGATTTCTTCAATATCAACACGCGGCAAGTCGTCCAGCGTCTTGTCAGCTCATTGGCGAGCAACTGGACGCCGACGAGCTGGCTCGCGGTGAACGGAACCACCGGCGCCGACATCGATCATCGGAACGACAACGAGACGCTCCCGCCGTCGGTATTGCAGGTCGATCAGAACACCGCTGACGGCTACCGCAGCGTCAATCGCGCCATCATCAGCAACTACACGTCGTCACTGAACGCCTCGGCGACATACGAGTACACGCCGAAGTTCAAGTTCGTGTCGACGATCGGCACGCAGTACACTGACGTTGTATTCACGCGGACGGACGCGTTCGGAGCCAAGTTGCTCTCCGGCACGAACTCACTGGCGGGAACGACGGCGCGCTTCGCTGTGAGCGAGACCAACAGCGACGTACGCACCCTCGGCTTCATCGGGCGCCAGCAGGTCGCGTGGGCCGACAAGTTGTTTCTCACCGGCGCCGTCCGCACCGATCGGAACAGCGCATTCGGTGTGAACTTCCAGCGCGTCTACTATCCCTCGTTGAGCGCCTCGTGGGTGGTGAGCGACGATGGCAACTTCCCGAAGATTTCCGCGATCTCCTCGTTGCGTTTGCGCGCCGCGACGGGTTCGTCAGGACAGAACCCGGGCTATCTCTCGGCCGAGCAGTACTACACGCCGGTCGCCGTGACGGTTCAGGGCACTGACGTTCCGGCCTTCACTGTCGGCGGCACCGGTAACAAGAATCTCAAGCCGGAGAAGTCGAACGAAATCGAGGGCGGATTCGATCTCGGGTTGTTCCGCGACCGCGTCAATGTCGAATACACGCACTACAACAAGATCACGAAAGACGCATTGGTGAACGTCAACCTTGCGCCGTCGCTCGGGTCGGCCACGAACCGTTTCCTGAACCTCGGCCAAGTGCACAACTATGGCGACGAGCTCGTAGTGCGCGCGTCATTGTTGGATCGCGATCAGATCAAGTTCGATTTGACGGTGAATGGGTCGTGGACGCACAACCGTCTCGACACCCTCGGCGTCGATGACAACAACGTTCCCATCCCGCAGTTCACCGGCGGGTTTGACGACACGCAGATCTTCAAGAACGGACTGCCGCTCGGCGGATACTTCATCCGCGGAATCAAGTCGATCGACGACGCGAACAAAGACGGTCTCGTCGCCTGCCCGAATGGTCTTGGAAGCACTGGATGCGAATACACCGTAGACTCGGTCGCCAACTTCAAGGGCACGCCGTTCCCCACCGTCGAGTTCAACATTTCCCCGTCGTTGAGCCTCGGGAAATACGTTCGGATGACGGCGACGCTCGACCATCGAGGCGGACAAAAGATCTACAACCTGACGGGTGTCTATCGTAACGCCATCTTCCTCAACGGCTCCGCTGTTCAGGCTCCCAATGCCGGCAATCTCGAGCAACAAGCCGCGGCGCTGGCAGCAGCTGATCCCCTCGGTAGCACCGGCGGCTACATCGAAGACGCGTCGTTCACCAAGCTACGCGAAGTGACTGTCTCATTCATGCTTCCGCAGCGCGTCGCGGCGCGGGCGCATGCGGCGTCGGCAACGTTGACGTTCGCCGGCCGCAACCTGAAAACGTGGACCAACTACAGTGGGTTGGATCCGGAGTTGAACGCCGGCGCACAATCGAACTTCACCACCGCCGACTTCCTCACCGCGCCCCAGGTTCGGTACTTCACCGCTCGCCTCGCTCTCGGTTTCTAAGGCGGATGAATCCTCATATGAATAATCCAATGCCTCAACTCAAATATTCCGGCCGGGCGATCGTCGCAGCCGTGCTGTCGGGCGTGATTGGTCTGGCGGCGTGCAACCAGGACAAGTATCTCGTTGCCCCGACGCCCGACGTCGTGCTGCCCAAAGACATTTCCGGAGCGGCGGCGCTTCCCAGCGCATATGCCGCGGCGATCGGAGATTTTCAGGTCGCCTACGCCGGCGGTTACGGCACGGGCCTCGACAACAATGAAGGGATCGCACAGATGTCTGGCCTTCTGGCCGACGAGTTGGTCAACGCCGAGACGTTCAACACGCGAATCGAAGTCGATCGGCGCGCGACGAGAGTGATCAACGGCACCACGCTGCAGACATTCCAGGACATCCAGCGCGCGCGCGCGACGGCCGATCTTGTCGCCAGTCGCTTCCGCGAGTTTGACGCGAAGAACCCGCAGGGCGCGGAGATTCAGGCGCTGGCGGCGTACGCGTACGTGTTGTTGGCCGAGACCTATTGCAACGGTGTCCCAACGAGCAAGGTCAATGACGATGGGACGTTCACCTTCGGCGACCAACAGTCTGGGCAGCAACTTCTGACCGCCGCTGTCGCCAAGTTCGACTCAGCCATCGCGATCGCCTCGGCAAACGGCGGGGCCACGGCGCTGAGTCTGGCTCGTATCGGCAAGGGTCGCGCGTTGCTCGACATGAACAAGCCGGCGGAGGCCGCCGCGGCGGTCGTTGGCGTTCCGTCGACGTTCATCTACAACATCGAGCACGACGAGAATACGGGTCGGCAGAACAACGCGATCTTCAGTTTCAACTTTGTGGAATCGCGCTTCAGCGTCGGGGATCACGAGGGTACCAACGGCCTTCCGTTCGTCTCGCTGAACGACCCGCGTGTGCCAACGATCGATGCCGGTCCGGGGTTTGACGGCGAAACGGAACTATTTCTCACGACCAAGTACGCGGACCGAAAGTCGCCGACGCCGCTCGCCGTTGGCGCGGAAGCACGACTGATTCAAGCCGAGGCGGCGCTGCGCGCGAACGATCTCGCGACGTTCCGCAGCATGCTGAACGATTCGCGCGCGAATTCAACGACCTATTCGGCTGATGGCGGTCCGACCAGCCAGCCGCTTCCGTCGCCGGCGCCGCTCGCCCAGAACGCCATTCCCGCGACTGCGGCAGCGCAGCAAGATTTGCTCTTTCAGGAGCGCGCGCTGTCCCTTTTCCTCACGTCGCATCGCCTCGGCGACATGCGGCGTTTGGTGTGGCAGTATGGTCGCTCGGCGGAGAACGTATTTCCAAAGGGCCCGTACGAGCCGGATAACACGTCGAAGGCGGGCAACAACTTTGGAACGGATGTGAATCTTCCGATTCCCGACCAAGAGGCGAACAATCCGCAGTTCTTGAAGGGCGCCGGTGCCTGCGTCAATCGCTCGGCCGGGATCAGCTGATCAAATAAGTGAGTCGAGCGGAAGTAGGAGACTAGCCATCTCCTACTTCTCCGCCTCGGCGCTGATGCGCTTGGCCCGTTCGATGACTGGGCGGTCTACCATCGTTCCGCGGTAGGAGAACACCGCGTCGCCCGGCCGAGTGGCGCGTTCCGCGAGCAGCCCACGAGCCCAGACCACATCTGCGTCACTCGGGCGAAACGCCGCGTTCGTCACGGGCAATTGCTTGGGATGAATGCACAACTTCCCGCCAAAGCCGAAGCGGCGACTTCGATCGGAGTCGTGCGCAAGCAATGTGTCATCATCAATCGCGAGTGTGACTGCGTCGATCGGTGGTGCGATGCCGGCGATTTTCGATGCCAACGTGATGCTCGAGCGGACCGACGCGAAGGTATCTCCGTCGTCGAGCATCCCCGTGTCGAGCTGAAAGTCGAGCGCGCCGAACACAAGACGCTCAACGCGCGTCGCCCGGGCGACTTCCAAGACATTCCATGCGCCGAGCGCGGTTTCGATGATGGGGACGATGTGCTGCGTCGGAGGAAGTCGGGCGGCGACTCGCTCGACATCGGCTGCCGTGTCGGCTTTCGGCAGGAGAACGCCGGTAATGGCGAGTGTGGCCGCAGCGGCGACGTCGTCCATGAACCAGGGCGTTGTCACGCTGTTGACACGCACGTACACCGGAATGTTTGACGGAATCGGTGCGCCGGCAAGGCTGTTCCGGGCCGACACTTTGTCGCCTGGTCCGACCGCGTCTTCGAGATCTATGATGACGCGATCCGCGCCGCTCGTCGCTGCTTTGGCAAAGCGTTCATGCCGGTTCGCCGGAACAAACAGCCATGATCGTGCTGGTGCGACTACCGGATCCATGCTTCAGCCTCCACAGCGGTTTCGGCGCGATCGTTCGTCGACCAGAGTCGATAGTGGCCGGCGTGTTCCGTCGCATTGCCCCACACGGAGAAGGGCGCGACGTCGAATGTCGGACGTCGCGCCTTAAAATTGAATCGTAGAATGGTCGCGTTCGGAAGGCGTTCGTGAAGTAACTCGAGAAGCAACGACGCAATGAGTGGTCCGTGAACGACTAGCCCCGGGTATCCTTCCACGTCTTCGACGTAGCGTCGGTCGTAGTGGATCCGATGGCCATTGAAGGTCAGCGCCGAGAATCGAAAGAGGAGAGTCGCGGTCGGGGTGATCGTGCGCTGCCATGCGTCGGGGTTCACGACCGCGACCGGCGCGGTCGCGGCGCCTGCCGTGCTTTTGGGCGCTTCCCGATAGACGAGATCTTGTGCTTCCTCGATTGCGAGACCGCGCGCGTCGCTGATTTGATGGCGCACCGTGACGAAGACCAATGGACCATTCTCACCGCGCTTTTCGCTGATCATCGAGATGGCTGATTTTCGTTCCACTCGTTCGCCCACCTTCAGCGCGCGATGGAACACCACGCGGCTTCCGGCCCACATGCGCCGTGGCAATTGCGTCGGCGGGAGAAATCCGCCGGTGCGAGCATGGCCGTCGTCACCCAACTCCGACTCGCGGGCGATCGGGGGGGACAAGGTCCAGTGGAAACCGAGCGGCGCGGCATCGCCCTCCGTCGGAACGACGGCCACGCGATCGAAGGTCGCATTCCATGCGGCAACGCGGGCGGGAGTGATCCAGTCGTCTCGCACTTCTTCCCGTCCCACCCATTGTGCTCCGTCGATCTGGCTCACTCGGCCTCCGAGCGAAATTGACAACATGACAACCGGTTGTCATGTTGTACGGACAACTTACTCTACACAAGGGGTCGGCACGCCGTGGCGCACGATTCGTATGAGGAGATCCGGCAGTCCGTTCGCGCGCTGTGCGCCGATTTTCCGGGTGCGTATTGGCAACGGCTCGACTACGAGCGAGCCTATCCCGAAGAGTTCGTCACCGCATTGACGAAAGCCGGATGGATGGCGGCACTCATTCCCGCCGAATATGACGGCGCAGGACTCGGGCTCGCCGAGGCGTCGGTCATCATGGAAGAGATCAACCGCAGCGGCGCGAACTCCGGCGCCTGTCATGGCCAGCTTTACAACATGGGCACGCTGCTGCGGCATGGATCGGAGCAGCAGAAGCGCGCCTATCTGCCGCGCATCGCCAATGGTGAGCTGCGCCTGCAGTCGATGGCGGTGACGGAGCCAACGACGGGCACCGACACCACGAAGACGAAGACGACAGCGACCAAGTCGGGCGACCGGTACATCGTGAACGGCCAGAAAGTCTGGTTGTCGCGCGCGCATCATTCGGATCTCATGATCCTTCTCGCGCGCACGACGCCGCTCGCCGAAGTCACAAAGAAGACGGCGGGCATGTCGCTCTTCCTTGTCGACATCAAAGCATCGCTCGGCAACGGCCTCACGCTGCGTCCCATTCGCAACATGGTCAACCACGAGACGAGCGAAGCGTTCTTCACTGATCTCGAGATTCCCGCGGCCAACCTGATCGGCGAGGAAGGCAAAGGCTTCCGATACATTCTCGACGGACTCAACGCCGAGCGAACGCTCATCGCGGCGGAATGCATCGGCGACGGATACTGGTTCGTCGATCGCGCCACCGCGTACGCGAAAGAGCGGATCGTGTTCGACCGTCCGATCGGCATGAATCAGGGCGTGCAGTTTCCGATCGCTGAATGCCACATCGAGCTCGAGGCGGCCAACCTGATGCGTTGGCGCGCATGCGAGCTGTTCGATCAGCGACAGCCATGCGGCGCCGAGGCGAATATGGCGAAGTATCTCGCCGCGAAGGCATCGTGGGAGGCGGCGAACGTCTGCCTGCAGACGCACGGCGGCTTCGGCTTCGCCGCCGAGTATGACGTCGAGCGAAAGTTCCGTGAGACTCGCCTCTATCAGGTCGCGCCGATCTCGACGAATCTGATTTTGTCGTACATCGCCGAGCATGTGCTCGAGCTTCCGCGCTCGTTTTGACGATGCGGCCGCTCGACGGAATCACAGTTCTCTCTCTCGAGCACGCCGTGTCGGCGCCGTTCTGCACTCGGCAGCTCGCCGACTACGGCGCGCGCGTCATCAAGGTCGAGCGCCCTGGCATTGGCGACTTTGCGCGCGGATACGACAAGTCGGTCAACGGACTGGCGTCGTATTTCGTGTGGCTCAACCGCTCGAAAGAAAGCCTGACGCTGGATCTGAAACAGCCGGAGGCGCGTGCAGTGATCGATGCCCTGCTCCCTCGCATCGATGTGCTCGTGCAGAATCTCGGGCCGGGCGCGGCCACTCGGCTCGGATACGACTTCGGAACGCTGAGCCAAGCGCATCCGAAGCTCATCGTCGCCGACATCTCTGGATACGGCGACCACGGACCGTTCAGCGACAAGAAGGCGTACGACCTTCTCATCCAAGCCGAGAGCGCGTTGTTGTCCGTGACCGGAACGTCGGACACCCCGTCGCGGTGTGGGGTCTCGATCGCCGACATCGCCGCTGGAATGTATGCCTATTCTGGAATCCTCATGGCGCTGTTGCAGCGCGGTCGCACGGGCAAGGGCGCTCGTGTCGACGTATCGATGCTCGAGGCTTTGGCCGAGTGGATGAGTCAGCCGCTCTACTTTGGACGATACGGTGGCACCGCGCCGTCGCGCACAGGCGCATCGCATCCGACGATCGCGCCGTACGGGCCTCATCGCACCGGCGACGGAAGCGACGTACTACTCGGCATTCAGAACGAGCGCGAATGGGCCGGTTTCTGCTCGGATGTACTCGGCAGGCCCGAACTGGCGCGCGACGAACGGTTCGGCGACAACACGCAGCGAACCGCCCATCGCGCCGAGTTGACCCGCATCATCGAAGACTCATTTTCGCAGATGACGGCGGAGCAGGTCGTGGAGCGCCTGGAAGGCGCGGCGATCGCCAACGGCCGATTGAATTCCATCGTGGGCCTCGCGGATCATCCGCAACTCGCGGCGCGTGATCGGTGGCGTTCGGTAGCGACAAGCGCGGGCTCGATCGACGCCCTGATTCCGCCGGCGAATATCAGCGGCGTTGACGCGATGATGGGAGACGTGCCGGCCGTCGGACAACACACCGATGCCATACTCAGCGAGCTCGGATATGCGCCACACGCGATCGCCGCGATGCGGGCAACAGGTGCGATCTAAATACAAATGACGCGCAAAGCAACGCACAGGGGGGATGAATGATTGAGCCGTCGCCGACGCGCGAGCTATCGGAGTTCGTTGCGAATCTCGAATACGCGGACATCCCAACACCCGTCATCGAGTCAGCGAAAGACTTGTTCGTCGATTGGCTCGGCTCCGCTCTCGCCGGGAGAGGCGCGCGGCCCGTCGAGGCGCTGGAGACGTTCGCGCGACTGATGGGGCCTGCAAAAGGTCCGTGCGAGATTCTCCCGAGCGTCGAAGGGGCCACGACGAGTGGTCTATTCGCCGCGCTGATCAATGGCGCCGCGTCACACGTCGTCGAGCAAGACGATGTTCACTCGGGATCGGTGTTTCACCCGGCCACTGTGATTTTTCCGGCAGTCGTCGCTGTGGGACAAGCCGAAGGCAAATCGGGTCGAGACGTGCTCGTCGCGGCGATCGCTGGATACGAGGTTGGGATTCGCATCGGCGAATTCCTCGGCCGATCGCATTATACGGTTTTCCATACGACCGGAACGGCGGGAACGGTGGCAGCGGCCGCGGCGGCGGCGAAGTTGTTAGGTCTCGACGCGGACGCGACGCAGCATGCTTTTGGCACCGCGGGAACACAGGCTGCGGGACTCTGGGAGTTTCTCCGAGACGGCGCCGACTCGAAGGAGATTCACACAGCCAAGGCGGCGGCCGACGGGTTGCTCGCCGCATACCTCGCGCGCGACAAGGTCACGGGCGCGCGCCGCATTCTCGAAGGCGCGCAGGGCATGGCGGCGGGCATGTCGACCGACGCGGACGCGTCCAAGCTCACCGCAGGCTTAGGGACGCGCTGGGCGACATCAGAGACTTCATACAAGTGGTATGCGTCGTGCCGGCACACACATCCAGCAGCCGACGCGTTGGCCTCGTTGATCAAACGCGAAGGACTCACCCACGATCAAATCGCCGAGGTCACGGCGCGTGTCCACAAAGGCGCCATCGACGTGCTTGGCCAGGTGACGACCCCGGAGAACATTCACCAAGCAAAATTCTCCATGGGCACCGTGCTCGGCTTGATCGCAGTGCATGGCGACGCACGTCTCGACGAATTCGAGCACCATGCGCTCGGTGATCCGCGCGTGCTGGCGTTCCGTGAGCGCGTCAACATGGTGCTCGATCCCGAAGTCGACGGGCTCTATCCGCGGCAATGGACTGGAAAGGTGGATGTGCGCACCACCGACGGCCGGATGCTCAGCGCGCGCGTCGATGTCCCAAAGGGCGATCCAGGAAACGGCTTGTCACGCGCGGAGTTGGCAGACAAGGCGGCGAAGCTGGGAGGCTTCCGCGGTACGGCGACTGACGCCGAAGTTCGCGCGGCGACGGAACGAATATGGAGGCTTGAGAATGAGCCGTTACTCGGGCGGCTGATGCATCGACCTTCGTCCGACGCAACGCGACAATGAGTTTGTTCGCCGAGAAGCGGTCCCGGTATCACACAGTGGCTGATGCGCTGTCGGAAGCGATCCAGAACGGCGTCTACCCCGTTGGCAGCATGTTGCCCACCGAGGCGAAACTCTGCGGGCAATTCGGTTTTAGTCGTCAGACCATTCGCGAAGCGACACGACTGCTCGTGCAGTTGGGAATTCTCTCCCGTCATCATGGAATTGGCACGCGGGTCGAGCGCGACACCGTCGCGCGCGGGTATGTGCAGCGGTTGGCAAAGATTTCGGACATCTGGCAATACGTCGAAGAGACGCGTCGGCAGGTTCTGCGCGTCACCGACATCGTCGCGAGCAAAGCGCGTGTTGCATTACCGGGAGATCCGAGCCGAAAGTGGCGGATGCTCGAAGGACTCCGCTTCGTGGCCGATGAGCCGAAGCCGATCGCGTGGACACAGGTCTACGTCGCGCCGGAATACGCCGCCGTCACCGACGCGAAGAATCGTGATCGCGTGCCGATCTTCTCGTTAATCGAAAAACGGTACGGCGTCAGACCGCAGCGAATCAGACAGGAGATTTCGGCCGTCTCAATCGGCGCGGACGTGTCGGGGCCGCTTCATGTGCCGGCGAGGAGCGTTGGTCTTTCGGTGGTTCGCGAATATCTGTCGACGCAAGGCGAAGTATTCGAGGTCACGCTCAGCGTGCATCCAGCCGATCGCTATCACTACACGATGCAACTCGATCTGACGTACGCAGGCGAGACTTCCCCGGCCGATACCTAACCGAGGTTGGGCGGTAGCGGAAATGCCGGTCGGCGCAGCATGTTTGCAGCATCTTTGCGGGGCCCCACCTGTCTCACCGACCTACTTTCGGAGCCTGGTCATGTCCACCCGGCGCACCTTTCTCAAGACCTCCGCCGCACTCGGCGGCGCACTTGGCCTCGGACCGCTGTCGTCGCTCGGCGCCATGCCGGCCGCCGATGACCAATCGCACACGAAGCCTCGCGACGTCGGCCGCGCGGAGGTCCCGCTCAACATTCTGATTCTCGGCGGCACCGGGTTCACCGGACCCGAGCAAGTGGACTACGCAATCGCGCGCGGTCACCGCGTCACGTTGTTCAATCGCAACAAGACGCGCCCCGGCATGTTCAAGGGCAAAGTCGCCGAGGAGTTGATTGGCGATTTGAACGACAACACGTCGGCGCTCGAGGGAAAGAAGTTCGATGTCGTGCTCGACAACCCGACCACGTTCCCCGCGTGGGTGCGGAACGCCGCGAAATATCTCGCCGGCAATGTGAAGCAGTACGTCTTCATTTCGACGACGTCGACCTACAGTGATCAGAGCATCATCGGCCTCGACGAAAATAGTCCGACGGCTAAAATGCCGGCGGACCTCGACCCGTGGACACTGGATCCGCAGCATGCATCGCGCTATTACGGCGCGCTCAAGGTGCGCGCCGAAGAAGAAGTGGCGAAGCAGTATCCCAACATTTGGACGGTGGTGCGGCCCTGCTTGATCGTTGGCCCGCTCGATCGCACCGATCGGTTCACGTATTGGCCGGCGCGCATCGACAAGGGCGGCGAGGTGCTCGCGCCGGACAAGCCCGACGATCCATGCCAGTTCATCGACTCGCGCGATCTCGCCGAGTTTACTGTGCGCGTCGCTGAGCAGCGCGTGCTCGGCTTGTACAACGCGATTGGTCCTGAAAGACCCATGACGATCGCCGAGTTGTTGTACGGCATCAAGGCCGTGACGACGAGCGGCGCGCAGTTCACGTGGGTGCCGTGGGAGTTCTTGCAAGCGCAGGGCATTCGGCCGTGGACGCAGATGACGGTGTGGCAGCCGCCTGTCGGGCGAACGGCGGGTTATCAGCGGCGCAGCGCGGCGAAGGCAATCGCCAAGGGGCTGACGTTCCGTCCCGTCGCGGTCACGGCGAAGGAGACGCTCGATTGGCACAAGACGCGTCCGCAGGCCGAGCAGGACGGAACGCTCAATGGCGCGATCAACGGCCTGGCGATGACGAAGGAAGCAGAAGTGTTGGCGGCGTGGAAGGCGAAGAAGGCGAATACGCCCGGATAGACGTCGCCGTTCTTATGGAGCGCAGGCCAACGCTTCGTCATTGCTGCCGATGCGACCCGCCTGCGATGCGCGGATGAACGCCGCGATCGGACAGAGAGAACGCGTCGGTCCGCCGAACCCACGACGCATCGAGTACGGTCGGATGAAAACACTCGCGGCGTTCACGGGCAGTGTTGCGACGCTGCCGTAGAATGCAGCGGCTTTGCCATTCGCTTGAAACAGGTACTGCTCCACGTTCGAGACATAGAATGCGCTCACCGTACCACCGTGTTCGGTGAGATACGACCCGATCGCGCGAATGGCCTTGGGCCCGCCGAAGTCTCCCGACACAGGGACGATCAGATTTCGATCGTGAAGCGACTTCACATATCGATAATTCTCTTCGGACGAGAGAAAACTCTTCGGCTGCAGCGTAGAGTCGGTCGCGAATCCCGTGAGCTGCGCGAAATCGCCGCCTCGGCCACTCGGAGAGCCGCGTGTGGTGATCGATGGACCGTAAAAATAAAACGCGTCGAAGACCGCTTTGAGTTGCGCCGATTCGTCAGGCGTGAACGTAAAACCGTGCGTCTTGGTGAGCCGCTCCACCACCCGCGTGTAATTCTGCCTGCCGCGGGCGGAATCCGTCGCCACGTCGCGATAGACTTTCCAGATGTCTTGAATTGGCGTCGTGCTGTCGATGCCGGCAGGACGAGGCTTGGAGAATAGGATGGAAACAAAATCAGCCCGCTCGGGTGCCAACTCGAACATCGCTTTGAACATGAGGTGTTGCATCACCGCTTGCCTGCGGATGTCGACGATGAATGCCATCTTCGGCCTGACCGCGGCGATGTACGTCAGATTCTGCTCCGGGCCCACGCCCATGTAGACGCCGCCGCTCACGCCGGTGTTACGCAACATCGAGAAGAGCTGTCCTACTTCCATCTCGTTGGACGTGTAGTTGTCTTCGATCTGGAAATAGCCGCCCGGCTCGGAGATGTCGGTCTCGAGCTTCCAATAGTCGGCGTCCGACAAGCGGCTGGGCAGCGTGGCGACGTCGTTTGCTGGGACCGGCGGACGACTGGTCGGTACGGTTGGGTTAGTCGATGTTGGCGTGGGTGCGGGCGTCGGCGAGCTCGAGACCGCCGGCGAGGTACAGCCGATGAGCAGGAACGCTCCGACTGCGCGAGAGACGGGACCGAAGCGTTTGATTGTTGTCGTATGGTTCATCTCGTCCGTCTCGAAGTCAGATTTCGGATGCGCACGCCAAACCGATCAGCGTAGAGCGTAATACCAAACACGATGCTCGTACAGACACAGGCAGTTGTCGCGTTTGCCGCGACAGCCACGGCCATGGTGGTCACGCCGGGCGCGGGGTTCGTGCTTTTTTCGAGCACGATGCTGACCCGCGGACGGCGGGCGGCCGCCGCATTGTATGCGGGTATCGCCGCGGGCGCGAGCGTGCTCGCGACGATCGTTGTGATCGCCTATCCGCATATAGTCGGAGGCGCGGCCGGGCTCAAGCACGCACTGCAAATCGGCGGCGGCCTGTACCTGATCTACCTCGGGGGACGCGGCATCCATCGCGCCCGCCAGCAGCGAATGATCACGGCGGCGATGGCGGCGCTTCCACGCCGATCCACGACGACCAACGAGCTCGCGATGGAAGGCGTGGCCAGTGCGCTCACCAACCCAGGGCTATTCGTCGTATACGTGCTTCTGTTGCCGAGTTTCGTTCCGTCGGGCGCACCGTGGACGCCGACCGCCGCGACGCTCGCGGTCGAGCACATTGGAATCATGACCGCATGGTATGCTGTTTTGTTCGTGGCCATCGGACGCGCGCGCGGCTATTTCACCGACGACGCGCGCCAAGCCGCAGTCGCCATGGTCGCGTCAAGCGTGCTCATTTTGCTCGGTGCACGAACACTCTTTCAAGCGATGTCCGGCTGACCCGCTGTTGCGAAAGAGCGCGTTCAATCCTACGCTTGCCGATGGGTACACGACCCTCTGAGTGAACTTCGCGCGGCGTCTCATTCGCGGCTTGCTGACCGATGACTGTGCAAAAGGGATTTGGACGGCAGCGCATTTGGGGACTGCGCAATAGTCTGCTCTGGATGCTCGCCGCGGCGCTGGGTGCGGCGACGGTCACGTCCATGGCAACCGTCATACACGACACCGGCCGCCAGAATCACGCGGGACGCATCATCCTTCGCGCAACCGTACAACAACTCGAAATGCGCGCCGGCGAGCGACTCGCCGTGGTTGGGTCGCAAACGTTCGCGCCCGTGGCGCCATGGATCGCGCGGACATCACTCGCTCCGCGCGCGGCCGTCGAGGCGCTTGCACGTGATCAACACGACGGTGAGGCATGCCATTGCCGAGAGACGCTGGCGTCGAGCGAAGCGTTTCGCTTTGACGTCGCCTCGGGCTCCATTGAGCGTACTCCGATTGCCGCCAACCCACCGCATTTGTCAGACGCGATACTGGCCGCGTTGGCGCAGAACGAGGTGCGGCGTGCTCAGTCGCATCCATCGCCGATGCATTTGGTCACCGCCAAGAATTTGACGGACCATGTAGCCCTCACATACACGCAGCACGACTCGGGCGGCTCGCCTATCGCGGTGTATGGCGTGATTGCCGATGCGCGCGCCACGGCAAAGATGTTGTTCGAGCGCCGCCGTCGCGATTCGTCGGCCTGGGATTCGGTCGGCGTGGTTCGGCTCGACACGTTGTCGCTGCAAATCGTAACTGGCGATTCGTCAGTGCTCTACGGAAACCTCGAGATCGATCGCCCGGTTCGAGCGTCGCTTCTCGCATCGGCGGCCGGATCGTTCGACGGCCTCCGAATCAACCTTTCACTGAATCCGCGGCAGATCGCCACACCGCTGCTCGAATTCCTTTCCCCGCCGGCACTCTGGCATCTTGGATTTCTGCAGATCAGCACCGTGCTGATGATCGCGATCGCGATTGCTGCGACACGGCGCGAGGTGGTCCTGGCGCGCGCTCGGTCGGACTTCATCGCCGGTGTATCGCACGATCTACGGATGCCGCTGGCGCAAATTCTTATTGCCGGCGAGACATTGACCATGCAGCGCGAGCGCGACGAAGCACAACGCCTCACGTTGTCGTCGTCGATCGTGCGCGAGACGCGGCGGCTCATTGCGCTCGTCGAGAACGTCTTGCTCTTTTCGCGATCGGGCGCGGTGGCCGTTCATGCTCAACTGGCGTCCGTCGGCGTCGG
>Ga0193753_10000108_pt1 | contig 74485 bp, 64 predicted proteins | sample H1c2metaG_FD_144925 | JGI IMG/M metagenome (GOLD analysis project Ga0193753, IMG submission 144925) | Soil microbial communities from a riparian zone of the East river system, Colorado, United States - H1c2 | ecosystem: Environmental > Terrestrial > Soil > Riparian zone | place: USA: East...
ATTGGTTGTGTGACGCGACCTAAGCATGCCATGCAGCGAAATTAGCCTTCCAAGAGTTACCAGGCCGGACTTTCCGGCAGGCAGGCTTCGAATTCCTTCACGAGCTTCGCTTCGTATTCGCCCGCGCAAGTGCCGTTGAAAAATTTCGCCAGCGCTTCGTCGTGCAGGCGCTTCCAGGAATCTTCCTCTTTGCCTGGATTGATCGGGAAGAACAGCGCGCCGTTGCTTTTCGCGGCTTTGAAATCTCCGGGCGCGTCGCCGATCATCAGGATTTTGCCGGGCGCATACTTATCCTTCGCCGCGTATCTCAGGTGCTCCGTCTTCGTGCCCATTTCCTGGCCCGCGATCATCTTCACGTAAGGCTCGATCTGTGCGTCGGCCCATTCGCGCTTGAGCGCATCGGCCGGCGTCTGTGAAATACACATCGCGTCCGCCTTTTCGTTAATCTTCTTGAGGCACTCGACCACGAGCGGAAACGGCGGCACTCCATGAACGATGTTCTCCACCTGCGCGTTGACGGCGTCCGACCAACGCTTCACCTGTTCCAGTCCCTTGTTCCCGTTCTTCACTTCCGCGGCCAGGGTGGCGTTGCCGAGCTTCGTCTCGCGACCGATCCAATCTTCCAGCGCCTTGGTGTCCGGCACGGTCACACCGCGCGCTTTCACCTGCGGCCGTTCGCGCAGCAAATTGAGCGCGCGCACCAGAGCCGGGAAGCGGTTCGCGCCGCGCGTCTTCGAATACAGATTCACGAAATCCCAGACCTCGCGCGCGTATTTGCTCACGGGCTGCAAGCCGAAGTGTTTGATGAACATGGGGGTGAAACACTCTTTGTGTTTGATCTCCATGCTGTCGAAAATGCAGCCATCGGAATCGATGCCGACAAAAAATTCCTTCGAGGGTTTGAAATCTTTCAACACTTGGGCCGGGTCGCTCATAAATTCAGGGCGCAGAGTAGGAGGCGGATCGTTCGGGCAAGTCAAACAATTTTCCGCGAAGCCACTGGAGCGGGTGCAGCCGGCCACGCGCACTTTTGTGCGAGATTGTGGGAGCTTGCAACGTACTGCTGGTTTGCAGCCGGCAGTCGGTTTCCATCCACTCCGACGCAGCGACTAAGAATTTCACGCGTCCTGAACTCACCGCACTTCTGCCAGTTAAAAACGGGCAGCACGTTGACGGAGTTCTCGCTTGGACGCTGTGCCTGATTGTCAGCGTTGCGCGCCCCACGGCATTTTCTGCGTGATTTTGCGTCAGCCCCTACCTACGGTCGCGCTATGATCATGTGGATTGCAGCCCTCGTGCTGATCGTTTTGACGACCGCCATTGGTTACAAACAGGGCGCCATTCGCGCTGCCTTTTCCTTCGTCGGCCTCGTCGTGGCCGCGATGCTGGCCATTCCATTAGGACCGCTGTTCGCGTGGGTTTTTCCGCTGATCGGTTTCAAGAACCCGCTCGCGCCCAAATTCGGCGGCCCCATCATCGCCTTCTTTCTCGTCTCGTTCGTTTTCAAAGCCGCTGCGGCGTTCGTGCATCGCAAAGTGGAACATCACTTCCGCTACGATCGGGACGACGCCACGCGTGCGGTTTGGGAAATCATGTATAAGCGCGTCGGCGCGTGCGTGGGGGCGTTGAACGGCGTCGTGTACTTCTTCGTCTTCGCGCTGATCGTCGCGGTGTTCGGCTACACGACGATTCAAACCGGCGGCGCCGAGAGCGAATCGAAGGTGCTGTCCTTTGTCTCCAAGTCCGCGCAAGACCTGCAGGACACTCACATGGACAAAGTCGTGGCGGCGTTCAATCCCGCGCCGGAAAAATACTTCGATGCCGCGGACGTTTTGGGTTTGCTGCACCAGAATCGTAATCTGCTCGAGCGGCTCGAGAATTATCCCGTGTTCGCCGCCATGGGCGAGGAGCCGGTTTACCAAGCGCTGGGCGCGGACAAAGAATTGCAGGCGATGATCAAGAGCAAGGCGAGCTTTTCGGAGATTCTCAAGAAGCCCTCGGTGCAGGAGGTCCTGACCAACTCCGATATTGTGACACGAGTGATGGAACTCGACGTGAAGGACCTCAAGGAATATCTGGAGACGGGCCTTTCGCCGAAGTTTGCAAACGAGAAATTGCTGGGGCGCTGGGGCTACGATGTGCTGGCCACGCTACGTTTGAACAAGGCGCTGAGGCCGGAGGTTCCCGCCTCGACCTGGTTCCGGCTGAAGAATGAATTGAGCGAACGGTTCGACGGTTCGGTACTGACGGCTTTTTACAACGAAAAGGCGAACTTCAAATTGGCGCCAGAGATGGAAGGGAGGGCCACGGCTTACATCGCATCGCCCGGCGTGCGATTGCCCAATGGCCAGATTCAAACCAATTACGTGCCGCGCTGGTTCATGACCAACGCGACTTTTTCGGCCAATGGAAATGGAGCGGCGCCGCGCCCAATTACCTGGTCACGCTGGGGAACAGAAACGGAACGGCGACTTCGGAAGCGAAGCTCCAGGACAGCCGGCTCTCATTGCAGTTCGAAGGCAAGGCGCTGTCTTTCACTCGATTGCAGGACTGAGGAGACGCAGGTTCGGATCCGAGCAGGTTGGAAATCGACTATTGGGAACCGAGTTGAAACTGGGCGGGAACAATCCGGCCGCCAAACACCGTTCGATCGATCGGCGTTCCGTAGGTGCCCACCGGATTGGTGCTGTTGGCCGACACCGTCTGCTCTCCATTGGCGAGCAGTGATTTTGATTCGGCGGAAGAATCCGGCGAGAAGGCCATGACGCTGGTCGCGCCGACCGCTTCGCCATCCGTGGTCGCGACTCCATAAACAATCAACCCACACGCCACCATGCCGGCTCCCGCCGCGAGAGCAGGCCGCAGGTCAAAGCCCAGCCGTTCCCACCAGGACGAACGCCCTTCGCCTCTTTCGATGCGGGAAATCACGCGGCCGGAAAATTCGCTGAAGTAACGCGGCGGCGGTTGTTCGTAGCGCTTGAGCCGAAGAAGCTTTTCCACCGCATCATTGTCGGGAGAGGAACCCATAAAAAATCACTTCAAGTAATCAGAAAGATACGCCTGCAACTGTTGCCGCGCGTAGAAAAGCCGGGAGCGCACCGTCCCAACATTGCAATCCATGATGTCCGCAATTTCTTCATGAGAGAGACCCTGCACGTCGTGCAGCGTCACGACCATTCTGTGAACTTCGGACAGCTTCTGCATGGCCCCGTTCAATTTTTCCTGAAGCTCGGCGAGCGCGATGTCACGCCGCGGCGTCTTGTCCGAAACGAACGCGACCAGCTCCGGATCGTTCTCGATATTGAAGTCCACGTCGTTGAGGCTCAGCGACACTTTGTTCTTCCGCTGTTTCAGGAAGTTGATCGTTTTGTTGACCGCGATGCGATAAACCCAGGTGTAGAAACTGGAATCCCCCTTGAACGACTTCAGCGCGCTGTAGGCCTTGATGAACGTCTCCTGCGCCAGATCGTTGGCATCCTCGTGATTGGACGTCATGTGATAAACCGTCGCATAAATCCGCTCCTGATAACGCTGCACGAGCTGATCGTAGGCCCGCATGTCCCCGTTGCGCGCCGCCTTCACCAGGTCCACATCGCTTTGCGCTTCGGCGTCTTCCTTCGGCGCGGGCGGGACAGGCCGCTGCTGTTCCTGAGCTTGCTCGGTCTCGGCTTCGAGCTTCGTCGCCTTGGTGATCGCGAACGATTTCATCGTGTTCACCATGTTAAGCCGCGCCTCCCAATGATTCAGTCTGCGCGGCCAGCACTTCGCACAAGTTCACGAGACCAGCGCGTGCATCGCCCTTCCGCAATTCGCCGGCATATTCCCTGGCCACTTTTAAATAACTTTCAATGACGCGGAGCGACTCGTGCAACGCACCGTGGCGCCGCAGCAACGCGACGACCTTTTCGAAATTCTGCGGCTGATAATCGCCGATGAGCGATTCCACCTTGGCGCTGATGCCAGCGTCCTTGCGTTCCAACAGCACCAGCAGGGGCAGCGTTACTTTGCCTTTGGCGAGATCGGTTCCGAGCGATTTCCCGGCGGCGCCTTCGCTCCCGAACACGTCGAGGCAATCATCATAAATCTGATAGGCCGTGCCCAGCGCCATGCCGTAACCGCGCAGCGCCTCGCGTTCCCGCGCCGGCGCGCCATTGAGAAAAGCGCCCAGATCGCAGGCCAACGCAAACAGCTCACCCGTTTTCATTGCGAGCACTTTTAGATAATCCGTGCGGGTGAATTGCAGGTTGCCGCGGCGCTGGGTCTGCAAAATTTCTCCCATGCAAACCGTGTTGGTCGAAGAAGCCACGGCCCGGCAAACTTCAGTCGTGGGAAAACCCGCCGCGAGCTTGAGAGAGTGCGCGAAAAGACAATCACCGAGAAGCACTGAAATCTCATTGCCCCAATTCGCCGCCAGCGTGGGACGCCCGCGCCGAATCGTCGCCTCGTCCATTACATCGTCATGAACGAGCGTCGCGAGATGGACCATCTCGATGATGACCGCGACGGTGACGTGGCTGTCCTGGATTTTTCCCGTCGCGCCGGCGCTGAGGCCGACAAGCGCGGGCCGCAGTTGTTTGCCTTGCGCGTTCAACGCGTAAGAGGCGTAGGAGGCGAGGTCAGGTTCGAACGCGCTGATTTGCTCTCCCATGCGTTTGGAAACCGCTTGGAGAAAAGGCTCCAGCGGCTGAATGATCTGCTTCCAATCGACCGGGGATTTTGCGAGCAACGCAATCGAATCCGAGGCCGGCGCCACTCTGGTTTCTGCGGCCAACATTGTGCGCGCAAGTTACGGGGGCGAGATCGGCAAGTCAAACCTTGTGCGTTACGCTGTCGTGTCGTTTTCAAAAAGTGGAGAGGTTGTCGTTGGTAAAAGTGTCTGGGATTCAGGAACGGTTGGTGAAAAAGAGTTTTTCAGCGCGCCTCCAGCACCGCGCCTGCCGCTCTCCTCGCAACAAACAACTGACAACTCCCGATCCCTTCCTCCATATTCCCCGCCCAATGAAGTCAATGACCGGCTATGGCTGGGGTGACGCGGTGCAGGACGGTTTCAAAGTCACCGTGGAACTCAGCTCGGTAAATCGCAAGCAGAGCGAGATCTCGATCAATTTGCCGCGCGAACTCGAAGTGCTCGAAGCACAGATTCGCGACGAGATCAATCGCCGCGTGGCGCGCGGCCGTGTGACCGCGCGCGTCACGTTGCACGCGGGAGAAAAGAGCAGCGGCGGCGCCGTGCGCATCAATGCGTCCCTGGCCGAAGCTTACGCCAAGACGCTGCGGAATCTCGCGCGTGATTTGAAGCTGTCGGGCGACGTCACATTGGATCATCTCCTGCGAGCGCCGGGCGTGCTGCTGACCGACGACGATGTTCCTGATGCCGAAGATTTTTGGCCGACGGTGGAGAGGGCGTTGAAGCCTGCCATCGAGATGATGGTGGCGATGCGGGAAAAGGAAGGCGCGCACCTGCGCAAGGATTTGGTCAAGCGCATGGACGCCATGCGCAAGTCCGCCCGCGGCGTGCAAAAGCGCGCGCCGCAGGTACAGGTGCGTTACCGCGAGCAATTGATGGAACGTATTCAAAACGCCGGCATCGAGGCAGTGAAGATCGAGGAGGAGCGGCTGCTCAAAGAAGTCATTTTCTTCGCGGACCGCTCGGACATCTCGGAGGAAATCACACGCTTGCAAAGCCACTTCAAGCAATTCGACGATTGCGTCAACTCGCGCGAACCGGTCGGCCGCACGCTGGATTTTCTCGCCCAGGAAATGAACCGCGAGATCAATACCATTGGGTCCAAGGCGAATGATGCGATGATCTCGCGCGAAGTGGTGGTGCTGAAGACGGAGTTGGAAAAGTTTCGCGAGCAGGCGCAGAACGTGGAATGAGATGAAAGCTCCCACGTCCAAACTCCCCACACCAAAGCTGCCAGCGCGAGAGCGAGGCCGCGACACAGTCGAGACCGCGCGAGATCAGCACTCGCCGAAAGCGGAAGCGGCCCATCGTTCACCGTCAACACTGACCTCTCCTTTGCTGTTTGTCATTTCCGCGCCATCCGGCGGCGGTAAGACAACGCTTTGCCAGGAATTGCTCGCCACGCGCAAGGACATGACTCGCGCCATCACCTGCACCACGCGGGAAAAGCGTCCCGGCGAGAAGGACGGCGTCGATTATTATTTCCTCGATGCGGGAACGTTTTTGAAACGCGTGCAGGCGGGGCATTTTCTCGAACATGCCACGGTTTATGGAAACAGTTACGGCACTTTGCGTTCCGAGGTGCTCGACAAATTGCGCAGCGGACAGGACGTGTTGCTGAACATCGATGTGCAGGGCGCGGCCAGCGTGCGCGAGTGCGTGGAGCGTGACGACGACTTGAAGCGTGCGTTTGTGTCGGTGTTCCTCACACCGCCGTCGCTGGAGATTCTCGAAGCGCGTTTGAAAAAGCGCGGCCAGGATTCGCCGGCTATCATCCAGAGACGCCTCAGCGTGGCGCGGCAGGAAATCGCGCAGTGGAAGAATTTCGATTACTTAATTATCAGCACCAGCATCAAAGAGGACTTGCGCCGGATGTTGGCCGTTGTGGACGCGGAAAAAATGCGGCGGTGCCGTGCGAAGGCGCCGGAGTTTTAATTCGTAATCCTAATCGTAATCTCGGTCGGCCACGCTGCGGCAGACGATTACGATTACGATAGGATTAAGATGAGGATCAAGTTGACGAAATGAACGCTGGAAAAAACATCGTGCTGGGCGTGACCGGGTCCATCGCCGCGCACAGAGCGGTTGATCTCGCGAGCCTGCTCACGAAGGATGGCTTCAGCGTGCATGTGGTGATGACCGCCGACGCGCTGCGGTTCGTCACGCCCTTGCCATTCAAGACGATGTCGCGGCACCCGGTCGTCACCGATCTTTACGACGAGGAGGAAGGTTGGAAGCCGGCGCACATCGAATTGGCGGACAACGCGGACTTATTGCTCATCGCTCCGGCGACAGCGAACATGATGGCGAAGCTCGCGCATGGCCTCGCCGATGACGCGCTCACGTGCATCGCGCTCGCGGTCAAACCCTCGGCGAAATTTCTGATCGCGCCCGCCATGAACGGCAAGATGTGGCAACACGCCGCCACGCAGCACAACGCCGCCACGTTGAAAGGCCGCGGGATTGAATTCATCGGGCCGGCCGAAGGCATGCTCTCGTGCGGTTACGAAGGCTTGGGGCGATTGATGCCAGTCGAGAAAATCGCCGAACGCGCGCGGGCATTGCTGAATTCGCCGTGTTAGGCGACGCTGCGCCATGCGTTTCCCCCAGCAAACTTTCGAACGGCTCAGGGAATTGCTGCGTCCCCCACCTCCCGATCCGGCTCAAGAATTGTTTCGCCTCAAGTCCGTCGAGCGCGACGTCGTTCTCCCGATCAAGGGACTCTACCTGGCGATTCTCGCGTACTATTTTTATTTCACGCGCTGGACTACGGAGTCCATGAGCGCGCGCCAGATCGTGGAGAGCCTGACGCATCAGGCGTTCATCTATTACCTGGTTCTGAACATCGTTCTCGCCATTTTCCTGATCCGGTCGCGGCGTTTGTCGTTGGTTTGGGGACGGCGCTTCGTGTTCGTGATGAGCGTGCTGGACGCGATCTTTCTCTCCGCCTTGACGCTCGTGACCGGAGGTTTCGACAGCGTTTTGTATTGGCTGTATCTGGGACTCATTATCCGCAATGCCGTGAGCTTCCCCATCGCGCGCGTCCAAATTGTCCTCAACACCACGCTCATCCTCGGCTTCGTGTGCGCGGGAATTGTCGGCACGTTCGTGCGCAACTACGACCTCTCGCTGCGCGACGAGGAAACTCGCCGGCCGTTCGTGGCCATTGCAGAAGGCGAGCCGGAAGCCGAGCCGGTCGTTCTGCGTGTGACCGTTCTCGTGTTCATGATGGCGTCGTGTTACGGGCTGCAAGTGCTCTTCGGCAAAGCGCGCCTGGCCGAGGAGGAAAACCGCGAGTCGGTCGCGCGTCAGGAACAGTTGCGTGCGGCGGGACGGCTCGCGGCCGAGATCGCGCACCAGATCAAGAATCCGCTGGGTATCATCAACAACGCGGCCTTTGCGCTCCAGCGCAGCGTGGCGGCGGGCAAACCGATTCCCTTGCCGCAGTTGGACATCATTCGCGAGGAAGTCGCGCGCTCGGACCGCATCGTCACCGAGTTGATGGGCTACGCGCAGTTGGCCGAAGGCTCGGTCGAGCGGCTCAACGTCACGGCGGAACTGAATCGCGCGATTCAAAAAGTATTTCCGCCCGGCGTGTATCGCTCGATTCAAATTCGCACGGACTACGCGGATGCGCTGCCGCCATTACTCATGCAGCGAAAACATTTTTCCGAGATCGTCGTCAACATCCTTCAGAACGCGCGCGAGGCGCTGGTAAAGGGGGGCTCCATCGAAGTAAGCGCCGAGGCTCAAGATGATGTCGTGTACATCATGATACAGGATGACGGCCCGGGCATTCCTCCGGACAAAACGGAAAAAATCTTCGATGCTTACTTCAGCACCAAAGAGCAGGGCACCGGCCTGGGCTTGTCTATCGTGCGGCACAATATCGAAGTTTATGCCGGTCGCGTGCGCGTGGAATCAGAGCTTGGACATGGCGCGCGCTTCATTTTAGAGTTTCCCACACGGACGTTCATGAAAATCCGACAATGACTGTTCCCATTCCCCCGCTGCTGGTCGTGGATGACGAGAATAATATGCGGCTGTCGCTGCGCACGATTCTTGGTCAGGAGGGCTATGCCGTCAAAACAGCCGAGTCCGCCGAGGAGGCGCTGCGCCTCCTCGAGCGCGAAAAGTTTTTCATGGTGATCACCGACTTTCGCCTCGGCGGCATGACGGGTGGCGAACTTTTGCGGAACTGCCGCGAACGCTGGCCGTCGATGCCGGTGCTGATGGTGACTGCGCACGCGACGCCCAAGCTGGCCGCGGAAGCCATCAAGGCGGGCGCGTTCGATTATCTGCCCAAGCCTTTCGAGCCGGAGGAATTGTTGAACGCGGTCGCGCGTTGCGCGGAGCGCCATCGGCTCATCAAAGAGAATGCGGTCTTGCGCGCGCGGGGCAGTGAAATCTACCAGTTGAGTGACATCATCGGCGAGTCGCCTCGCGTCCAGCAATTGCGCGAGTTGATTCAAACCGTCGCGCCCTCCAACGCTACCGTGCTCATTCTCGGCGAGAGTGGTACCGGCAAGGAACTGATCGCGGGCGCGCTGCACTCGTTGAGCGATCGCCGTCACGCGCCCTACGTCCGCATCAATTGCGCGGCCATTCCGGAAGCACTGTTGGAGAGCGAATTGTTCGGCCACGAGAAAGGCGCGTTCACCGGCGCGATCAAACAGAAAGCCGGGCGCGTCGAGGAAGCAGATGGCGGCACGATCTTTCTCGACGAAATCGGCGACATGAGCCGGCCCCTCCAGGCGAAGCTGCTGCGATTTCTTGAGGACGGCACCTTCACGCGCGTGGGCGGCAACGATGAATTGCGCGTCAACGTGCGGCTGATCGCCGCGACCAACCGCGACATCATCGAAGCGATTCGCGAGCACCAGTTCCGCGAAGATCTTTTCCATCGGTTGAACGTGATGCAGTTCCGACCACCACCGTTGCGCGAGCGTGGGGATGATGTGATTCTGCTGGCCCAGCATTTTCTGAATCATTTCAACAAGGTGATGAAAAAGCAGATCAAGGGCTTCTCTTCCGCCGCCAGCCAGAAACTGTTGTCGCATCATTGGCCCGGGAATGTGCGCGAGTTGCGCAACGTGATCGAACGGGCGGTGATTCTTGAAACCACGAACGAGATTCAGGCGCGCAACCTGCCGGACTTCGCGCTGGAAAGCGGGTTGAAAAAAGCGGAGCCGGGTCACGGGTCCGCGGCCGGACGATCGCTCGATGATGCGATGGCGCACTTCGAGCGTGAATTGATTTCCAACACGTTGGAGCAGAATCGCTTCAGTGTCACCCGCGCGGCCGAGCAATTGAAGTTGAGCCGTCACGCGCTGCGCTATCGAATGCAACGATTGAACATCAACAGCCCCGAAGCGGACGAGGAGCCGGCGCAGCCTGCATGACGCCCGCGCAAGGATTTTTCATTCTGGCCAGCGCCTTCGAGGATCAAGTCAAGAAGGCCACGCAAGGTTCGGCGGTCAATTCCCGCGAACTCTTGCTGGGAATACTGATTGTGCTGGTGATCGGGTCCGTTCTTTTTGCGTGGGTCTTTTTTCGTTTTCGTAAGAGAGCGGATCGTGAGGATCAAAAACGGCTCTCACAGATGACGCGTAGCATTCGCAGCGATCACTCGGAGTCCACGGACGAAAAGGGAGAGCGCCGCCGCAAGCGCCGGCGCAAGCGCCCTCATCGTCCGCGGAATGCTTCCCTTGATGAAACGGGTGGCCTGCCACCGCCGCGCGCGGACGATCAATTGCCCAAGTTCTGATGGAGCAAAGCCGCAACATCACGCGCAAGAGCGCGAGCAATCTTGCGCTGGCTTTCGTGCTTCTCCCCAAGGCCAAGCGCGACGGCATGTCGGCGCTCTACGCGTTTTGCCGCGAAGTCGATGACGTGGCGGATGACGAAGCCGTGCCCGTGGAAGAACGCCGCCAGCAACTCGCGGCCTGGCGCGGAGATGTGCGCAGTGCGTGCAGCGGCGGCGCACCCAAGTTTGTCGTGAACCAGGAGCTTCAACTCATCATACGCCAGCATCCCGGCCTTTCGTTCGAGTTGTTCGAGGATCTCATTCGCGGCGTGGAGATGGACCTCGATATCAAGCGCTACAACACCCATGCCGAGCTGGAGCAATACTACTATCGCGTCGCTTCCGTCGTGGGGTTATTGAGCATCGAGATTTTTGGTTACTCAAATCCGCGCAGCCGCGATTACGCCGTTCATTTGGGCAAGGCGCTGCAACTCACCAATATCCTGCGCGATGTGAAAACGGACGCGGAGCGAGGGCGAATTTATATTCCACTGGATGAGCTGGCGCGTTTTCGCGTGAGCGAAGCCGAGATTTTGAATGGCGAATACTCACCGCGTTTTCGTGAACTCGCGGCGAGTATCGCCGATCGCGCCAAGCACTTCTACCGGCTGGCTCGCGAAACCTTGCCGCCCGAAGATCGCCGGGCCATGGCCGCCGCGGAGTTGATGGGTTCCGTTTATTGGCGGCTCCTCGAAAAACTCGAAGCACGCGAGTTCAACGTCTTTGGACCCGAGCCGACTCGCGTGAGCAAGGGACAGAAAATTCTCCTCATCCTGCGCATGTGGCTGCGCCTCGCCTCGGGCAACGTCGTTCCGAACTATGGCACGCCCTGAGGCGAACGTGCTTCCGGAATCCTGCCGGGCGGGGGCCGAATCGCACGGGGACCCGGCAAGAGGCCGAGGGCACGTTAAGGCGCGTCGGCGTCTGATCGTGAACGCAGATGATTTCGGGCGCTCGCAATCCATCAACGAAGCCGTCATCCGCGCGCATCGTGAAGGCATTCTCACCACGACCAGCCTAATGGTGAACGAAGCGGCGTCCGAGGAAGCGGAGGTGCTGGCGAAAGAAAATCCGAAACTCGGCGTGGGCCTGCACCTCACGCTGCTTTGCGGTCACTCCTCATTGCCGTGCGAAAAAATTCCGAGCCTCGTGAATGAGCGCGGCGAGTTCACGGACAGTCCCGTGGCCGCTGGGATGGAATACTTTTTTCGCCGTGAGTTGCGCGCACAGCTTGAAGCGGAGATCGAGGCACAGTTCGCGCGCTTCCAAGCCAGCGGCTTGAAGCTCGATCATGTGAACGGCCACTTGCACATGCACCTGCACCCGGTGGTGTACTCCATTCTCATGCAACACGCGAAAGAGTGGCGCATCAACCACCTGCGGTTAACGAACGATCCATTCTGGATCAATGCCCGCCTTGCGAAAGGCGCGTGGCTTTATCGTGCGATCCACGCGTTTATTTATCACATTCTCTCCGCGCGTTCGCGCGGCTCGCTGATCGAGCGCGGTATTCGTTTCACGCCGCGTGTGTTTGGCCTCCTCCAGAATGCGCGCGTGGATGAATCATACGTCGTGAAGCTTTTGCAGCGACTGCCCGCGGGCGATTCCGAGCTTTACTCCCATCCTTCGCTTGATGAGTTTAAAAATGAATTCGATGCGCTCGTCAGTCCGGCCGTGCAGCAGATCGTCCGCGATCAAGCCATCGAGCTGATTCGTTACCAGGATTTGTGATATGGCAAAAATTTTGATCGTTCTTTTCATCGCGCTATTTTTCGAAGCACTGGGCGTTGTCATTCTCAAACAGGGAATCGATCAGATCGCCGCGCACGAGAAAGCGCGGCAGGGCGGCGACATCAAAGCGAGCCCGAGCACGGTACTTCGGCTGATCGGCCAGGGCTTCGTCAACAGCCGCGTCCTGCTCGGAGTTTTGTTTGAGGCCATTTTTTTCGCGGGTTTGTTGTTTCTCATGGGGCATCGCGACATCAGCTTCGTGTGGCCGCTGACTTCGCTGAGCATGGTGGCAACGACGATCGCGGCCATTTTTATCTTGCGGGAAAAAGTGTCGGGCACGCGGTGGGCTGGCGTCGTTTTGATGATGCTGGGCGCAGCGCTGATCACCTGGAGCGAACAGAAGCGGGAAGCGGAGAGAAACGCCCTCACTCCGCCGAGCCGCGCGCCAGCCGCTAAATAATTTTCATCAGCACCTCGGCGAGACGTTGCGCGCCGGTCGTACTGTTTCGGCCCAACCGCATTAGCGCGGGAATTTTGTGCGGGGCTTTCAGTATCGCGATCGCCAGCCTGGTCGAACTCAGTTTTTGCTCTGTCGTCGTCAGTGCGTTGAAGTCCAGCGGCAGATTCTCGCCGGCTGAATCTGAGATGACGCGCACCGTCGCACACTCCACCTCAGCCTTGCGGCAGATCTGATGAATGATCGCGGATTCCATTTCTACTGCATCGGCGCCCGTGCTGGCGCGAAGCGCGCTTTTCTCCGCGACTGTAATCACCACGCGTTCGCTGCAAACGAATGAGGCTGGCGCCGCCCCCGCACCTTGGAGTTTCGCGGCAAGATGATGCGGCGTGGTGTGCGGATCGAAAACAACTGCACCGCATTTCAGTGCCGGGTCCAATCCGCCGGCGAAGCCACACGAGAATACGCGAGCGGGACGAATGCTCTTCAACGCTTCACGCATGGGCTGTTCTGCGTTGTGTGCGCCCATTCCTGTAATGAGCACGCGAACGTCCGTTCGTCCTCGAACGAGTTGGCGGAACGGCTTCGCTTCCTGCGGCACGGCGAAGCAGACGAGCACGGGCGCGCTCATTTGATTCCGGCGAGGCGTTCTTTCCAAATGTGATAGAGCTTCACGGTTGCAACGACATCGCGCAGGCAGTATTCGGCAATCTCATGGAACTTTCCTTCATCCATGAGCCGCTTCACGTCCATGCCGGTCACGCCGTGGCCTTTGGGCGATTCAATGCCGAAAGCTTTGCAGTAAAAATCCAGGTTGAACTTGCGCGCCGCGCCGTCGCGTCCGCTCACACTGTAGAAGCTGAGCTGCTCGGCGAGATCGCAGTGCGGGTCCGTGGCAAAGCGGTAGCCCAGCCAGTCTTTGCGCGTGATCGGCACGTTCAATTGCGCCGAGCGGAGGTAGAGGAACGGCACGTCAAAGCCGCGCCCATTGAACGTCACGATGTTTTCGTAGTGCTTCGCCACGTCCCAGAAGGCGCTGAGCAATTCGATCTCATCGCAACACGCGACGAACTCCACAGGGCCACCCTCGACACCTTCCTCCTCGTACTCTTCCGCAGTGAAGAGCACCTGGCCGCGCGCTGTGTCGGCGTTCAACATCGCGACGCACACGACGCGCGACGTGAACGGCCACAGGCTCATCATGTTCTGAAGTTCCGTGCGCCGCTTCTCGCGTTCGATTGGATCTTCGAGACGCGCGGCGTCGCGGAAGAGGTACTCAAGTTGGACTTCGTCGAACGATTCGGTCGGGAGGGCGGAGGTCTCAATATCGAAAATAAGGGTGGCCATAAATAACAAACCAGGATGGCAAAAATCGTCGCCATCCTGGTTGAGCTCAACTAGCGCTACTTCTTCTTCGTTGATTTTTTCTTAGCAGCTTTTTTCTTGGCAGCCATGAGCTTTCACCTCCGATCCATGCGATGTGCGTTTCATGGAGCACTCTTGTAGAGAGATCATGTGTGCGTGAAAAGAAATTTCGTTTGCCAATTTTTTTTTCCGCGCGACGATCACGCGCCGAACTTGTCGAACATTTTTGCGTTCGCTTGCATCAAGCGGATCAAAAACTTCGCGTCGAACACGCCAAGCGATCCGAGATTCGCGCCGGTGTCGGTGAAGCGATCGAGTTTGTCAGAACCCGAATACGCGGAGTGCAACAGCACCGGTTGCGGATGCCACGAGTGTCCTTTCATCGCGCAGGGCGTCGAGTGATCGCCAGTGATCGCGAGCACGTCGGGTTTCTTTCGCAACAACGCTGGCAACGCGGCGTCGAGTTCTTCGATCGCTTTTTTCTTCGCCTCGAAGTTTCCGTCCTCGCCGTATTTGTCGGTGTACTTGTAATGAATGAAAAAGTAATCGTAGTTCGCGTGCTCGGCGGCGTAGCGCTCGAACTGCTCGCGAATCGTCTGCGGCCCTTCGATCTTCTTCATGCCAACGAGCTGCGCCAAGCCCTTGTACATTGGATAAACCGCGATCGCGGCGGCACGAAGTTGGTAACGTTCTTCGAAGGTCGGAATGTTCGGCTGATGCGCGATGCCGCGCATGAGAAAGCCGTTCGCGGGCTGTTTGCCTTTCAGCAAGGGCAGGGCGGCTTTGTAGAAATCCGCGATGAGCTTCGCCGCTTTCTTCTGCTTCAATGACTTCACGTCAACGGGCTTCACCGTCGGAATGGGAAATCCCTCGCGATTCGGATCGGAATCTGTGAGCGGGCCTTCGAGTCCTTTGCCGCGGAAGATCACGACGAAGCGATGTTCCTTGCCAGCTTTGATGATCACCTGCGTGTCGCCGATTTTTTTCACCTTGCTCGCGAGCAACGCACAAAGCTCTTCACACTTCTCGGTCGGGATGCGCCCGGCGCGGCGGTCCTGCACGATGCCCTTAGCGTCAAGCGTGCAGAAGTTCGCGCGCGCGGCGACATCGCCGGATTTTAGTTCCAGACCGAGACCAAGAGCTTCGATCACACCACGACCCACTTCGAACTCAAGCGGATCGTAGCCGAAGAGTCCGAGGTGTCCGGGACCGCTGCCGGGCGTGATGCCGGGAGCGACTGGAATCATTCTGCCGTGCGCCGAATTTTTGCTGAGCGCGTCGAGGTTCGGAGTGATGGCAGCTTCGAGCGGAGTGAGATAATTGGTTTGCTTAGTGGCGATGTCGCCGAGTCCGTCCATGACGATGAGCACGAGCTTGGCTCCCGTCTTGATCGTCAGATTCGCGTAAATGCTGTCGAGTTTCATAGGTCGTGATCGAATTCAAAGTTCAGAATTTGGGCCTGGCAGCAGGCGCGCAGGATAGTGCGAAGAAGGTCGCGGAGCGTCAACGCCAGTCTGTCCGCACACGTGGAACGGTCGTTGTTGAAGAATGAGAGCGAACGTTCTAGACGCGGAGACGTTCTATCCGCCGGCGACTTTGCGGAAGAACCCCGTGCTGTCTTCCATGTTCAACATGGCGAGATCCAAAGTTGCATCAGGATTACGTTCGCGGGCGGCTTTGAATTGCAGCGCTACCTGCGGCGTCGCCGAACTCAGAAAATATTTTACCGCTCCCACGCTGACGTGCGAGGCGAAGACGACCATCAGCAGCGTGTCGTGCTCGATATTCTGCACGAGCAAACTGAAATTCTCGCCTTGCTGATAAACGCTGTTGAAGTTCGGCTCGTTGACCACCGAGGCCATGCCTTGCGTAGCGGCGAAGGAGCCGGCGGCGAGCGCTGAGAGTGTGGTGGAATCAAAGTGGTCGGTGTCACCCGACTGCGTGATGAGGAAGCCGGCCTTGTCGATAATCATCGCGGCCGACGCTTCGCTGCGTGAGACAAGTTCGCCTAGCAACCTGTCGAGTTCCCGCACGTCCTCCGCAATAAGCTGGGGCAATGCCATAGAAAGGCGATTTTTGAACTACACCAACTGCTTAACCCGATTGCTCTCGTTGATGAATTTATTCAGGAGCATGCGCGTGATCATGTTCAACGTCTCGAACACGCCCTGGCACTTGTGTGCGGTCGCGCCGAACGCCGGGACCTGCACGTCGCGATTGTTGAGGAGAAACTCCATGTACTCAACCGGCGCCGCCGTGGGCAGATCGCGCTTGTTGTACTGAAGCACGTAAGGAATGTCGTTCAGGTCGAGCTCGAGCGTGTTGAGGTTGTCCTCGAGATTTTGAAACGCCTTCACGTTCTCTTCCATTTTCTCGTACTGCGAATCCGCGACGAACACGATGCCATCTACGCCGCGCAGCACGAGTTGCCGCGTGGTGTTGTAGATGACCTGTCCCGGCACGGTGTAGAGCTGGAACTTGGTTTTGAATCCCTTGATCGCGACGGCCTCAATGGGGAGGAAGTCGAAGAACAGGGTGCGATCCGAACTGGTCGCGAGCGAGACGAGTTTGCCCTTTTGTCCCTCGATCGTCTGCACGTGCTCGTGGACTTGCACGAGGTTGGTGGTTTTACCGCCGAGCGCAGGACCGTAATAAACGATCTTCACCTGCAGCTCTTTGGTGGCTTGATTGATGATGGCCATAACTTATTTCGATTGGCTGCTCAATTCGGCGGCAATTTGAGCGAGCAGGTTGCATGGGAGCGTGTCGCCGTGCTTGCCGAGCACAGCAAAATAAATGGTATCGCGTTTGATCACGTGCCACTGGCCGCCTTCCACACCGAGCGTCAGTTGTTGCAGCGGACCGAGCGTGAGTTCTTTCGTGTATTGATTCATGCGGCCGAACATCTGCGGCAGGAATGCGGCGATGGTTTCGGCTTTCACCGACGGCGGCGTATGGCTGGTTACGAGCAACCCGTCGCTCATGGCCAGCAGCGCGCCGGAAACTCCGGGCAACCGCGACGCGTTGGCGACAATGTCCTTGGCGTTGTAACGATTTCCATTGGCGCCGACCACTTGCTCGACAGAAACGGAATCGTGAGGCGAAGCAGTTTGCGTTTCAGTTTTCGCCACAGGCGCGGGCGCGGGCTGTTGCCGGCGCGGGGCTGGAGCGGGAGCGGGAGCAGGGGCGCTCGCCGGCACCGTTTGGCGGGCCGGAGGCGCGGGCGATTGAGCGACAGGCGCGGCTGACGATGGAACTGCGCCGATGCTGTCCGCGCCATGGCCGGTGGCATTTCCAGTTCCGCCGTTGAACAAATCGGGAATCGTTTCATCCACCGCGACGCGCTTTTGCGCTCCAGCGCGGTGATGGCTCATGAAAATGGGCGCGATGGTCTTGAGCGGAAGTTCGACCGTCATGCCTCCCACCTTCGGCGTGGGCGGACTTGGCAGCGACGGCTGAATCCACGCGGCGACTTCTTCCCAGGTGAACAACACCTTGCCAGACTTCATGGCTGGTTCGAGCAGATCGAGTGGCACGAGGATCTGGTGCTGTTCGATATCTACGTCCGCGAGTTGCGTGCGGACTTCCTGCACCCACTCCTTGCAAACGTACGAGAGCGGAATCGGAAGATCGCCGGCCGGCTTGGGCGCCACTGGGAAACTTTTTTTGGCCGGCGCCGGACTTGAAGCGCGCGGGGCTGGCGCCGGCGCCGGAGCAGCGGGCGCGGGCGTCATCGCTCTGGGAGTCGCGGTGGCCGCGCGTTCCGCTGCCGGAACGGAGGTGGCTGCCTTCATCGCGGCCAATGCTTGCGGCGAGACAGAAATTCTGGAGGCGGGAGCCGCCGCTGGTGGCGTTTGCGCCGTGGTCGTGGTGACCGACGGTTGTGCGCGATACGCCGGAGCTGGCTGCGCGGCGGCAGGTTTGGCGATGCTGATACTATTGCCGCTGCCGGTGAAAATCGGCACCACGTCCTGTGGCACTTCGATCCGACGCTGGGGGCGGCGCGCGAAATGTTGCGTGGACAATTGCTTCACGATTTCCGCGAGCGGCAACGTCATCGGCACATCATCATGGCCCACCAGGGCGTTAAAAGATTCCGGGCAGCACTCGCGCAATTCCGCGGCGGTGAACACGACATGGCCCTCCGTGAGTTGTGGCAGGATGCGTTCGATTGGAACGGCTACGAATTGATCGGGACTGACCGGCACCTTGTGGCGCAAAGCTTCCGGCAGACTTCCCGCGATGGAGGCGAGCGAGATATTGACATGCGTGCTGCTGGCGGGCGGCGGTGTCATGGCTGGGTTGGAAACGACCGGAGTGGTCGCGGTGGGGGCGGGCTTCGGCGCGATGGGCGTGACGCGCATCGGCCCGGGTGCGGCCAGGGGCGCGCGCGGCTTCGGCAGAGGCGGCCGCGCAACTGGTGCGGGCGGCGCTACTCGTGGCGCTACTCGCGGCGTTTCTGTCCTCGATAAAATTCTTTTGAACAATCCCAGCATGTGCTGCCTTTCTCTTTTTCTTGGCGTTGCCATCTGCGTGTTGAACAGTGCTCAACATGCCGGCTGCCGAATCAACTTTGCCCCCGCTCTCACCCGCCACGCTTTTTCTCGTCGCCACTCCCATCGGGAACCTCGAGGACATCACCCTTCGGGCCCTGCGTACCTTGCGCGAATGTGATGTCGTCGCGGCGGAAGACACCCGTCGAACCGGCCAGCTTCTTAATTACTTCGGCATTTCTCGACCGCTCTTAAGTCATTTCCGATTTAATGAAGCGAAAAGGAGCGAAGAAATTTTGGAACGCCTCGCCCGGGGCGAAAAAGTCGCGCTCGTCACTGATGCCGGAACCCCTGGCATCAGCGACCCAGGTGAGCGCGTGGTGCGAGCCGCTGTGGCCGCAGGTTACCGTGTGGAATCCGTGCCCGGCCCGTGTGCGCTCATCGCGGCGGTGACGGCGAGCGGTTTGCCCACGGAAGAATTTCACTTCGTGGGTTTTCTCCCGGTAAAATCCGGCCAGCGCCGCAAGAGGCTTGAAGCATTGCGGAGCACGAATGGCACGCTCGCCTTTTACGAATCGCCTTATCGCATCGACAAATTCCTCGGTGAATTAAACGAGCTATTTCCCACCGCGAAAGTCGTGCTCGCGCGCGAATTGACGAAGAAGTTCGAAGAGTATCTGCGCGGCACTCCGGCCCAGCTTTTGGAAATTGCGAAGAAGCGTTCGCTCAAAGGAGAGTTCGTCGTGCTGGTGAGTCGCAGCCTGTGAGGCGCGAAAGTTTCGGTTCACAGCAGAATTTTTGAAAAACGCGTGTTCTCACCCGTATTCACGGGTGGTGGGAATCAAAGAACAGCGACAGCTTCGCGCGAACGGATCGAGTTTGATCCCCTGCCGTCATTCCACGCACTTTATGAAACCAACCTCAATCAAACGCGTCGCGGGATCCATGTTTGTCCTCGGCGCATGCGCGGGAACATTGCACGGACAAACCGGCGACGCTCTGCTGAACAAGCTTGTCGATAAAGGCATTCTCACCACGCAGGAAGCGGCGGAATTGAAGAAGGACTCGGATGTTGGCTTCGCCAAAGCGTATCGGACAAAAACCGGGCTGCCCGATTGGGTCACCGCATTGAAAATCTACGGCGACCTGCGTGCCCGGTATGAATTCTTTCATACGGACAACGACACGCCCGGCGCGGTAGAACCGAACAAGGACCGGACACGCTTTCGATTTCGCCTTCGCACAGGGATGACGGCCACATTGAAGGATGATTTTGAATTTGGTTTCCGCCTCGCTTCCGGCGAACAAAACGGCGCTTTCGGCGGCGATCCGATTTCTTCCAACCAAACCTTTCAGGACAACGGCTCAAAAAAATTTCTCTGGATCGATTTGGCTTACGGCAAGTGGACCATCCACACTGGGCCGTGGCTGGTGAGTGGAACGATCGGCAAGATGGAAAACCCTTTCGTCGCGGACATGGCGTTCGACGCGGACTACACGCCGGAAGGAGCAGCGCTTCAAGGTTCGTACACGATCAATGACTCGCACTCACTCAAGTTAAACGGCGCAGTGTTCGTACTTGATGAAATCAATCAAAGTGCGCAGGCGAGCGATGACCCGGTGCTCTTCGGCGTGCAGTTGCGTCATGACGGGAAATGGACGCCTGAGTTGACCACGAGCATCGGCCTCAGTTGGTACACGCTCAAGGACGAGGAGAATCTCGGCAACGGCGCCGTACCCAATGTTCAGGTCGGCAACACGCGCTATGCTGCCTCGGTGCCGGGAAGCGAGACGAAACTAGCCGGTTCACTGGTGAACGACTACTATCCGGTGGTCGCCGATGCCGCGGTTACTTATGCGTTGAAGAGCTTCCTGGGTTATCCCGGCAAGTTCCCGATTCGTGTCGCGGGTGAATACATGGAGAATCCCGGCGCCAGCATGCGGAACAATGCCTACTGGGCCGGCGTGTTCTTCGGTAAAGTTGGAAAGAAGGGGACTTGGGAAGCTTCGTACCGCTTCAAGCGGCTTGAAGCGGACGCTTGGTACGAGGAGTTCGTCGATTCAGATTTCAGCGCCTACTACGAAACCATTCCTGGCGGCAGCGCGACTGCGAGCGGCTCCAGCCCCGGCCATCGCGCAGGCACCGGAATTCAAGGCCACATTTTCCGCCTTGGCTACGCTCCATCAGACTCGTTCCAACTTGGCACCACTTATCTGCTGAGCGAATTGATCAATCCTCTACTCGTCGGCACGCCGCTCCGAAGAGCAGAGTCAGGCGCACATCGCTTGCAAGTCGATGCGACGTGGAAGTTTTGAGATTGGCTCGGCAACGGCCCGCCGCCCGATTGGTCTCGCGGAGTATCAGCAGGCACAGTGGCTTCACAAGTAGCTGCACAGAAAAGCAAACGCCGTGTGACTGTCGCTCGCGAATGCGCGACGCGGTGATGCAAGCGACCAGCAAAACTCGGGGCAAATGTGGTAATCTGGTTTTCATAAGAGCGCACGCACCGGTATTTCGACTGATGTTCGATAAATGGGAAGCGCAGCGCGCCTTCCTGCGCATCGAAAGCCGCGTCACTTGGCTTTTTCGGGGAGTCTGAGGATGGTCGTCACATTGCTGCGGAGGAGATCACGAGTTTCTGGCTGTCGGAACGATCCATTGTAACCGTTCGGGATCACCATAGTGGTAATGCGGCCCTTGAGCCTTGGGTACCGAACGGCAACTTTCTCGATCCACTCGGCCCGGAAATCGTCTCTCAGCCAATTCGTATCCGTACCCCGGGAGTAAACCAGGAACTTGGTATGTGGCACCGCGTTTCCGATCATCCCTAGCAGGGTGATCAGCTTGTCTTCCGCAATGTCATTATAGAGGAACCGCCATCTTGGATCGTCCGTCGGATGAGCGAACTGAGGAGCCAACCCAAATTTCAGCTCTGCGTTATAGGAATGGAAGAATGATGAGCGGTGAATGATCACCAGCTCGGGACGCAGCGAAATCACATGAGACTCACGGTTCCAACCGGAGGAGAGCGGTTCCGGATTAAGACTAAGTTGCGGCAGTTCAGGCGTGTCCAAAACCCGGTAGAGTTCCTTTGCGTTGCTCGCGCCAATGGCACGATTGTCCTCATCGTAAACGCCGCCCGCCGCGATGGTATCCATGAGAACAATGACAGGCGCCGCGCCCGGGATGATGGAATCGCGCGTCGAGACGAAGGGGCCGCGCGTGGGAAGGTTCGTGGCAACAAATACCGCGCCTGTGATCGCGAGCAGGAGCATGAGTACGGCAACCCGGCGGGTCCAGCGGCCCTTTGGTCGCTGCTCGCCACTCGCGGCAGGTTGCCTTTCCGGCGTCGCCTTTGCTGAAGTGACACTGCGCGCCGGGAGCCCTGCTCCAGTGCCTAGCGGTTTCCCCCGAATCGTTTCAATCACAGAAACCAGAGCTTCATGCAGTTCCTCCGCTGTCTGGAAGCGCTGCCTCGGATCATGATGACATGCCTTCAGAATCAAATCGTTCATCTGCCGAAGCGCTGGCGTGGAGGTGAATTCTTCAGCCGCCCTAGGAAGCTCGGGAAATGATTTGCACGGCTTGCCCATGAACATGCCGTAGAAAACTTTGCCCAGGCTGTAGATGTCCCCCGTCGATTCGCCCGGGCCTTCCGGCGGCATGTAGCCAGCGGAACCGACGTAGGAGACTCCTTCGCCAGCTTCCGTGATCAGCCCAATGTCGGCGAACTTCGCCAGGCCGTTCACAAAAATGATGTTCGACGGCTTGATGTCGCGATGAATAAGCCTCCGACTGTGGAGGTATCCCAAGGCACTCGTCAGCGAGAGGCTGACGAGAAGGCCTTGCTCCAGCGGAATACGCTCATGGAGGGCCATTTCATGGCTTAACGTCCTGGGAGTGTAGCTGTCCGTTTCAATCTTCTGGCCGGTCTGCATGTCATCGGCCAGTTCCATGACATAATAGAAATAGCCCGCCGCCAAGTTCTCTCCCACCTGAAGGATGGTGACCAATCCGGCGTGCGTGCGGGAAATCGGCTCGAATTTGCGGATGCCTTCGAACTCCCGCTCAAACGGTCGGTTGTCCGAAAACCTTCGGCGGTAAATGACCTTGGCGGCGCGGAAACCGCCGATCACATTTTTCGCCAGCCATACTTCGCCATAAGCTCCCTTGCCGATGCGCCGAATGAGTACGTGATCGGCGATAACTGGCAGCGCTTCCCCGTCCGCGACATCGGACGAAGGCCCCTTGGCAGGAAGCGGAGCGTTCATGATTTTAGGGCGGATTGCTCTCTAGGCGTTTGATTTCCTTTTTCACGCGCGCGGAGATTTTATATTTCGCGAAATAAACTTCCGGTAGCTTCACGCCCAACCTGCACGCGACCTGAAGAGCTGAAACATTTTTCACCACGTGCAGATAAAATATTTGGAACTGGCGCGCATCGGCGTGCCGCTTCACGTATTCCAGAGCGGTATCGAGCAGATGCGCGTGCCATTCTGCGTCCCAAATCGCATCGAGCGGTCCCCCCTCGTCCGAAACGGATTCCAGCAGCGAAGTGCTCAACGGCTCCTCGCGACGGACGTATTGGTCTCCTTGTTTCGAATGCTTGCGTCGCAGCGCGTCGATGATGCGGGAACGCGTGATCTGGAGCAGCCAGGTCTTGAAGGAACCCATCGCCGGCTGAAAACGAAACTCCGGCATGTGGCGCGAGATGGTCACGAACGTTTCCTGAACAATATCTTGCGCAGCCGCTTCGGAAAACCCGGCCTTCCGCACCACGTTGAAAATCAATTTCCAGTAGGTTTCGAAAAATTCCCGCCAGCTCGTTTGATCTTCGAGATCCCTGAGGCGGCTCAAGAGTGTCTCGCGCGTCGGAATCAAATCTTCAGTTTCGGTCGGCATGAGGCTTCGTACTGAATACGCGGAAGACACGCTCGTTTTTAAAGATTCGCACCGCACATCGCCAGCCTGATTCCGAACATTCCGCGCGGCAGAAACTTTTTCCAAAAACGTAATTTCGCTGCGTATCCCTCAGTGGAGCGAGTGGCTGAAAGGTTCAGAGACTCGCGGTCAACACGGAAACCGAAAACAACAAAGTCATTCAAGTCCTCTGCTATGAAAACAAGATGCGCCGCAGTAATGGTCTTGACGATGGCCCTCGCCTTTGCGTTCGGGTGCGCGCGAGTGCAACGCGGCGATGCTGGAACGGCGAAAACGTCGCAGGATGAAGAAACAAAAACGATTACTCAGGGGCTCCCGCCGCTGCCAGCAGGCGTCACTGAACTGAAGTTTAGCGAATTCTTCGTCAGTCCGATTGGCGATCGCGGACTCACGATCACGGACAAGCTGCGCAGCCTCGATGGCAAGCGCGTGCGGATGCTCGGCTACATGGTCCAGGAGGAGAAACCGACGCCGGGAGTTTTCATTTTATCTCCCTACCCGGCGCAGATTCACGACCACGACAATGCCTTGGCCGAAAGTCTGCCGCCAAGCGCAGTGCATGTGTCCGTCCCGACGGGCCGCGACCAGCCCGTGCCCCACTCAACGCGGCTGTTGTTGCTGACCGGCACACTCAGCGTTGGCAATCGCACCGAAGCGGACGGTCGTATTTCAATGGTGCGACTGGCCGCCGATGCCAGCAGCAAGCAAGGGGAACACATTTTCAAAACACTCCGCAGCAAAACAAAAAACATCAGTTCATCGAAAGGTCACAACCATGAATAGTCCAAATCCAAACATCTGCCAAAGCGTCGCTGCCGTTGCGATAGCTGCGATTCTCGCGACCGCCGTCGCCGCAAACGGTGCTCCGCTAGTGACACGGCTCACGCCTCCCAGCGCGCTCTTCAACTACGGCGATACGAATCCTCCCATCATCTCGCGTTTCCTGCCGGGGCAGCGATTTGATCTGCAGGCCACGATCTCGCCCGATGCGGGGCAAACTATTGCGGCAGCTTTGTTCTACGTGGATGGTGTGCAGGTGCCCGGCACCGTCTCGCTGACGCCCGCAACCGTTGCGGGCAAGCCGCCCGGCACCGTCGTCGCGGCGTTGCGCGCGTATTCCAATAAAAAAGCCGCCGTGCATACATTGAGCGTGGGCGCTGCGCAGAGTGACAGCCAGGTCGTTTACAGCAACGGGAACTTCGAGGTCGTGTCGATCAAATCCTCTCGCGAGCTTGCCGCCAAGAATATCATCATCCTGATCGGCGACGGCATGGGTATCGCACAGCGCACGGCCGCGCGCATCATGTTGAACGGTGTCGGCCTCGGCAAAGCCAACGCGCCGCTTGCGATGGACAAACTTCCCTTCACCGGCGTTGTGAACACGCACTCGTTGAACTCGATCGTGACGGATTCCTCGCCCGGCGCTTCGTGTTATGCGACGGGCAACAAGGCCAACAACAATCAGCACGGCGTTTTCCCGGACGACACAACCGACAACTTCGATAATCCGCGCATCGAATCGATTGGCGAGTTCCTGCACCGAACGGAAGGACGCTCGCTCGGCATCGTGACCACAACGGACCTGTTTGATTCCACGCCCGGCGCGTTCGGTTCGCACACGCAGGCGCGCGCATCGGGCACAGGCATCATCGATCAGATGTTTGACGAGCGTGCGCTCAAAGGGCTGACGGTGCTGATGGGCGGCGGGCGCAAATGGTTTTTGCCCAGCACGACACCAGGGTCAGGCCGCCTCGCGTCCTTGGACTATGTACTGCCGGCAGATGTCGTAGCGGGCTGGGGCGTGCCAGCCGGAGCGCTCGATCCGAATCGCGACTTGCTCACGGAGTTCATCAATGACGGTTTTGTTTACGCTCCTGACAGCGCCTCGCTCAACGCCGTTCCCGCGAACACAAAGAAACTTTTGGGACTGTTCAACTTCTCGAACATGAATGTGGCCAAAGACAAAATCGACAAGCGCCGCAATCCCGGCACGCCAGGAGTGGTCGATGACTTTGGTTTTCCGAATCAGCCCATGCTCGACGAGATGACAGACAAAGCGCTCGCAGTCTTGAGCAAAAACAAGAAGGGCTTCGTGGCGATGATCGAGGGCGGTTCCATCGACAAGATGGAGCACTTGATGGATTCCGAGCGTTGGATCATTGATACCATTGAATTCGATCGCGCGATTGAACGTTGCCGTCAGTTTGCGCTGACGCATCCCGACACACTGGTTATCGTGACCGCCGATCACGAGTGTTCCGGCGCGAATATCATTGGCGCGTCGCGCGTGACCCACGCCCAGTTGGTTGCACGGGCTGCGGCGGGCCAGGGCACCAATCAACTCCGCAACGGTGTCGTCGGCACTCTCGATCTCGCAGGCTTCCCCTATTACCCAATCGCGACGGACGGATACCCCGCGACGACCGACATCGATTTCCGAATGTTGGTCGGTTATGCCTGCAATGCGGATCGCTATGAAGATTGGATCACGAATCCTTTGCCGCTGCAGAACGCCTCGCACGGAATCGCCACCACTCCGCCGTTGCCCGGCTATCCGCAGAACCCGCTGCAACGCGCCGTGGCAGGCAACATGTTCATCACTGGTCAAATCCAGGACCAGATCGCGACGCACACCGCCTCTGACATTGTGCTCTCAGCGTACGGGCGGAACGCCGCAATATTCACGGGTGTCATGGACAACACGGACGTATTCTTCAAAGTGATGCAGATCGCTTTGGGCGACCGGGGTGCCCGGCATGAAGTGCGCGCGTTGTTACATTCAGGGACGGAACATGGAGATGACGACGACCATCACGGCTACGACCACGATTAAGATCACATTCTGAGCGAAAGTCTCAGACGCGCCCCGGGTTTCTCGACCCGGGGCGTTTGTTTCGGGAGGAGACCGATAAGTCGCAGGCCCGTGTCTGCGGCCTTTGCTCAAACAAACTTTCCGGGATTCAAGATTCCGTTGGGATCGAGTGCGTGTTTAATCTTTCGGTGCAAGGCCCGCACTTGTTCGGACGCCGCCAGCGGCCACCACTTTTTCTTTGCGAGTCCAATTCCATGCTCGCCGGTGATGACGCCGCCCTTCTTGAGAACGCCTCGAAACAATTCATCGAGTGCTGCTTCGCTGCGGCGTTCTGCCTTGGGATCGTTCTGGTCCACCATCACATTGACGTGGATGTTGCCGTCTCCGGCGTGGCCGAAACAGGCGACGGGCAGCTTGTGCTTGCGCTGAAGTTTTGCGGCGAAGGTGAACAGTTCCTCCAGGCGACCACGTGGCACCACGATGTCTTCGTTGAGTTTGGTCAGCCCTGTGTCGCGCAGTGCATAGGAGAATTCACGACGCAGTTGCCAAACCGCTTCGCACTCAGCAGCGCCCAAAGCCCGATCCACGAACAGTGGTTTCGCCGTGCGCAAAATCTTTTCCAACGTGCGGATCTCATCGCGCACGGACTCTCGTTGGCCGTCGAGTTCAACGATGACGTGCGCGTTGCACCCGCTCAGCCGTTTGCTGCCGGTGCGTTTCTGCGCGGCGGCGAGGGTGAAGGCGTCCGCCACTTCCAGCGCGCAGGGGAGAAAGCCAGCGGCAAAGATCCCGCGCATCCCTGCCGTGGCGTTTTTCATCGAAGCAAAGCCAACCGCCAGGGCCGCGCGGTACGGCGGCAGCGAACGCAGCTTCAACGTGGCTTCGGTGATAATGCCGAGCAGCCCTTCCGAGCCGACGAAGAATCGCCACAGATCGAAACCCGATTTGTTTTTGTGCGTACGGCTGCCGAGTCGTACGATGGTTCCGTCGGCGAGGACAACTTCCAGCCCCAACACGTAATCGCGCGTCACGCCGTATTTCAAACAACGCGGACCGCCCGCATTCGTGGCGATGTTCCCGCCCAGGCTGCAATCCGCGCGGCTGGCCGGATCCGGCGGATAAAAGAGACCACGAGCCTCGACGGCATCCTGCAATTGTTTCGTCAACACGGCGGGTTGAACAACAGCCACGAAATCATCGGCGTTGATCTCCTTAATGCGCTTCATGCGTTCGAGCGAAAGTGCGATTCCGCCCCGTATCGGCACACAGCCACCCACGTAACCATAACCGGCGCCGCGCGGAGTCACGGGAATCCGGTTCGCGTTGGCGAAGCGCAGAATTGTCGCGACAGCTTGGGTATCACGCGGCAAGACCACGGCTTCCGGCAAGTGTGCCGCAAACCATTTATCGCCTGCGTATCTCTGGCAGAACGCTTCGTCCGTGCGCAGTTCACCGGGGCGCAGCAGCTTCTGCAGCTTTGAAAACAACAACTTTCGCGACATCGGCTCAATGATTCAGCGCGTGCGAGCGCGTGCAACTGCAATCCGCGACCGCGAGTTGTTTGAATTTGGAACTCAGGAACTCAGGAACTCAGGAAATGGAATCGTGAGGGGCTGATGAACCACCTGCCTATTTCCGAGGTGTTTCGTTCCTGATTTCCTGAGTTCCAAATCAATTTGCCGTTGCGGATCGAGGCATCCTCATAATCTCGCTGCCACCGCGCCGGTTCTAAACTGGACGTTGCCCCTCGCGTCCTGCAACTTTCAGCCAGTTTCCGGGTTCATTATCGAAACAGAGCTATGCCACAGTTCTCCTACAAAGCGCGCCGCAAGACCGGCGAGGTCGTGCAAGGGGTGTTGGACGTCGCGGATCGCGCCGCCGCGCTCGTTCAAATCGAGCGTCTCGGCCTGTTCCCCGTCATGGTCGAAGGAGCGCGCGGGGCCGCGGCCAACGTTGCGGCCGCGTCGGGGGAGGCCAAAGGCCGCTCGCTCATGCCGGCTTTCTCGAAGAAGAAACGCCTGCGCCGCCCGAAACTTCAGGAACTGGCCACGTTCACGCAACAGTTGGCCAACCTGTTGAACTCCGGCATGCCGCTCACCGTCGCGCTGAACTCGATGACGCACCTTGAGTCCAAAGGCATCCCGTCAGACGTCAGCAGAGCGCTCAAGCAGGAAGTCATGGAGGGCCGCTCGCTCTCCGATGCGCTGGCCAAGCAACGCACGGTCTTCACCGACCTCTACATCAACATGGTGCGCGCGGGCGAACAGTCCGGCGCGCTCGTCGATGTGTTGCGCCGTCTCGCCGACCATTACAATCGCTTCGCGGAAGTGCAGTCGAAGTTCAAGTCGGCGCTGATTTATCCGGCGGTGGTGGCGAGCGTCGGTATCGGCATCGTGATTTTTTTCATGACGTTCATGCTGCCGCGGTTCCTCACCATTTTTCAGGGCTTGAACGTGCCGCTGCCTCTGGCCACGCGTATTCTCGTCGGCATCAGCCACACCTTCAGCAGCTACTGGTGGGTCATGTTGCTGCTCATCATAACCGCCGTGGTTTTGTTCAAGCGCTTCAAAGCGACGGCGGAAGGCATGCGCAAAATCGACAGTTGGAAGATGAATGCGCCGGTGATTGGCAAAGTTTTTCGGCTGAACATGTTCGGCCAGTTCGCGCGCACGCTTTCCACGCTGCTCATCAACGGCGTGCCTGTATTGACCGCGCTGAAGATCACCGAAGAGATCGTGCCGAACGTAATCATCAAAGAGGCGCTGGCGAAAACGCGCGAAGCCGTCACCGATGGCAAAACGATTGCGCAGCCGCTGGCGCAGAGCAAAATTTTCCCGCAGCTCATGATCGACCTAATCAAGATCGGCGAGGAAACCGGCGATGTCCCCGGAGCATTGAAGAATGTGGCCGAGACTTACGAGAACGAGCTGACGCTCGCCTTGCGCGTGATGACGAACCTGATCGAGCCGGCGATGATCATCGTCATGGCGATGCTCGTGGGCTTCCTGTTGTTCAGCGTGCTGTCCGCGATGTTTTCGATCACCGCGAGTATCTCGAGATGATGCGAGAAATGAGATGCGGGATGCGGGATGCGCGATGCCGGACGATTGTTCGAGCATCGAAGGCATATCCAGCATCCAGCGTCCCGCATCCAATCTCCGCTTTCACCCTCATCGAGATCATGGTCGTGGTCGGCATCATGGCCATCATCCTGGCGATCGCGCTGCCGTCCTTCTACAAAGAGGCGCACAAGGACTCGATTCGGAAAGCCGTGGCGGACATTTCGGAGGCGTGCAGCACTGCGCGCGCGCGCGCGGTGCTCAATGGCGTGGCGACCGAAGTTCGCCTGCGACCCGCGGGCCGCACCATCAGCGTCGTGGAAGGTTCATCTCGGGCGACTTCGACGGCGGGAACTTCTTACAGGTTCGAAGGCGACGAAATGGTGGAGACTCGCGGAGGCGGCGGGTCAATTTTTTCGGCGAAGATTTCCGATCACATTGTCATCGAATTTGTGGGCGTGAATTTGATCCCCGATTTGCAGGAACTGGATGAAGTGAGCTGTGTGTTTTACCCGAACGGCACGAGCGATGAACTGGTGATCCTGCTGCGTTCGGATCAAGGCGAGATTCGGAAGATTACCACTGAAGTCGTGACGGGCATTGCGGAAGTGGAGGTGGTGAAGTGAAAGGTCGAATGACGAATGACGAATGCCGAATGAAAAACGCCAATCGCGCGAGCGATCATGGCTCTCATTCGTCATTCGAAGACGACGCGCCTTACGCTCTGTGCGGCCGCCCTCAACCCTCAACCCTCAACCCTCAACGCCTCGCCGGCTTCAGCTTGCTCGAGGTCATGATCGCGATGGCGGTGTTCTTCATTGTCGTGTTCGCGGTGCTGGGCATGGTCGTGCAAAGCCTCGGCGCCGCGCGCGCGTTACAGCGGCAGCACGCCGACTGCGGCATGGTCGCTTCGATGTTGTCGCTCTCCAACACGCTGGAGGAAGGTTTTGATTCCGGCGATTTTGAAGGCCTCGTGCCGGACTATCGGTGGGAAAGAAGTATCAGCGAAGTCGGCTCCAACGGATTTTTTCAGGTGGACATCGCGGTCTTCCAGAAGAACACACGCGGCAAAGAGGTCAGCGAGAACATGAGCGTGCTTATGTACAAGCCGGGAGGGAAAAAGAAAAAATGACTCGCTTGGGAAAATCTCTTGGCCAAAGGGAAAGCGGCGCTGAAGCGACCGCACTCCAAACGCTGACGCGACGCACGCAGGCCCTCGATCCTCGCGAAGCGTTTGGAGTGCGGTCGCTTCAGCGCCGCTGTTCCTGTTATCGAGACATCTCCGCCTTCACCATCATCGAATTGATGATCGCGATCAGCATCTTCATGATGATCCTCGTCTCCATTTACTCGGTGTGGAGCGGCATCTTGAAGGCGTCCCAGGCCGCGCGTTCGGCGGCGGATTCTGCGCAACGGGCGCGAATCTCGATGCGCGCGATCGAAGACGCGTTGACCACGGCGCAAATGTTTACCGCCAACATGCCGCCGCAAAGCAAGAAGCCGTATTACTCGTTCCTCGCGGACATGAGCGGAGACTTTGGTTCGCTCAGCTTCGTGGCGCATTTGCCCGCGACCTTTCCGGGCGTCGGCCGGTTCGGCGATCAAATCGTGCGCCGCGTGACTTTCCGGTGCGTGCCGGGGAAGGACAACACGATGGATCTGGTGATGGAGCAGGGGCCGATGCTCATGGCCGTGGAGGAAGGTTATGAACCTTACTCGCTGGTGCTGGCGAAGGACGTGCAGATGTTCGGCTTCGAATTCTGGGGCCGGCCTGATCCGATTCGGAAACCTAATGCTGACCCTGAATGGCTCGATCATTGGGACTCAACGAATTCCCTGCCCATACTTGTGCGCGTGGGTTTGGGCCTGGGCAAAACGGATAAAAAGGGAGATGCGCAAGATCTGGTCGTGAAAGTCGTCGCACTGCCGGCGCGCGCGGTGGCGCCGGAGTGGCAGAACCCGATGGGCGCGGCAGCATTTGGCGGCGGAGGTTTACCGGGCCAACAAGGCGGGAAGCCGCAATAGAGCGAACATGATCTTGCGCCTCAACAAATTCGGGAACCGCGGCATCGCGCTGATCATGGTGATGATGATCGTGATCGTGTTCGCGATTCTCGCGGGCGGCCTCGCCTACTCGATGAAGGTCGAGACGAAGCTGGCGCGCAATTCTTCCTGGGACACCGAACTGGAATGGCTCGGCCGCTCCGGCATCGAATTCGCGAAGTACGTGCTCTCCCAGTCCAGCAAAGGCGGCCAATACGACGCGTTGAACCAGATTTGGGCGGGTGGCACGGGCGAGACGAATGACGCGCTGGAAGGCATGTCCCTCACGGACAATCAACTCGGCCACGGCACGTTCTCGGTGAAGATCACCGACGCGGACCGGAAGTTTAATATCAATCTCGCCGTCGTCGCGCCGGACCTGGTGAACCAGGCGATGATCCTGATGGGTGTGGATGCCGCGGAAGGGCCGCAGATCGTGGCCGCGATTTCCGATTGGATCGATCGCGACGATCAAACGCGCCCCGGCGGCGGCGATACGGAGAGCGACTATTACATGAGCTTGAAGCCGCCTTACACCGCGAAGAACGGGTTCATCGATGATCTGACTGAGCTGATGATGATCAAAGGGATTTCTCCCGCCATGTACTACGGCTCTGGCTCGGGCCTCGCGACGGCGAACAACAATGCAGGTTCCCAACAGTTCGTTCGCGCGGCGAACCGGTTCAATCGTCGTGGCGGCGAAGAACCGAGTTATGCCGTGGGTTTCCAGGATTTGTTCACGGCGATCTCCGGGCGATTTATCAACATCAATACGGCGTCGGCCACGGTGCTCCAGTTGTTCCCGGATTTGGACGGCGCGTCGGCCCAGGCGATCATCCAACGGCGGGCCGGCCCCGATGGCGTGGAAGGCAACGAAGATGACATGCCGTTCAAAGGAGCGGGCGAAGTGGGCATGGTGCCGGGCATGGCGCCGGAGATCGCGCAGTATTTGGCGAAGAGTCCGTACGTCGGCGTGCGCAGTTCGACGTTCGAAGTCCAGGTGGATGTGCAGATCGATTCGGTGAAGAGGACTTACTACGCGGTGCTTCGACGGGCCGGCGGTGGCCAACCCAACCAGCAATTGGTGCTGCTCTATATGTATTGGCGGTGAGGGCCGATTGGTTCCCAAACTTTCCTGCCTTCCGGAAATTCAATGGAGGAACAGGGTGAAAATAACCCAGCGTTTCAACGCTGGGTAGCTTGGTCCAAGAGCCGCTGAGTCCCGGAGGGACGAAAGAACATTGGACTTCGAATCTGGCTTTTCTGCCGTCCCTCCGGGACTTCTCCTTTTGTGCGCTTCAACCCAGCGTTGAAACGCTGGGCTATTCTCGGATGTCCCTCCGGCACATCCGGCACAAAGGTTGGCTTTAATTTCCGAAAGGCATCACATGTTAGCCTGGCGACTGCGAAGCGGCATACACGCCGCGCTCCAACCGCTGGTCATCTGAATTGTTCCGGCGCGTCAGATCAATGAGTGCTCGAATTGGAAGTTGGTTCTGGCGACCATTCCCGCCATGAATTTCAAACTCATTCTCTGCCTTGTTCCGCTGCTCGCGACGCCACTGTTCGGACAACGCACCCCGTCCGCACCGGAGTTGATCTCCGTGAAAAAGTTGTGGAGCGAAGGTCAGCACAACGCGTTCACAGACTTGATCCGATTCAAGGACGCCTGGTTCTGCACGTTTCGAGAATCGGAGGCCCACGTGGGTGGCGATGGAAAGATCCGCGTGTTGATGTCGATCGATGGCGAGCGCTGGGGATTGGCCGGAACCTTGAGTGAAGCCGGCGTGGATTTGCGGGACCCGAAATTCTCCATCACGCCGGACAATCGGCTCATGCTGGTGCTGGGTGGTTCGATCTACGAAGGCAAAACGTTGAAGGGAAAACGGCCGCGCGTGTCCTTCTCGAAAGATGGCAAGCAATGGAGCGCGCCGCAGCCGGTGATGGAGGAAGACGATTGGCTTTGGCGTGTGACGTGGCACGAGGGACGCGCTTACGGAATCGCCTACACGGTGCCGACGAAAAAGACAGCGGCGTCTGCGCCAGGAGAATGGACCGCGAAGTTCGTGAGCAGCGATGACGGCATTCATTACCGAACCATCAAACAACTCGAAGTACCCGGACGTCCGAACGAAGCGACCGTGCGCTTCCTGACGAATGGCGACTGTGTGGCGTTGCTGCGCCGCGAGGGGCTGGGCGCGAAGAGCGAGCGGGCCGCGTGGATTGGAACCAGCCGCGCGCCTTACGAAGAATGGAAATGGAAACCCGCCGGGCTTTTTGTGGGCGGCCCGAATTTCATCGTGCTTCCCAACGGCGAGATGATTGTCAGCGGACGCGAGCACAAACTTGCGCCGGACGGACCGAAGACTTTTGTGGGACGCATGGACCAGAACTCGGTCACGCCGCAATTGATCCTGCCGAGCAGCGGCGATTGCAGCTATCCCGGACTCGTGTGGCACGAGGGAATGCTGTGGGTGAGTTACTATTCCTCGCACGAAGGGAAGAGCAGCATTTACCTCGCGAAGGTGAAGGCGCCATGAGGTCAGATCGATCAAATCGTCGATGGTAGGGCGCGACGTTCCACGCGCGCCGCGAGTGGGAAAGAATCTGGCGACTTCGGGGAATTTGCGAACCCGGCACGGCGCGCGCGGATCGACGCGCCCCGCCTTTCATGCCCCCGGTCCGAAAGTTTTTTGAATCACCCTCGGCGCGTGGCCCGTCAGAGAACCTCGTGGGGCGGCTGTTGTTTCTGTTCTTCTCCTTCTCGTTCGCGCTTTCGCTCGCGGCCGTGTCGTCGGCCCAGGCGATTGATTTCGTTCGCGATGTTCAACCCATTTTGTCTGCGCACTGCCTTAAATGCCACGGGCTGGAAAAGCAGAAGAGCGGTTACCGCCTGGATGATAAAACCAGCGCGTTCCAAGGCGGCGATTCCGGCCAGACCGCCATCGTCATCAGCAACAGCGCGAGCAGCGCCTTGCTCCAGCGCGTCACGACCACCAACACGGACGAGATGATGCCGCCCAAGGGCGAGCGCCTTTCTTCGAATGAAGTCGCGGCGATCCGCGCCTGGATCGATGCGGGCGCTTCCTGGCCGCGCAGCTCCCCTCTCGCCGCTTCTTCCACGCACTGGAGTTTCCAGCCGATTCGCCGGCCTGAAATTCCACGCGTCGAGAATACAAGATGGGTGCGCAATCCAATCGACAGCTTTGTGCTCGCCCGTTTGCAACGAGCTGCCATGAAATCTTCGCCTGAAGCGGATCGCGCGACTCTGATTCGCCGGTTGCATCTTGATTTGATCGGCTTGCCTCCAACGCGCGATCAAGTGGATGCCTTCGTGCATGATCGGCGGCGCGATGCGTATGAACGGCTGGTCGATGTGTTGCTCGCGTCGCCGCATTTCGGCGAACGCTGGGGCCGCCATTGGCTGGACCTAGCGCGTTACGCGGACAGCGCCGGCTACCAAATCGATCGCGTTCGCCCCGGCGCTTATTTGTTTCGCGACTGGGTGGTCGAATCGTTCAACCGCGATCAGCCCTTCGATCAATTCACCATCGAACAGCTCGCGGGCGATCTGCTGCCGAACGCGACACTGCAACAGAAAATTGCCACGGGGTTTCATCGCATGACGCTGTCGAACTTCGAGGACGGCGTGGACCAAAACGAATACGAGTGCAAAGCGAAAGTGGATCGCGTTGCGACGACCGGCACGGCGTGGCTTGGACTCACCGTCGGTTGCGCCGAATGTCACACGCACAAATACGATCCGATCACGCAACGGGAATTTTATCAACTCTATGCCTTCTTCGATGCGGCCGCGGAATTGGACGTGCCGGCGCCACAGCCGGGTGAGCGCGAGAAGTTCGAGCGCTCGCGCCAGCAGTGGGAACTAGAACGGACGCAGTTGGAAGCGGCGCGCTCACACTACGCCGATGCCGGAGCGCAAACCAACTTCATGCAATGGCAACGTACCGTGGATCGCAAGTCCGTGCCTCAGGCGCTCGCGGAAATTCTGAACCTTCCAGCCGAGCAGCGGACTACCGCTCAGAAGCGCGATCTGTGGAAGCACTATCGCGAGGTTGATCCGGGCATGAAAGATTTCGGCGCGCGGCTGAACGCCCATCAACGCCAGGCGCCGGTGTATCACGAGGAACAAGCGTTGGTGCTGGCCGCGAAAACGAACGCGCCCAAAACGTTCGTTCACGTGCGCGGCGATTTTCTGACGCGCGGAGATGAAGTCGAGCCAGGCGTCGTGCGCGTGTTGAATTCATTCAGACCACAGAACAGTCGAGCCATGAAAGCGGATCGGCTCGATCTCGCGCTTTGGATTGCTTCGCCGGAAAATCCGCTGACGGCACGCGTGGCCGTGAACCGAATGTGGCAGCACTTGTTCGGGCGCGGCCTCGTCAACACGCCGGAAGATTTCGGCACGCGTGGAGAAGCGCCGTCGCATCCTGAGTTGCTGGATTGGCTAGCGGACGAATTCCGGCGCGGCGGCTGGAGTCAGAAACAAATCATCCGGCTCATCGTCACTTCCGCGACCTATCGGCAATCATCCTGCGTGCGTCCTGAGATGGTTGAGCGCGACTCGCAGAATGTTCTGCTGGCGCGGCAAAACCGATTCCGCGTGGAGTCGGAGATCGTGCGCGACTTGTTTCTCAGCGCGAGCGGTTTGCTGAACGATCGAATCGGTGGGCCGGGCATTTATCCGCCCATTCCTGAGGACGTGAAGGCGGCCGGCTACGGCTCGGGCGGCGAGTGGATTGAGACGCAAGCGCCGGAGAAATATCGCCGCGGACTTTACGTCGTGAACCGGCGCACCGTCCCGTATCCGACCGCCATGACGTTCGATCAGGCGAATCCCAATGAATGCTCCGCGCGCCGCGAGCGTTCGAACACACCGCTGCAACCGCTCGCGCTCTTGAACAATCCGATGTTCGCTGAATGCGCCGAGGCCTTGGGCAAACGCATCGAGACTTCGGGCGGCGAAGTGCGTGATCGAATTGAGTTTGGCTTTCGAATTTGTCTTGGACGCACACCGACCCGCGTGGAATTGAATCGGCTGGAACAACTGTGGCGCGATGAACAGAAACGGGCGCATGCCACCGAGCCGCAAGCATGGCGCGCGGTCGCGGAAGTGCTGCTGAACCTGGACGAGTTTCTCACCCGCGAGTAGAACGCAAACCGGAATACCAATGGAATCACGCGACATCATCGATCTGACACGGCGGGATTTTCTGGTCAGCGCAGCGCGTGGCGTGGGCGGGCTGGCCTTTGCGTCGTTGCTCGCGAGCGACGGTCTATTGGCAGCAGAGAAGGGGAAGAATTCAGTTGAGTTCAACCCATTGACGCAGAAGCCGCCGCACTTCGCGCCCAGGGCCAAGCAGTGCATTTTCATCTACATGGAAGGCGGCGTGAGCCAGCTCGATCTGTTCGATCCGAAACCGAAGCTCAACGAGTTGAACGGACAGAAGCTACCGGATTCGATGACGAAGAATATTCGCTTCGCCTTTCTCCAGAAAGATTCGGCGACGCTGCTCGGCAGTCCGTACCAGTTCCAGCGTTATGGAAAGTGCGGCACGGAAATGTCCGGGATGTTGCCCCACATTGGCGCGTGCGCGGACGACATCGCACTCGTGCGCTCGATGCACACCGAGGCGTTCAATCATCATCCCGGCGAGTTGCTGATGTACACGGGCTTTCAAAATTTCGGGCGGCCCAGTGCCGGCTCCTGGGTGGCTTATGCGCTCGGCAGTGCATCACAGAATTTGCCGGGCTACGTCGTGCTCACAGCGGGCCGCGCGGCCAGCGGCGGCAACACGATGTTCTCCAGCGGTTTTCTGCCCTCGGTGTATCAAGGCGTGCCGTTGCGCAACGAAGGCGAGCCGGTGATGGATTTGAATAATCCGCCAGGCGTCACGGCCGAGATGCGCCACTATGGATTGGACGCGTTGCGCGATTTGAATTCAATGCGGCAGAAGGTGGTAGGCGATCCGGAAATCGCGAGCCGCATCGCCAGCTACGAACTGGCCGCGCGCATGCAACTCTCCGCGCCGGAACTGACGGACTTTTCCGGCGAGAAGTCCGAGACGCTCGAAGCTTATGGCGTGAATCGCGACCCGGGAAAGTTCACGAAGACGCAGCGCGGCGGCGGCGTGAGTTCGTTCAAAACGTTTGGGCGCAATTGCCTGATGGCGCGCCGGCTCGTCGAACGCGGCGTGCGCTTCGTGAGCATTCATCACGCGTCGTGGGATCATCACAACGATATCGATCAGGATTTGCCGTTCAATTGCGCGGTCGTGGACCAGCCCGTCGGCGCGCTGCTCAAGGACTTGAAACAACGCGGATTGCTCGACAGCACGCTGGTCGTATGGGCGTCGGAATTCGGGCGCACGCCTCTGGGCGAGAATCGTCCGGCGTTCAAAGGACGAGTGAGCGGGCGCGATCATCATCCCTTTGCCTTCAGCGTTTGGATGGCGGGCGGCGGCGTGCGTGGCGGACAGGTCATTGGCGAAACGGATGAACTCGGCTGGGGCATCGCGAAAGATCCGATTCACGTGAACGACTTTCACGCGAGCATCCTGCACTTGTTCGGCCTCGATCACGAGAAGCTCACGTATCGCTTCCAAGGGCGCGACTTTCGCCTCACCGATGTGGCGGGCAAGGTCGTGAAGCAATTGGTCTAACTCACATTTCTCACCGGGATTTGTGGCGTCAGGCGTCCCGCCTCCGGGACAAAAATGCGCCCGAGTGCGCGCACTCCGCTTTCGCGTGTGCAAACCAGGACACCGAGTGGACACATTGAGGCACTGAGTCCGCGTACTCGGGCTTCGCGTGCATGCACTCGAAGCCGGAACCTGCGGACTCGCCCTCTGAGTTCGCCGCGTCGTTGTGTCAGTACGGCCACGCGCAGTCGGAGTTGGCAGAATCGGTGTGTAAGTCTGTCCACGCGCGACGCGAGTGCGCGTACTTCAGTTCATCTTCTGGACACTCGTGTTCGTGTTCGGGAAAAATGTCTTCGAATGAGCCAAACCTGTAGGTTTGTTGAACTTGCTCTTGACGAAACTCAGGTAACCAGCGCAGCATCGTCGCCAGCACAGACCTTCCCGCTTCAAGAAGTGTGCTCTTGAGGTGCGCTGACTTGCCGGAAACCATGGGTGTCTCTTGTGGCCCCCGAAATTTGTTCAAAGTCGTTTATCCCTATAACCCTGTTATGAAACGTATCTTGATGCTCGCTGCCGCCGTTTTCACCTCGAACGGTCGTTCCGCCGTTTCCAACCAATTTGCATTGCGAGAACTGCCGAGCATCTGGCATCACGTTGCAAAGGTATTCGAATTGGAGCCACGAACGACGGAACGAAAACGGGTGGAATGGCAAATGACGTCAGTAAACCGTTTTGACCCTTTCTTCATGGTCATTGATTGAACTGAATGCCTCATGAAAATTCCCTCTTCACTAAGCGCGACCACGCTTAAACATTTGAAAGAGAATTTGCGCCCGAAAGGATTGGTTGCCAAGGCCATTGGGGTGCCAGTGTTGCTGGTTTTGTTCTTTATGGTTTGTGCCTGTCCTCTGGCCGCCCAAGATGGCGAGGAACCTCTTTCTGATCCTTCACAGACAGAACCGACCACTGATCTTACGGGCAACCCTTCTGGTTCCGATGTTTCTGATTCTGCACCGACACCGAAATCGGAGGCATCTGATAAAGCTGAAGGTGCTCGACTCCGTTTCAAATCCGACCCGTTTACCGGCCGCTTTTCGTACGCAATTCCCGTTCAGGTTCCTCCGGCGCACGGTGAAACCCCAATGTTGGGTTTGTCTTATTCCTCAGGCGCGGAAAACGGAATTTACGGTGTGGGTTGGCAATTGGAGCTTGGAAGCATCAAGAGAAATGGCCGTAAAGGAGTCCCAATCAAATGGTCAAACGGCGCACCTTTGAATGAGTATGACGACTCAAAGGGTTTCGTCGCCAACCTCGGCGGCGGCGAGGTGCAACTGGTGCAGTATGGTACCACAGGAGCCAATCCGTTGGAATTTCGAGCAGAGGTCGAGCACGGTGACTTTTTAAGGTATTTATTCTATTGGCAGTGTCCTGATCAGCACTGGGAAGTTGTCGATAAATTCGGGAAAGCGTCTGTATTTGGAGGCACATCGAATAGCCGAATGGGAAATCCAGCTTGGGGGACGGCTTCGTGCAATACCAATTATCTGTGGTCTCTCTCGCAAGTTACCGACGCTAATGGAAACGTAGCGACCTACAGCTACTGGGGTGAAACAGGAGTTCTTTACCCGTTTTCAATTAACTATCGTGGTGATTGTACCGTACAATTTCAACTTTCACTTCAACCGCGTTCGGATATTTTCGTGAGCTATAGAAATGGTTATCGAGTAGAAACCCTCCGGTGCGTTACAAATATTGTCGTTAATGCAAATAGTGGCCTCGTGCGGAAGTATCGCCTCGACTACACAAATTCTCCTTCAACTGGGAAATCCTTACTCACTCATTGCACAATTGTCGGAACGGATGCTCTCACATCGTACCCGCCTATCTCCTTCACTTATCAAGAGCAAGCGAGAACATTTCTGCCAGAATCAGTATGGCGGCAAAGTGCCAGGAAGGGCCCCTTGATTGATATCGACGGCGACGGATTCGTTGATCTCGTTGCTCCCCAGACTGGTTCTCCCTATATCAACACTTATGATGTCTGGTTCAGTACTGGATCTTCATTCACGTTAGGTGAATATGGTGGGCCAATGCTTTCGCAAGCCCCCAATTCTGCCTTTTGGACGAAGCCTGCTTACACGTTTGAGACGGGCGGCGGTGCGCCACCCAGCACGACCTATCGTGCTGACTACGTTTCCTTCATGGATTTAGATGGGGATGGACTCCTGGACCGGGTGGAGGCAACAAAAAGTGCCAGTTTGCGCGATCGTTATTATTTGCAAAAAAATCTTGCCGCCCGTTCCACTACCAGTGGCTTTGAAACGTCAGTCAGGACCTGGACAAACGTTTTAAGTGAGCTGACGGGAAGTCATTACGGTGCGTTGGGAGCTTCTTTTGCAAATTCTGAGCAACCCACTTACGGGCGTTTGCGCGTGGTTGATATCAATGGAGATGGCCTCCCGGACAGGGTGATGCGGTCGGCAGATGATTCGCGCTGGGTCGTCCAATTGAACACAGGCTTCGGTTTTGGCCCGCTGCTTAATTGGGGAGGCTTGACCAATATGCAAACAGTGGGCGGTAATATTGGGAATAAAAAACTGCTTTCATCAAGTGGCTTCGTTACGTCCTATTCTTCGTCCACCTATGTTGTGGTTTACGATTTAATCGATCTCAATGGAGATGGCCTTCCTGATCGAGTGTCAACCCAAGGACAATATATTTACGTCCAACTCAACACGGGTTCTGGCTTTGCTCCAGAAGAGCAATGGTTTGTGGAGGGACCGCATTTCGATTCGGGGTTATTTCCACCTGGCCCGCTCATCCATTCTGAACACTTTGCGTCTTTTGGGGGGCCGTCTGGAGTGCGTGCGTCTTTGAAACCCGATATAAATGGAGATGGATTACCCGATTTTGTGTTTAATGGAGCAGAGGGCCTTTTTCAAGTGCGGATAAACACCGGCAAGGCTTTTGTTGCTGTTTCGGGATTTCAAAATGTGGCTCCTGTGCCAGGTCATCCCTTCTATCCCTCACAGATCAACTTGGAGGACCTTAACGGAGACCGCCTGCTAGACCGTTTTATAAAGCCAGACCCAGATTTTAATAACAAAATGTATGTGCAGCTCAGCGCTGGTCCTTTTCCCGACTTACTATCCAAGATTGAGAATGGTTATGGAGGGCAGGTGACTGTGTCGTATAAGCCATCTACGTTGTACAACAACAAAAATGACAGCGGGCAGTCTATGCTTTCGTTTCCGGTCTATACGGTCAGTTCAACAGTCGTCTTCGGTGGCGTCGGCACCGCAGTAACAAATGAGTACGACTATGCCGGCGGCTTTTTTCACCCAACGCGGCGGGAATTTGTGGGATTCGCCAATGTCACGGTCACGGAGGCTCATTTGCACAAGACCAAAATGTATTTTCATCAGAGCGGAGGCCTGAATGGAACTTCGTTGGGCGAGTGGCAGGATGCCGACTCTGTTGCCAAGAGAGGAATGCCTTACCGGGTGGAAACGATTGGCACGAACGGTCAAATTTACCACGTTACTTTAAGTAAAGTGGAAGAGATTGCGCAAACGGGGGAAGCCGCTTTTGCGTATGTAAGTCAACGAGTAGAAATGGATTACGAAGGAACGGCGGCGTACCGCGCTACGGCAACTCAGTTCCTTCCCGACACCTCGAATGGGAATCTGTTAACGGAATCAAGGCTCGGGGAAGTGACTGGCGTTGATGCAGCAGCCGGAACATTCGTGAACCCCGGCCCGAAACTCTATGTGCATACTTCCTACACCAATATCGGAAACATCCGAGGAAGACCGGTGCAGATCAAGATTACGTCTGATGCAGGCGGAACCGACGCCAATCGATTGCAAGAAAGTCGCATGGGCTATGACGCCCGGGGAAACCTGGCTGATAAAAAAGTCTGGCACAACGGGCCGTTTACCTCTGTTTTGCACAATACGTACGACAACTACGGCAACGTTTTTACGTCGGTCGATGCCAAAGGCGTGTTTTCTCAGTACGCGTACGATACAACTCACACCTTCGTTCAAAGCAAGACCAGCGCTCCTGGCTTTCCGCCCTACTATTTTGTGTACGATCGTCGTTCTGGCCAACTTATCATGTCAGTAGAGCCAAGTGGCATGGTGGTATCCAATGCTTATGACGCGCTGCTGCGGATCACCCAATCCAGTATTGCTTCAGTTGCCTTCGGATTAGCAGATATTTGGAAGACCAAATACGATTATCATCTGGGTGGGATGACCGCCGGGATTAGCGACAACTACGTCCGGCAACGAGTAAATGATGCGACTGATGCCAATGGCCACGAAACTTACGAGTACACAGATGGCCTCGGACGCACGATCCAGACTCGAAGCGAGTCTGAACGAGGTGGTGGGATATTTAGAGTAACGCATACAATTTACGATCACGCCGGTCGAATTCAATTTGTTACTCAGCCGTTCTTTACGAACGGGGTGCTCTTTACAGAATTGAGAGGGACAAACGTCGGGAGGTTGATCGAGTACGAAGCTATCGGTCGCGTCAGCAAAGAGTGGGGTAGCCTCCCTTTAATTACTTCAGACACAAGTACGAATTGGGGCAGCTTGAACGGGGATGATGGCTCGGTAGCGGGATACTCATCCGTTGAGTATCGGGACGGCAACACTCTTTGGACCTCCGTTCATACCGATGCGAAGGGCAGCATAAGAAAGCATTTGGCCGATGGGTTTGGCCGCACGTGGAAGATCGAAGAAAAGAATGGAGCGAACACTTACAACACGTTGTACGGTTACGATCTTCTCAGTCAGCTTACCAAAATTACCAATCACGTCAACCATGTCACAACCGTGGAATACGATTCCTTGGGTAACAAGACTCGCTTGGTGGATCCAGACGCGGGGGAATGGCTTTACCTCTCCGATGCCGCCGGAAGATTGCTTACTCAGCGAGATCCAAACGGCCATTTTATCGATTTTGATTACGATTATTTGGGGAGATTGACCACGAAGTGGGTCTATAACTACAACGGCGGAACTTTAGTAAATGTAGTTAGCTATCGCTATTATCCGAGTTACGGGCTGACCGGCTTCTTCGACCAACTCGGCTCGGTTACAGACATGTTCAGTAGCGAATATTACGGCTACGATTTTAGGGGACGCCGGACCACCAAACGGGCGATCAATGAAGATGGGGATTTCACCTTTCAGCACACTTACGATGTTGCTGACCGCGTTTCTGAAATAACTTATCTGAACAATGCCCTGAAGGTTAAGTACAATTACGATGGCGGCGGTAACATGCACCGAGTGGACGTTCTGGCCGGCGGTCCCGCCCCCATTACCGGGATCATTTACGAGGTGGGCAGCTTCAACGAACTGGGTAAACCTGAATCTTTCACTCTTGGAAACGGACTTGAGACGATCCGTGATTTTCATTTCATCACCAAGCGCCTGAAAAATCTCCAAACGGAGAAACCGGCCAGCGGGTACTATCAGGACGTTTCTTACACCTACGATGCGGTTGGCAATGTCCTCTCGATTACGGACCATGACCCGGCGCATATCGCAAACACCATTACGTCTGAGTTTACAGCGATGCAGTATGATGATTTGCATCGTTTGCTCGCTTACTCCCGGAACGGTGTCATCACGAGTTTCACGTACGATCCCCTGGGGAATCTTCAGTCAAATGGTGAGTTGACTGGGAGCAGCTACCAATATAGTTCGCGCCCCCATGCAGTAATGCAGACCACGTCCACCAAAAATTACAACTACGATGCGGCGGGGAACATGATTTACCGGCCCTGCCAATACCTGAGCTACGACGAGCAGAACCGATTGTCGTTGCTGTATAATTGTGGCGTTATCACGACTTATGCTTACACGGACGCCGGGCAGCTTCTACTACAACGGGGTAATAACGGGGCGGTCACGCGTTGCTGGATTGATAATCTCTACGAACGGGACGAAAGCCGGGTGTGGTTGCATGTGATGGTTGGTGGCAAGCGTATCGCTTCGTTCAATCCACAAGCTACCACAGCGCTCTATCCGATCCACGATGCCCTGGGTTCAGTGCGGGTGGTGAGTGATCGCTACGGCGCTTTGCTGGAGCAAAATGTTTTCAAAGCCTACGGGAATGTGGCGTATGGACCCACGGGCTTCATGTATTCAATGGCCCGCTACACCGGCCAAACATTTATCCGTGGAACTGAATCACCCTACGCGGGTTCCGGGATTTACTGGTACGGTTCCCGGTTCTATGATCCAGAAATTGGACGTTTTATTCAGCCGGATACGATTGTCCCATCACCGTCTGACCCTCAAACTTTGAACCGATACAGCTACGTGCTGAACAACCCGTTCAAATACAATGATCCAACAGGCCATTGGCCTGAATGGTTGTATAACTTGGTGCCACAGTCTTTTGTGCAATGGACAATAGGAGGAAAAGCTCCAACTCCACCTCCCAGCGCTCCAGATCCCGCCGCAGGACTGGGAGCGATGTCTATGCAACGAGACGAAATTGGCGGCTATGACACGGAGAGCACTACAAAACCTTTATCAAGAGTATTGAAGGCAGGAGCCGAACTCAATCCCCTTGTTGCCGGTGTTAATGGCGGACATGAAATGATTAAGGGCGAAGATTCTGTTTTTCGGGGGCAGCAATTGGATAATGGTGAACGAATGTCGGGAGGCGGCAAAGCCGCGGGCGCAGGCTTCTGGTTCTCCAAAATGTTTCGTTTTGGGAAAGGAGCGCGGGATGCCGTAAAGGAAACGACGTATCTGTATCAAAAAGTTGGGGCGAACGGTGAGCACCTCAAGTATGGGATTACCGTCAATCCAGCAACGCGATACAGTGCGGCACAACTAAACGGCGGACAACTGAGAATCATCGCCAAAGGCGAGAATTCAACAATGCTTAGTCTCGAAAGGAAGCTACACGAAACTATGCCCATCGGTCCGGAGGAGGGGCAGTTGTTCTATATCCAAAAGCAAATTGACAATGGGCTGAGTGCGCCGCCCTATTGATTGACCGTGGTTATGATGAAATACCAACTTGTGTTACAGCTTCCGGCCTCATCCATCAAGGACTACGATGAAATGATTAAGCTTGAGGAAACGATCAGAGCTAGCCTCAGAGATCTTGGCAAGGTAGATGGACATGACGCGGGTGCAGGTGAAATGAATATTTTTATTCTTACCAATCATCCGAAAGCAGCTTTTGAAAGAATTAGACAACTTCTCGGGACAAAAGATTTCATGCCCGACTTAAGAGTGGCGTTCCGAGTGATTGGAAAAGATGAGTTCACTATTCTTCATCCGGCTGATCTAATCCACTTCGCCGTTGCATAGCGGCACACACGAGCACGCATGAGAGAATGATTGTCTTTATATACAGCAGGAATGAATGCTTGGCTGATGGGGACGAAGAGAGATCTTCGACTTCAGCTGTGATTGCAAACTATGGAAAGCTGGATTCAATAGAATGAACATACGCTCACTTACGGTTTCTGGATTCGTGTTGTTGGCTTGGCCCGTCGCCGCATTCGATGACTTCAACCTGCAGATGAGCAAGATTCTGCACGAGAATACCTCGTTGAGTCACGACGTTTACACGACAAGGGAATCTGCGGGCGTGTGGGACCCGCAATGCATCTGGTTTCAAAAGCCCAATGTCGCTCCCGGTTCAACGCCACGCACCAGGAACGCTTTGGCGGCCTCACCGAAACGGATTTGCTGGCGCCCATGTTGGACCTGAGCTTTCAAACTTACGCAGGGGTCAACGTCGGCATTGTCTATTCGCACGGATTTCTGTCGGATGAACAGGCTTTTCCTGGAACCTTCGGAGGGTCCAAATTCGAAGGCGACATCGACAGCGTGGGCGGTTATCTCGCAAAGCAATGGGATTGCGGATTCAAGGTCGGTGCCACGGTGGCCTACAGCACGGCTGATCTTCGGTATGAGAATGGGAGATCATTTTATGATTTCGATATCGTCGGAACGTCGGTAGCCCTCGGCTACGCCCGCAGTTTCGGGGAGAAGAAGTTTGGCAGGAATGTCTTCGTGGATACCTCAGCCAACTTTCTTTATCAGTCGGAGGAGGATGCATTTTATTTTTTGTGGATGGCGAAGGTAGGACACAGTTTCAGCGAGCGCTTTGCTGCCTATGGAATCTTCAACTTGTTTCACGTCATTGATTTCAATGGGAACTACGTTATCCCGGAAGGCTATGTCGGTTATCATCCTTTTGGTGATGAAACGTGGGGCGAAACTGGCGCTGGATTTCAAGCCCAGCTTTGTCACGGATTCACCTTCACCGCGGAAGCAACGACTCCGGTCCTCGACGAGCAATTTGTGGCGACCGATTCCTTTCAGGTTCGCGCGGGACTGAATTGGAGATTTTAACAAACCTGAGCACAAGACAATCAACTGACGTAAAGGAACAATCCATGAACAAAGCCCTTGGCCTGCAAGCCGTCATCCTCTCGTTTCTCACGCTGACATCGTTCGGCGCGGAAACCAACGTTCTTTCCTCTCTGACCAAGGAGGGCCGTGAAGCGCGCAAAAACGCGGCGATCAAACGGTTTGATTTGGACAAGGACGGAAAGCTGGACGGAGCAGAGCGAAACCTGCTCAAGAACGATCTGAAAGCCAAAATGGATCCCGTGCGCAAGCGCGTTTACGCACCGAAGGGGGAGCCGCGTCTGCCGCTCGTACCAGACGCCCCGGCGCCAGTTATTCCGCAACGTTGATTCCTGCTTTGCGCTCTTGTTTCGCAGGTAGTTGGACCTTTACGGCAGTAACGCTCGGTTTTTTCTTCTTTGCGGTAACGGCGCTGCATCCAGCCGAAGGCATTTTCGACAACAAAGTTGTTCTTCAACTTCGCATTGAAATCCCATCGAACGCGGTCGAAATCTTGCGCCGGGAACCACGACAGTTTGTGCGGGCTAAAGTCATGGAGGGCGGCGAGTCATGGGACGACGTAGGCATCCACCTCAAGGGAGGCGCGGGTAGCTTCCAATCTATCCAGGACAAACCTTCGCTGACGCTGAGTTTCAATCGCCTCGCGCCGGGAAAAAGATTCCATGGTCTGAAAAAGATTCATTTGAACAACTCGGTACAGGACGGCAGCTATTTGACCGAGAACATTTGTGGCGAATTGTATCGGAGAGCAGGCGTACCAGCCGCCCGTGTCTCTTACGCGAAGGTGTCGATCAATGGGAAAGACAAGGGCCTTTACGTCCTGAAAGAGGGAATCACCAAGGATTTTCTGGGGATGTATTTCACGAACCGGAATGGGAATCTTTATGATGGCGGATTTCTGCGAGAGATTACCGAACCACTGGAGCGCGATACGGATGCCGAGGACGTCAAGGACTGGTCGGACTTGAAAACCTTGGCTGAGGCCGCACGAGAGCAGGATTTGAACAAGCGGTTTGCGCGGATGGGCGAAGTGCTGGACATGGATCGATTCCTTTCGTTTCTCGTCCTCCAGGTTCTGACGTGGGATTGGGACGGTTACGTGATGAACCGGAACAACTATCGTGTTTACCATAACCTCGACACGGGCAAGCTAGTCTTTCTTCCGCACGGCATGGACCAGATGTTTTGGGAAGTGAATCAGCGAATTATCCCGGAACCGGACCGATTCAATGCGCTGGTTGCGCGAGCGCTCATGGAAACTCCGGAAGGGCAAAGGGGCTATCCCAAGCGTTTCGCCGAAGTTTTCACGAATGTTTTCCAAATCAAACTGCTGACCAACCGTGTTGATGAATTGTCGGGGCTGATTCGTCCGCATCTGGGTGATGATTACACCAATCACGTGAACCGTATTCGTTACCTGATCGTGGCCCAGCACGTGAACTTCGAGAAGCAACTCCGTGCGAAGGCAAAACAGTAGGAAGGGACCAGTTCGTAACTGATCGTCCAATGAGTTACCGTTTCACTGATTACTGCCTCACTGATTACTGATCAACGCGCCTCGCGCACGCGAATGGCCCCACATGACGAGTTCGGCCGCCAATCGGGCGATCTGTGTAGTCAGTTCCAAGACACGTTGGCTGGCTTCGAGGCAGCCAGCGGGCACCGAAGCGTCAGCCAGGCAGTCTTTCGGTATTTTATGGTGCAGTTCTGCCTGTCGGCCGCATCAAAAGGCGCTTGGCAAACTCATTGCTAAATGCGCTCCCAGAGTTTCAAGAGTAAGGTAATCGCTTGCGACTCGGAAAGGGGGTGAATGGAAATGGCCTCATATCCAAAAGCAATAGGTGACCACATCAATGCCGTTATCGCCGGGTGGGAAGAACATGCGACAGACGCAACATTCGGCGGGCTTACGCTCACGCAATTCAAAGCGAAGATGAAACCTTCGCTGGACGCGCGCGATGAGGTGAGCAGTCTCGAACTGAAGCTCGCCGCCGCCCGCGTGGACCGCAACAACGCGGACCTCGTCAGCGAGGAAATCACGAACAACGTGGTGAACTCGGCCAAGGGTGATCCCAGCTATGGCGAGAACAGCGCGCTGTATGCGTCCTTCGGTTACATCCGCAAGGACGACCGCAAGAGCGGTCTGACCCGCGCCGCGAACAACGTGGTGCAAGCTCCCACGGAATTGAAAGTCGCCGCGTAAGCGGTGCTTCCCCCTGGGTTGATCAGAGGCCGGACCAGATTAACTGGTCCGGCCTTCTGGTTTTTAAGCCATAGACACCGGCATTTGGGGGCTACGTAAACTGCAGCTTCGTTGTCGGTGCTTCCGGGTCCCAACCTCGCAGTGGTTTGCTGTTCACAGCGGCGACTTCCTTGATCGAAATTTGTCGGCCGCGAGTCTTCGCTCCTTTGACTTCGACTTCATTTGGATCGCACGTCTGCTGATTGATCTTCTGGTAAGGCGCCGCTTTGTAACGGATGAAAACCTCCTTCGGCGTGCCCGCTTCGAAGAAAAGGATGCGCGACTTCTCGGGAATGCAGTTGTAGTCGCGGTTCAAAATGATGCCGCCAAAAGTGAACCGCTTGATGTAAGTCGCGTCGCGGTTCGTATAGACCAGCGTGAACACGCGGTCGCGTTCGGGCAGCCCGCAGTAATAAAGATCGGGGCCGACAAACATTTTCTCCTGCAACTCTACGACTTTGAAATGCCCGTCCTTAAACACGAGCAGCAGCTTGTCGAACTTCGTACACTCCAGTCGGAATTCCTCGCCGGAAACTTTGTGGCCCACGTAGCCGCTCTCGCGATCGTAGGCGACCTTGAACGCCTTGAACGCAACTTCCTTCGCGTCCACTTCATCGTAGCGGCTGCTCTTGGTGAGGCGCGGATATTCCGGCCCATACTTCTCGATCAACGCTTCGAGATGATTGATGACGTACTTCGTCAGTCCCTTGAGATTTTTCCGCGTCTCGCCGAGGTCCGTCTTGATCTGCTCCGTCTCCGCGCGGTGTTTGTTGATGTCGAAAAGCGAAATGCGGCGGATGCGGACCTGCAACAAACGCTCCACGTCGGCATCAGTCACCTCGCGCGAAAGCTCTTTTCGGAATGGCTTCAATCCCTCGTGCACCGCGGCCATCACGGACTCGTTCGTCTTGCACTGCTCGATCTTTTTGTAAATGCGCTCTTCGATGAAGATGCGCTCCAGCGTGCGCGCGTGCAGATCCTCGAGCAGTTGCTTCTCCTTCAACTCCAACTCGCGCTTCATCAGCGACACGAGTTGTTCCGTGTTCGCGCGCAACACTTCGCTCACCGTCATCTCGACCGGGCGATTGTTGCGAATGACCGTGATGCGGCTGGAGATCGTCACCTCGCAATCCGTGAACGCATAGAGAGCATCGATCAGTTGCGACGCGCTCACGCCAGGCGGCGCTTTGATTTCGATCTCCACATTCTCGGACGTGAAGTCGTTGACGGTCTTGACCTTGATCTTGCCTTTGCGCGACGCGTCTTCGATGGAGGCGATGAGCGAATCCGTCGTGGTGGTCGGCGGAATCTCTTTGATGACGACGGTGCTCTCGTCCTTCTCTTTGATTTTGGCGCGAACCTTGATCGAGCCTTTGCCATCCGCGTATTCGCGCGCGTCCATTAAGCCGCCCGTTTGAAAATCGGGCAGGCATTTGAAATTCTCCTTCTTCAGAATCGCGATCTGCGCCTCAATCAGCTCGATGAAATTGTGCGGCAGAATGCGGGCCGACATGCCGACCGCGATGCCTTCGGTGCCCAGCATCAGGAGCAAAGGCAGCTTGGATGGCAGCGTGACTGGCTCGCGTTTGCGACCGTCGTAGCTCGGCACGAACTCCGTCAGCTCGTCGTTGAAGATTTCTTTCCGCGCCAGTTCCGTGAGCCGGCACTCGATGTAACGCGGCGCCGCCGCGGGGTCGCCCGTGAAAATGTTGCCGTAATTTCCCTGCCGCTCGATGAGGTAACGCTTGTTCGCCAGCACCACGAGCGCATCGCCAATGGAAGCGTCACCGTGCGGATGATACTTCATCGTCTCGCCGACGATGTTGGCGACCTTCATGAACCGCCCGTCATCCGTTTCGTGCAGTGCCCAGAGAATGCGGCGTTGCACGGGCTTCAATCCATCATCCAGGTTTGGGATCGCGCGATCGCGAATGACGTAGCTCGCGTAATCCAGAAAGCTGCGATCCACCCGCTTGTGCAGCGCCTGCTCGATTCTGCCCGGCACGAACGGACGATGCACCATCTCCGCCGCGGCCACCGGTTCCACTTCGACGTGTGCAGGACCGTTGCCGTTGCTGCCGGCCGGTTGCTTCGGCGCCTTGCCATCATCTGTGGGCTGATCGGTTTTCTTTTTCTTCTCGCTCATCAGGAAAAATTCGGCCTGCAAAGTGCAGAAACAACCCGGTGAAAGCAAGTGGAGCGATCGGGGCGGCGGAACCAACCTGCGGCGCTCACGAGATTCGAAATCGAACGCTCGGCCCCCTCGAACCTTCCCAAGATGCGGAGATGTTCGCTAAAGCCAACAGGTCTTTCTACACCTTTGCGCGGCATCGCTGAGATCTTCCGTTCGCGGTGCGCGCGAAACAACAGCCCGACTCCACTTGAACAACTAAAAATCCGCTCCGGTGAAGAATCGGATCACGGATTACTCACGTTGCGAAAAAGAAAACAGCGGTGACGAAACTCGCTGCGTTTTCTTGCGCAGGCCCAGGGCCGCCGCGCGTCTTAAACTCAGCACAGTCTCGATTGCCTCTCTCTCTCGATCTCCGGCCCGCGAGGCAAATCACCCAAACGTGCGCCGCCGGATCGTTGTTCCCCATCCGATACGTAGACTCGCGTATTCTCGCGCTTCATCACCTTGGTGAAAAACAATCCCACGCCGCGCGCCGCCAGCTTCGCGGGCTGGCACACCCGCCGCTATGGGCGACGGCGTTGCAAAGCGTGCATTGCGTACCCAGTAAATCTTGAACCAACCCAATTGATCTCATGATGAAGTGTCTATCGTTTTTCCAAACAGCTCGGCAGTGGCGCCAGGGGCTGTTCGCCGCGGCGACCGTGGCGGCGGTGATAGCGCCAATGATCTCGGTCGCTCACGATGATGACGACTTGTCGATTATTCCGCCCGGGCAATCGGGCGTCTTTCCCTACACGAACAACAATCCGACCATTCATGGAAAAGTTGGCCCATTGATCGTGATGCACGCGATGAGCGTGCACAACTCGATGGTGTGGAAGACCAATGATGACGCACCGAAGGTGCTCATGTTCCACCGCCACTCCGGCTATCGCGCGGACGAGGTGGCCAACCCGGATGTAATCAACTTCTTGATCCTGAACAATGATCCGGTGACGGGCAAAAGGGCTTTCTCTGATTCTGCGCCGCAATTCAACGCATCCTTCCGCCGCTCTTTCAATCAGCTCTGCTATGGCGGTTACCAGATCATCCACGACGTCAGCCAGTCCGTGCCCACGCGCATCCGCGTAGACCAAACGATTGAAACGTGCCAGTTGTGGGATACGGCCCACCCGGATGCCTTCAACATTGACTTCGGGAATCCAAAGTACGATGTCGCGTTGCTGAACAACCACGACGCCGAAACCAACTTTCTCGCGTGGAAGAACATGGGGCCGTCGCGCGGACTCTATTACGACATGTATTGCCCGGGCTTCTGCACGCTGGAGGACGGGCGTCCGATTTTCACGGGCGGCCACGATATGAACAGCCAGAACGGAAATTATCGCATCCAGGTTTTTGATCCGGACAAGGAAGCGTGGCTGGACCGCAACATTTCCTGCATGCGCGCGCAGTATGGCGCCGATCCGCTGGATCCTTACGCGGAAAACTTTTTCCAGGCACAGAAGGACCTTGGCAAAGCGGAGCGGCAGATCTTTTTCCCGACCGGCAATTCAACCAACAACGATTGCAATCCTCATGCGTTGGAGGCTGACGCCTACTCGAAGACGTATCCGAAGATTCGGCTCATGGGCACCAACGGCACCGTGACGCATCCGGGACGCCTGCCGTCCGACATGCGTTACGCGCGCTGGTATCCGGGCACGGTCGCGCTGCCGGGCAATAAGGCCTACATCTTCACGGGCTGGGATCGCGATGAATCATTTCCGTTGACCCCCATCACGCAGGTCGGCAACGGCACGACGGCGCTGACTAATTTCTTCAAGAGTGAAACTCACTCGAACACCATCCCGTCCAACTGGAAGCTGGCCGGCTATTTGCCGTCCTCGGGCAACGTGCCGGGCAATAAGGTGGTTCAGCCGGTGCCTGAAGTTTACGACGGCACGACTGACACGACCATCGCGTTGGAAAATGCGCGGCTCTTCCACAGTGCGTGGTATCCGAACAGCATGGTGGTGCAGACCGGCCCCGGGGTGGACGATTGGAAAGTCGCGGTGCTGGATGGCGAACTCATCGAGAATATTTTCCCGACTGGCGGTGAGATTTCCACGATTCAGGATCGCAACTTCACCAAGACCTGGCTGGTCGATGTGCAGGGCGCGATGGCCGACCCCGACCGCGAGAAGCCGCAAGTGCGCGCGGGCAGGTGGTTGCAGTACCTCGATAAATCCGCGAGCAGCCACTCCCCGTTTTCGGGCAACGCCAACCTCATGGAGATCGACACGCAAGGCCGCATCCTCTCTCACCGGCTCTTTCAGTTCGGTGGTTCTGATCCATCGGGGGGCGCCAATGTTCCGTGGATTGAAATGATCGATGTGGCGGCGCTGAGCAAGGCGCGTTTGCCGGGTGTGGCCGCCGCGGAAGGACCGAAGTGGATTCGTCTGCGCAGCACGCTTTATCAACGCGCCATTCAGAATTACGCCACGCCGCTGCCGGACGGAAACATCGTACTGCTCGGCGGCAACGGCGGCACGAACGGCGGCATCGAGAACTGGAGCCTGCACCTCCAGATGCTCTACGCGACCAACGAAATCAGCACGCTCACTAACGGCACCGGGATGATGGCGAAGATGGACAAGTGCCTCGTCCCGCGCGACGAACACGGCATCAATCAACTCTGGCCGGACGGCAGTGTGTATTGTGGTGGCCAGAATCGTAACGGTATTGTGCGCGCGGGTGATGATGCCGCACCATCAGGCGATTCCGACCTCGGGGTAAACGTGGCGCAATTCTTCAAACCGCCTTACTTTTACGACGCGAACACTAACGCTGCGGTGCGGCCGGTCATTTCGCTCGCTCCCAAACGCATTGACTTCGCGGTCGATTACAACATCACGGTGGATGACGCCGCCGACATCGGCTCCGTGTGCATGATTCGCCCCGGCTCCATGTCGCACGCGCTGAGCACCGATCGACGCTACATCAAACTGCCGTTCTCATCCATTGGCGGAAACATGTTGCGAGTGACCGCGCCCGTCCTGCGCGGCACAGCCATTGGCGGCTACTGGTATTTGTTCGTGGTGAAGAAAAACGGCGTGCCCAGTGTGGCCAAAATAATTGTCCTCGGTGATGAGGTCGAGAAACGCGTTGCGCGCGGCTGATCGAAAACACACGCGGGGCGGCGCCAGTGTTGGCCCGCCCCGCCTAACCGATGCCGGCGAAACATTGAAGAAAGACTGGAGACACGTGTCAGGATTCACACTCATCGAACTGCTGGTGGTCATCGCGATCATCGCAATTCTGGCGAGTCTGCTCCTGCCGGCGCTGGCGCGAGCGAAAGGAAGAGCGCTCTCCATCAAGTGCATGAGCCAGTTCAAACAACTCGGGATCGCGACGGAGCTGTATGCCAGTGACAACGAAGATGAGTTGCCTGGGAACCAGCACGATCTTCCGTCGTGGGTGGGTGCATTGATCCCTTACGTCGCTGCCGCCTCCAACGACGGGACCGGCGGTGGGATTTATCGCTGCCCAGTCGAGAAGACCCGCTTCCGCACTTACGCGCTCAACGATTTCCTGACCTATAAGCCGCCGCGCGGGCAGGAAAGCTGGCCCGGGATGGCCGACTTTTCCCGTAAGACCAGCGTGCCTCATCCCAGCGACACCATGTGGATGGGAGAGATGTCGGAAGACATTGTAGGTGATGACCACTTTCATTTCGTGGACAAGTCCCGCGCGATTCCGGGTGACGCCACGGCCTATTACCCGAATTCTTTTCTGAGTCAGGTCAACGTCCTGCGGCACCTCGGCAGCGCCAATTACCTTTTCGTGGATGGCCACGTGGAATCGCTGCCCTGGACGCGCGTGAAGCCGATGCTGAAACAAACCGGGTCGTATTTCGTAAAACCCGACGGGCACGGCCTGTGACCACGAATAATTTTGCAAACAACTTACCAACCAAAAACTGAACACGTTACATACAAGATGAAGACTCCAGTGAAATCCCTTGGCCTGCTCTGCTCTGCTGCGCTTTGGCTCGCCACCGGCCCGGTTCACGCCCAGTTCCAACAAATCACGGCTGGTGCAGTCAGCCTCGCGGAAAACTCCAAACTCGTCTTTGCCAACGGCGCCAGTTTCGACGTGAGTTCCGGCTACGCGCACCCGCTGGTTTACACGGTCGTGACGAATTTCGTTCTCACGAACGTGATTTATAGCGCCACCAACCTCCAGTTCTGGTCACTATCGAATACCAATCCCGGCGCGGCGGCCATCGGTTCGTACATTGTTTGCGAGGTGCTCTCCGTCACCGGACCCGCTGGCGGCGTTTTCTCCTTCTGGGAACAAGGCTGGCGCACGCCCACGTTTTCCTTCCCGGTCGGTGTGACGCCTGTCGCGAGCAGCAATCGTTTCGATGTCAGCGAAATTGGGCTGGGCGCTGGTCTCGGCGATGGCGATCCCATTGGGCGAATTCCTTTGCGCCGGTTCACCGTGAATCAACCGGGCGATTACTTTGTCACGTTCAAACTGTTCGACACCTCCACGAACACCGCGAGTTGGGGACCGGCTCACACGCCGTCCGATCCGATCACCGTCAAGTTCTCGACGGGTTTCGACCTCGGCATCACCCGCTTCATACGGAGCGCCGCGAACAGCAACGCTTACACCCTTACCTTTAAGCAAAGCGCGCTGACCAATGTGCTGGTTGAGGCCAACACCAATCTGACGTTGGACACCTGGATGACGGTGGCTGGCCCCTTCACCAGCGCGCCCGCGCTCAATAACGCGACGACCCTGAGCATCACCAATCCGGAGCTGGCTTCGCGGTTCTACCGTTTGCGCGGCGTCAGCCCGTAGAAATTTCTGCGCGTTTTGCTCGTGGTGAATTTTTTTTTCGCGCGCACATGGATCGTCCTGGGCATTTTGGGCGGCTGGCTGGCGAGTGCGCCGCGCGGCGCCGCCCAGCACGCGCACATCAACGCCGGCGCTTACGAACTGTATCACGGCGCGCCGCTGGTATTTCCCAATGGTTATCTCTGGGACACCAACTCGTACTCCGGCGTTTATCCCGCGTGCATCTTCATGGTGAAGGACGACCCGAATGTCCCGTTGTATCCTGGCCTCTACCAATCCGATGCGTCATTCACCTCGCTGCCGGCAACGATTTTTACTGGCGGCCCGGCGCTCTACGCGGCGGAAGGTGGCACATATATCGAGATAATCATTCGCTCGGTGCAAGGTCCGACCGGCGGCTCGATCGCACTGTGGATGGAGGACGATGAGTTCGAAGCGACCACCACCACGAAACTTTTTTCTGTTCCCGTCGGGACGTTGAACGGCACCCACCGTATCAATCTCACTCAAGGAGTGGACGAGGGCGGTTGGGAAGGCGACCCCTATGGACACGTGCATGGGCGGCGATTCACGGCCGACAAACCGGGCCTCTATACCGTGGGCGTGCAATTGATCGACACGTCGATGGCGGGACCAGGCGGCACGCCCAATCATAGTCCGTCGGCGACGAATTACTTTTATTTTCAGGCCGGCCTGGTCCTTCAATGGATCAAGAAGACCAATACTTCTGTCGTCGTCCGCTTCGGCCTCCAGGGCTTCAAAGATTACTATCTCGAGGCCAGTCCTACTGTGGACGGCACGAACTGGGCGACGGTCGCGCGCGAAGCCGGCGCGAGCCACAGCGATCTGCACACCATGATCGATACCAACGCCACGAATGCGGCGAAGTTTTATAGGGTGCGCGAAGTGCCCATTGAATTCTGAAAATCCAAAGCGATGAAAAACTCACACCTGTCCGAAAATCAAATGCGATTCAAGCCCATGACTCACCTTTCTTGGCGCAAGACGATTTCCGCGCGGCGGATGCTCGCCGCCATCGTCATCTCACTCGGGATGCTGGCCACGAAAATGGAAGCGGTCGCAGAAACTGTTGCCGCTCTGGCTCTCGCTTCCGAGGCCGAAGCCGCGAAAACGGTTCCGCAGTCTGAGCCGCCGCCGCTCGATTCGAGAATCGTCGAGATGATGAAGACCAACACCGTTGGAATCATCGAGGCGCGCATTTTTCTGGCGGAGAAGTGGCCAATCACTCCCGTCCAGAAGGCGCAGGTGTTTCTCTCCATGCTGGCGAAATCCGGGCCGGACGATCAACGCAAGCTGGCCCACGCCGCCGTGCCGCACATCGCCAGCACGAGCTACACGTTGCTCCGAAAGCACCTCCTCGATGCGCAACTGCCACGCCCTGTTCTCAGTGTGTTCATGACCGACACGCTGAAACGCCAGAACGCCATCAAGCTGCCCACACTGCTGGCGCTCGCGCAGATCGATGGTCATCCGATGAAGGTCGAAGCCGCGCAACTGCTTCGCGCTTATCTGGGCCGCGACTATGGAACGAATTGGGTGCAGTGGGATCAGTCGATGCAGGCGTATTTGAAGAGTAACCCGAGTTAGCAGTTCGTTCAAAAAGGCCTTGTTGTAGCCGCCGAGGTGAGGAGCCGGACGGCTACAGTTGCAAACGAATCCGCCTCCTCACGTCCGCGGCTACAAGTCCTTCGTAGCCAAATCTGGAATTCTTCTTGGCACCGCAGTTTCCGTCCGCGACGTTCTCGCGTGCGATTGCCGCGCTGTTTACAAAATGAATTCATTGCCCACTGTCCTGCTGAAGCCCGGCGAAGCCGACCGCATTGTTGCCGGCCATCCCTGGATCTATTCCGGCGCGGTGCTGCGCCTCACCGCTGAGCCGAAAGACGGCGACCTCGTGCAGGTGAAAGACCATCGCCAGCGCATGCTCGGCGTCGGTTTTTGGAACAAGCGATCCAAAATCCACGTGCGCGTGCTCGCTCCCGATCGCGTCGAGGTGAACCAGATTTTCTTCGAGGAGCGCATTCGCGAGGCCTTGGCATTGCGCGCGAAACACATGCCCGGCGCGACGTCCTTTCGTGTGGTGAATGCCGAGAGCGATTTCCTCAGCGGCCTCGTCGTGGACAAGTACGAAGACGTGCTCACGCTGCAAATTTCCTCGCTCGGCATGGACCAGCGCAAAGCTCAGATCGTCGCGGCGCTCCAGAATATTTTTTCACCGCGCGCCATCATCGAGCGCAGCGACGTGGGTTCGCGCAAGTTCGAGGGATTGGAGGAATCGCGCGGCGTTCTCGCGGGTGAATTTTCCGGTGAGATGCTGGTGAAGCTCAACGGGCTTTCCTTCGCAACCGATCTGATTTCAGGCCACAAGACCGGCCTCTACCTCGATCAGCAAATGAACTACGCGCACGTCGCCAGGTTCTGCGCGGGTGCTCATGTCCTCGACTGTTTCACGTTCCTCGGCGGCTTCGCGCTGCACGCCGCGCGCGCGGGGGCGGCGCACGTTCACGGCGTGGATCAAAGCGCAGATGCCATCGCCGCGGCGCAACGCAACGCCAGCACCAATGGCGTCGCGGAGAAATGTTCCTTCGACACGGCGAACGTCTTCGATTGGCTGAAGGCCCAGACCGCCGTCGCGCCGCACGAAAAAGTCATCCCGCGCTTCGACGTGATCATTCTCGATCCGCCGTCATTCACGCGCACGCGCGCGGCGGTCGAGGACGCTCTGCGTGGCTATAAGGAGATTCATCTGCGTGCCCTGAAGTTGCTCAAGCGCGGCGGCACGCTGGCCACGTTCTGCTGCTCGCACCACGTGAGCGCGGAACTTTTCCAGGACGTGATTCTCTCCGCCGCGTACGACGCGCGCAAAATCGTGCGCCGCGTCGCGACCTACAGTCAGTCGCTGGACCATCCGGTCATTCCATCCATTCCCGAAACGGAGTATTTGAAGGGCTATGCGTTCGAGCTGGTGAGGTGAGGGTGGGAGTCGTCACGATGGATTGAGACACTTGCGCCAATAACCCGGCCGCATGTTTCACATGCATCACGGCTACGATCCACGCACGGCCAGCTTGCTCCAGATCGACCACTGAATACGGGAACTCAGTGGACAACGCTCGCCGTGCCGGTGGACTAAAGCGCCAGAAACGTTCCGGCTGGGCGCATACTTCGCGGATGAGCCGCTCAATCTCCCTGTAAAAACGGACGCCCAAATCCGGATCAATTGCCGAATAAGAAATGACGGCTGCGGCAAATTCTGCGTCCGCCTCTGGATGGAGCAACTGGCTCACAACCCGGCGAGTTTGCGAATGCGGGCGAGGCATTCCTCCGCGGGGATACCTTGAACCCCGCCGGTCTGGATTTCTTCAATGCGCCGGTTGATTTCGGCTTTCCACGTAGCTTGAATTCTAGGCTCACCGGGCGTGCAGATCTTCTCATCGGCATGCAAACGGCCCTTACGTGGGCGCTGAGACAACTGCAAGACGCTGCGTTTCTTGTCGCTTATCGCAAACGGCCAGGTGCCGGCGTTCGGATCCGGGAACTACTTCTTCCACACAAACAGCCCTCGTATCATCGGCCAATGAACCTTCTCGAACGTCTTTCCAGTCAGCTCCACGTTGATGTTTTTGAAGAGGATGTTCTGGCCTTCGCCTTCGTCCGGCGCCGCCGTGTTCTGCACGTGCATGTGGATGTGTGGATAATCGCTGTTGCCGGAATTGCCACACTTCCCCAGCTCCTGCCCGGCTTTCACGCGCTGACCGCGCTGCACCTTCACCGAACCTTTTTGAAGATGCGCGATGAAGACGTATCGATTGGTCGCAGCCGCGATGATCACATGATTGCCCGAGGGATTCTTCTCGTCTCTGACGCCGATCGGATTATCAGGCAGTTCATCGAGCACGGCTGTGATTTCTCCGTCCACGGGGGACAGCACAGGTTCACCCCAACCATAAAAGTCCGCCCGCGTGGACCCCGTGGATTTCGAAAGAGCGCGCTGGTCAGGACCGCCGACCTTCACGAAATCCACGCCGTACCACTGCGATGGAACGCTCATGTGATGATTCACATTCAGCGTGTCGCCACCTTGTATGACGAACCATCGCTCCGTGAAAGGAAGATGATATTCCTGCGCGTGCATCTTCGTGACAAACGCGAGGAGGGCGACAGCAAAGGTAAATTTCATAGAAACGTCACTACTGAGGATTGATCCATGATTCGAGCGAGATGTTAGCGTGGAACGTCCGAGTACCGAGTCGGATTTTTGTTATTCAACGAGGCTCCACGAAATCGCCCTTTTTCCCAGTCGCCGCGGACGGGCACGCTGTGGTAAAAACTTCGAACACCAAAACTTATGAACATTGTCACACCTCGCCGCCATTTCCTTCGCCACGCTGCTTTGGGCGCGGTGCTCTTCGCCACGCCCGGTTTGTTTGCGGAACTGTTGCTCACGCCCAAACAGACCGAAGGCCCGTTTTATCCCGACCACTTGCCCCTGGATACGGACAACGATCTGCTCGTCATCAACGACGGACTCACGCCCGCGGTCGGTGACGTGACGTATGTGAGCGGGCGGATCCTTGACGCGCGCGGCGAGCCGCTGCGCAACGCGGTGGTGGAGATTTGGCAGTGCGATAACCACGGCGCGTATCTGCACAGCAAGACCAGCAACCGCGACAAGAAAGACAAAAATTTCCAGGGTTTCGGCCGTTTCGTCACGGGATCGACCGGCGAGTATCTGTTCCGCACCATCAAGCCGGTGCCGTATCCGGGCCGCGCGCCGCACATCCACTACAAGGTGAAGCGCGCGGGCAAGGAATTGCTCACCACGCAGCTCTACATCAAAGGCCATTCCGGCAACGAGAAGGACGGCATCTGGAAAAACCTCAAGGCCGGAAAAGAACGCGATTCCGTGACCGTGGATTTCGCTCCGCTGAAGGATGCGAGAGCAGGGGAACTCACGGCAAAGTTCGATCTCGTGATTGGCGTTACGCCAGCGGCGTAGGTTCTGCCCTTCACGTCACGAATTCTGGCGTGCGATCGAGTTTTCCGGCTAACATCGGCGCGCATGAAACGCCGCGAGTTCGTCGGGATCACTTCAGCCGCTGCTGCTCATTTTGTTTTGGCCGGTTGTGCCCCCCGGTCGGGTGGAACTGCGCTGGAACTCGAGGAAGCAACCATTCTCCAACTTCAGGCTGCGATGCAGTCGGGGCATGAAACCGCCGCGTCGCTGACACGGAAGTATCTTCAACGAATCAAAGCTCTCGATCGAAGTGGCCCCAAACTGAATGCCGTGATCGAGATCAATCCTGACGCCTTGGCTATCGCGCGCGGACTCGATGCGGAGCGGAAAACGAAAGGGCCGCGCGGGCCGCTGCACGGCATTCCCATGTTGCTGAAAGACAATATCGACACGCACGACCGGATGATGACCACCGCCGGTTCGCTCGCGCTGCTGGGCTCCATCGCGCCGCGGGATTCCACAGTCGCGCGCAAGTTGCGGGAAGCGGGCGCGGTCATTCTGGGCAAAACGAATTTGAGTGAGTGGGCGAATTTTCGCGGGAGCAAATCCACCAGCGGCTGGAGCGGGCGCGGCGGGTTGACGCGCAATCCTTACGTACTCGATCGCGATCCCTCCGGATCGAGCAGCGGGTCAGCCGTGGCTGCGGCGGCGAACTTATGCGCCTTTGCCATCGGCACGGAAACGGATGGCTCGATTGTTTCGCCGGCCGCGCATTGCGGCATCGTGGGATTGAAGCCCACGGTCGGCTTAATCAGCCGCGCCGGAATCATTCCGATCGCGCACAGCCAGGACACGGCTGGGCCGATGGGCCGGACCGTGACTGATGTGGCGATCGCCCTGGGTGCGCTGGTGGGCGCGGATGATTGCGACGTGGCAACCAAAGACAGTGAGGGCCACGCGCACCGTGACTACGCGCAGTTCCTCAGCGCGGACGGTTTGCAGGGCGCGCGCATCGGCGTGGCGAGAAAGTTTTTCAGCAAAACTTCACGCGCCAATCAAGTGCTCGAACGGGTCATTCAATCCATGAAACGAGCCGGCGCTGAAATCGTGGACCCGGCGGATTTGCCCACGCACGGCCAATTCGGCTCAGCGGAGCGCGAAGTGTTGCACTACGAATTCAAGACGGATCTCAATGCTTATCTCGCCGCGCTCGGACCCAATGCGCCCGTGCATTCGCTGGAGGAAATCATCGAGTTCAACCAGCGCAACAAAGATCGCGAACTCGTCTTTTTCGGCCAGGAGACGATGCTGGCCGCTCAAGAAAAGGGGCCGCTCACGGACAAGGTCTATCTCGATGCGATCGCCAAAGCCAAACGGCTGGCCGGCCAAGAAGGCATCGATGCCGTGATGGATGAGTATCGTCTCGACGCCATTGTCGCGCCGACGACGGGGCCGGCGTGCCGAGTCGATTTTGTTTACGGCGATCGCGGCGAAGGAGGAAGTTCCTCGCCGGCCGCAGTCGCGGGTTACCCAAACATCACCGTGCCGGCGGGTGACGTTTTCGGGTTGCCGATGGGCGTTTCATTCTTTGGCCGCGCGTGGAGCGAACCGGCGTTGCTGAGAATCGCGTTCGCCTTCGAGCAGTTGACGCGAGCGCGGCGCAAGCCCAGCTACGTTCCAAGCGTCACCCGGAGCGAGTTCCCGCTCGCGTCGCAGCGCAAACCTTGAAATATTCCGCGGCGCAACTATGGCCAAAACGCAATACCTCACCGCGCCGTTGAAAATGTCCGGCATGCCGCCCGGCGTGCCGTTCATCGTCGGCAACGAAGCCGCCGAGCGTTTCAGCTACTACGGCATGCGTTCCATCCTCGTAGTCTTCATGACGACGCACCTGCTGAATTCTCAAGGAAACTTTCCGTGATGCCGAAGGAGGAAGCCAACGCGTGGTTTCACACGTTCGTCTCCGCCGTTTATTTTTTGCCCATCCTCGGCGCGTTCATCGCGGACGCGGTGCTTGGCAAGTATCGCACCATCCTCATCCTCTCCATCGTTTACTGCTTTGGCCATTTCGCGCTGGCGATCAACGACACACGCCTTGGCCTGTTCATCGGAGTGAGCCTCATCGCACTCGGCGCCGGCGGCATCAAGCCCTGCGTCAGCGCCAACGTGGGCGATCAGTTCGGTCCCTCGAACCAGCACTTGCTCTCCAAAGTGTTCAACTGGTTTTACTTTTCGATCAATTTTGGCTCCGCCGGGTCCACCATTCTCATCCCGTGGTTGCTCGCTGATCCGCGCTTTGGTCCCAAGGTGGCGTTCGGCGTGCCTGGCATCGCCATGGTCATCGCGACGATCATTTTCTGGATGGGACGAAAAAGGTTTGTGCACATCCCGCCGACTGGAGTGCGGAACTATTTTCGGCAATTCAAAGATCCACTGATCCTTAAGGCGCTGGGGAATCTCCTCATCCCGCTCCCCTTCGCCGCGGTGTTCTGGTCGTTGTGGGACCAGACTGCGTCCTCGTGGGTCGAGCAGTGCAAGCACATGGACCTGCACATGTTCGGCCGCGACTGGCTGCCGGCGCAGATTCAAACGGTGAACCCGGTTTTCATCCTCCTCATGCTGCCGCTCTTCTCCTACGTCGTTTATCCGCTGATCAACAAAGTCTTCCCGCTCACGCCGCTGCGCAAAATCGGCCTCGGCCTGTTCACGGCGGTGCTGGCGTTCCTCATCGTGGGCTGGACGCAGATGCGCATCGATGTCGGCGAACGCCCGCACGTCTCCTGGCAGATTCTCGCCTTCGTGGCCATCACCGCCGCTGAGATCATGATTTCAGTCACGCACCTGGAATTCGCCTACACGCAAGCGCCGCTGCGCATGAAGTCGCTCGTGGTCTGCACCTATCTGAGCGCCGTTTCGGTCGGGAATCTTTTCACGGCGGCGGTGAATTTCTTCATCCAGAATCCCGACGGCAGCGTGAAATTGTCCGGCGCGTCGTATTTCTTTTTCTTCGTCTGGGTCATGCTCGCGACGGCAATTATCTTCCTCTTCGTCAGCCCATTCTATCGCGGCAAGGCCTACATCCAGGAAGAAGCGAAACCTGCGTGAGCGAGGGAAGCACGCCGCGGATCGAACCAGCGCGGGCGGAGCACCTTCCGGAAATCTGCGCGCTCGCCGCCGTGTGGCAAAAGCTTTGACGCAGCGTTGCGAAAAACAAAAAAAGCCCGCCCTGACGCAAGCAGGGCAGGCTGTGATAAATCGAACGCGGTGCCAGTCAATCTCTGCCGTCCGAGACCGCCTGCATGATTCTGAAAAAGACCTCGGTGTTATCCATCACTCCGTTGAACAGCGATGCGCCGCGGCCCAGCGCGGAGAGTGGAATGTCCGACGCGGTATGTACGGCCGTCTCGCCAGGGACTTGGCCGGTGATGAGGAAGTCCCCCGCGACGTCGCGCGCGAGCGGTCCGCTCGGATACAAGCTGAGCGGCGGCACGTTGTTGAAGGGTTGCTGTGAGTCGCGCAACGGAAACGGGTTCGTCAACCAATCCTCGAAACGGTCCGCATTCGCCGCGTAGCCGATCAACATGCGGAAATCCACGTCCGTCGTCACCGGGTAGCCATCTGCCGCGATCGTGTAAACGGGAAAGCCGGCCGTCTCATACGTGCCCACCACGGGGTTGCGCAGTTGCGCGGCGCCGCCACCCGAGGCCGCGCGAGCCTGAAGATCGGCGTTGGTCACGCGCGAACCACCGATGATGTTGATGCCGGCGCACTCATGGTCGGCGGTGACGATCACCAGCGTGTCGCCGTTGTGTTCGGCGAATTGCCGGCACACTTCGATGGCGCGATCGAACTCGATGGTGTCGAGAATCCACCGTTCCGTGTCCATGTTGTGGGCCTGCTTGTCAATGGATGCGCCTTCGACCATGAGCACGAATCCGTCGTCGTTTCGGTCCAGCACGTCGAGCGCCTTGAGAGTCATCTCGTCGAGCATCGGTTGATCGGGAAAGCCATAATCATCCACCACTCCGACCGCGCCGGGATCACGCCGCTTGTCGATCTTGTCTTTGGCCACGTTCATGTTCGAGAACGAGAACAGGCCGAGCAGCTTTTTTGTTTTCGACGATACGGCCTTCAACTGCGCGCGGTCGGCCGCGTAGGTGAAACCCGCGTCGATGAAATCTCCCAGCGCATCCCGCTCCGGATCAATCGCGCCCGTCGGCACGTCCCAGGCCGAGGCCAATTCCGCCGGCAACACATAGTCGCTGTTCGCGGCGCGCGCGGTGCCCGGTTCGGTGTTGGGCAGAAACCATTTGCGTCCGCCACCCAGCAACACGCGCAATCCCTGCGGCACCATTTCGTCGAGGTATTGATCGATGATGCCGGTGCCTGCGGCGCGTGACTGCGTGTGCGAACCCCAGGCTGCGGGCGTGGCATCGAAAACATCCGACGTCGTCACGATGCCCAACGTCTTGCCTTCCGTGCGCCAGAGAAATTCGGCAATGGACTCCACGCGCGGGTTGTCGAAGTTCGCGCTGGTGTCGTCGGGAAAAACGCCATGCTGATTGTTGTTCGCTTTGTTGCCCGTGGAATAACAAGCCGAGCCGGGCGAGGAATCCGTGACGATGGAATTGAGCGAATGGGTATTAATCAGCGCGACGTTGGAGAATTTGTCCATCGACAAATGTCCGTTGGCCTTGCCCATCGCCGCGCCGCGCAACATCAGACGGGCGGCGGTGCGATGCGCGATACCCAGGCCATCGCCGATGAGGACGATGACATTCTTCGCGCGCTTGCCGTCTCCGCGTTTCATTTCCACCACTTCGAAGTTGCCCTTGGCAGTGACGCGAGCGTTGTCGCTTTGCCGCAGACGAACTTCCAGCGTGTGAACTCCGTCCTTCTTGTTTGAGTAAGCGCGCAGCGTGTAGATCACCGCGTTCGTCGGCACACCGAAAGCCGTGGCCGGCATCACGCTCACCGGGCCATTGACCAGTTTGCCATCCACATAAAACCCTACTTGAGTGATGGCTTGGCCCTCGTCCGGCACGATCGTGGCCTGTAGATCAAACCGCTGGCCTTCGAGGAAACGCGCGATGTAAGGCGGAGTGGGATCGTTGAATGAGAACAAGGCGCTGGGCGGCGTCAGCCGCGTCACGACCGGCGCGGCTTCGGCCAGCGGTGAAATTCCCAGCGTGCCCGCGATGGCGGCGAATGCCGACCAGCGGGCCAGCGGATGATCGTGGAGACAATTATTGGACAAGGTCATGGTGACGTTCCTTTCTCATGCGAACTGTTGTTTATGTTTTGCGGAGTGACCGCCCCGGTGCCTCCTGGATGTTGGCGAGCCGACGGCCGGTCGTTTTCTGTCTGTGATGGCGAGGAAAATTTCCGTGCAGCGGCCTCCTTGGCGACCGGTGGTGGATCCAGTTCCAACCGCACGGAAGAAATTCGTCCATCCACCTCCTGGCGCGGGCCGATGGCCAATGTGCCGGTGAGCAACAGCAGTCCGGGCGTGAATGGAACTATCGCGGTGGTCTCGGTGGTAGGAAAGGCGTGAACCAATGTCGCCGGCATGTCTTCAGCCAATCCGTATTCGTGCTCGTTCAATCGCAACGGCACGGGCGCCAGCAAGAACATGCCGGGCTGAGGCTCGGATTGCCGCGCCATGTAGGCGAGCAGGCGCACTTTTTTTCCCGCGAGCGCGCGCACTTTGTCCGTGTATTCCAAACCGCGCGGACCGATGGGTTTGAAGAAATCGGCGAACTTCAATTCGGCCACGCCGTTCGGCAAAGGCGGGAGCACGAGTTGATTGGTCGCTGAAGCGCTGTGAGTGATCGCGGCGGATGAAGCCAGCGCGTTTGTCGTTTGGGTTCGGCGCGCGCCGGCGTGGCCTGCGCTTTCATGATCGTGCCGGTGGCTGTCGTCCGCCAGGGCGCTCGCGGCCAAAATGGTTCCCGCGAGCGGCCCCAGCAAAAATAGATTCTTCATGACGCGTCCTTGTTTCTGATTACGGAGGCGACGCTGCCGCAGCGAAGTGTCACCTCAAGGGAGGCGAGGTAACGATTCGGAGAACGATTTCCTGATGGCCGATGTGTGATGCGGGAGAGAGGCGCTTGAACGTGCTGCCAGTTTGCAACTGGCAGGGGAGGCGCGCAGCGGGAAAGTTTCGAGAGCTTGTCTGCGCCATCGTGAGTCGTGGCCCTGCCGGTTGCAAACCGGCAGCACGTTAGCGGCGGAACAGCCGTTGAGCCGTGGCCCGCCTTCGCGCTAGAATTTCTTCGTGGTGAATGCTCCCGCAATGATTGAATCCGAGCTGGCGTGCCTGCGCGATTTTCCGCAGTTGCGTTTCGAGGCGCTGGGCGCGTTCGCCAGCGGCGGGTCCGATTGGTCGTTGCCTCGGTTCACGTTTGGCGCGCAGAGCAACGATTCCATTCGCATCGGCATCTTCGCTGGCATTCATGGCGATGAACCCGCCGGTACCCGCGCGTTGATCGAGTTCTTGAAATTGCTGAGTCGCGAACCATCCCTGGCGGACGACTACCTCATTCACGCTTACCCGATTTGCAACCCGACCGGCTTCGCTCGCGGCACCCGGTACAACCACCTCGGATTGGATCTGAATCGAGAGTTTTGGAAACAAACTTCGCATCCCGAAGTGCAGGCCATCGAGCGTGAGTTGCGCGAACAGCATTTCCACGGTTTGATTCAACTGCACGCCGACGACACGAGCGATGGCATCTACGGCTTTGTGCGAGGGCACACGCTCAGCGAAAATCTTTTGAAGCCGGCGCTCGTCGAGGCAGCGAAGATTTTGCCACGGAATATCAACGCGCAGATCGACGGCTTCGCGGCGAAGGATGGGATCATCTACGATGCTTACGAAGGCGTCCTGGCTGCGCCGCCGCAGATTTCTCCCGTGCCGTTCGAGTTGATTCTTGAAACCCCACACCACGCGCCGATTGAGAAACAGGTCGAGGCGCTGGTCGTCGCGATGCGTACCGTGTTGGACGAATATCGGCGGCTGATGGCCTTTGCCGCGAATTTGTGAGTAATCAGTAAAACAGTAATCAGTAATTCAGTTCGCATCCCAATGACCGCTGCTTGCCGCTTCACTGATTACTGTCTTACTGATTACTGACAATGCACCGCGTCATCTTCCATCTCGACATGGACGCGTTCTACGCCTCCGTAGAGCAGCGCGATAATCCGGCGTTGCGCGGCAAACCCGTCATCGTCGGTGCGCCGCCCACGCAACGTGACGTTGTGGCGGCGTCGAGCTACGAAGCGCGCAAGTTTGGCGTGCGCTCCGCGATGCCGAGCGTCACGGCGGGACGCCTTTGTCCGAGCGGGATCTTTGTGAGGCCGCGCATGGAAGCTTATCGCGAAGAGTCTCACGCCATCATAAGCATCGTGCGTGAGAGCGGCGCGCTCATTGAACATGTTTCCGTCGATGAAGCTTATCTGGATTTCTCGCCGCAATTTCAGCGTGATACTGCCGACGAGAGCCTGGCCACCGCGTTACCGACTGCCCGCGAGTTGAAGCAAAAGATTTTCACGCAACGTCAACTCACCGCCAGCATCGGCGTGGCCGCCAATAAATTTCTGGCCAAGCTCGGCAGCGATTTTCAAAAACCCGACGGGCTGACGCTGATTTCCGAAGGCGACAAAATCTCGTTTCTCCGCCCGATGCCGGTGCGCGCGATTCACGGCGTGGGACAAGTGACGGAACAATCGCTCGTAAACGCTGGAATCAAAACCATCGGCGACTTGCAGGATTACTCTGGCGACTTGCGCGCGCTGGTCGGTTCGTGGGCGCCGTCTTTGAAACACCTGGCGTTCGGCGAGGATGAACGTCCGCTCGATCTGAGCGACGAGCGCAAGAGCATCAGCAGCGAAAACACTTTTCTGCGTGACACAGAGGACCGCCGGGTGTTGCGTGATTGTTTGCGCGACCAGGCCAACGACGTGGCACAGACGCTGCAACGCAAGAGGCTCGAAGCTCAGACGGTGCAGGTGAAGGTGCGCTACAGCGATTTCACGACGCTCACGCGCCAGATAAGCGTCGAGGAACCGATCAGCGATGCGAATGAAATTTACCGGCTTGCCGCGCACTTGCTGGCGCGGGAGAAACTCGTATCGCGGCCACTGCGTCTGCTGGGCGTGGGCGTGAGCGGATTGATGCCGCCGGCGGCAAAACAGTTGTCACTGCCGCTCGGGCCTTCAAACTCACGGCGATGAATGTTGCGTGCGTGCAGTTCGACATCGCGTGGGAGAACAAGGAAACCAATTACGCCAGAGTCCTCGCGCTGCTGTGCGCCGCCAACATCCCACGCGCCTCGCTCGTGCTATTGCCCGAGATGTTCGCCTGCGGTTTCAGCATGAACGTCGCGGCCATCGCGGAGGAACAGGGCGGACCCACGGAGCAGTTTCTGGCGAAGACCGCGCAGAAGTTTGGAATTTTTCTTCTCGCCGGCGTCGTGACGCGTGGCGCCAACGGACGCGGCCGCAACGAGTGCGTGACGTTCTCGCCGGAAGGAAAACTCCTCGCGCGTTATCGCAAGATGCAGCCGTTCACCCTCGGCGGCGAGACGGCGTGCTACGAAGCGGGCGAAGCGGCGCAGGTCTTTGCGTGTGACGAAATCTCCGTCGCGCCGTTCATCTGTTACGATCTGCGTTTTCCCGAAGTGGCGCGGGCCGTGGCTTCACAGGGTCCGCACTTGATGACCTTCATCGCCAACTGGCCGAACACGCGGCTGCATCACTGGCCGCGTTTGCTCCAGGCGCGGGCGATTGAAAACCAGTGCTACGTGGCGGGCGTGAATCGCATCGGCGACGATCCGCGGTTCAAACATTCCGGGCGGACAATGATCATCGATCCGCACGGGGAAATTCTCGCGGACGCGGGCAGCACGGAAACGGTGATTCAGGCGAAGATTGATCCCGTGTGGTTGGCGGAATACCGCAAATCATTTCCGGCGCTGGACGACATCCGAAGCCGCGCTACCGGCGGACGTGGTTAGGCGGCGTTGTCATGGTTAATGGACGGATAAGTGCAAACTCCAACCGGCTGGCAACCGCGACTGCGCGCCCGTCATGGTGCGGTTCCAACGATGCATCGTGTAGATCTCCGTCGCCCAGGCAAACGTGACCGCCGGCGCAGTGCCACGGTAAAACACCGCAACACCTGCGTTGGTATCGAGCGTGGCTCGACTGGTGCCCCAATAACCCTCCTGGTGGACGAAGTAAAACCAACCCCACGTGCTACCCGGTTTGCGATAAACGAAACTCGTAGTGAATGGTTCCGCGTTCCAATTACACCGCTGGACGATGCACATCTCGGTCCCGTCGGGCGCGACCGCGCGCGCGACAACTCGCGGTCCACCGATGTGCCGCACGAACAACATGCCCAAGACGATAAAAACGGCCGCGCTGATGATTAGAATGATTTGTGTGCGGATTTGCATGACGCGTGATGCCGTTTAACGACCCAATCTCAGCGCCCCGGCCCACGAGGACGTTCGATTGCAACCTGGACGCGCCGGCCGGCTTCGCTGCAGCGCATGGTTAGCCTGCGTTATTTCGTCTGCTCCTTCGCTCTCCGCAAAATGGATGAAATCTTCGCATCAACTTCCCCGCCCGCCTGAGCCAGATGACCGGTGTAACTCACCGGTTTCTTGGCGCGATACTCAGCGACGCCGGTAAAAATCTTGAGTGCGGACTCGCGCGTGCGAGCGTCGGTGTAATCAAGCAGCGAATCAATGGTGAGAATGTGCCCGTCTAGCTGAAGCGTCAGCAAATGCTTGGTGTCCTCCAACTTGCCTGAATCGAGATTGTCAATGAGCCGTGTGAGCATCGCCGCCTCCGTCAACTGCTTGTCAACCATCGGAACGGCGTAAGCCTCGGTGAGCAATCGCTGCTGAAAACCGAACCACCAGCCGACCGCGACCAAAACGGCAGCGGCTACGATGCTAATCAGTATGAGTGCGAGCCTTTTCATAGGTGCGCGCGATGCAGGCTAATATCTCACTTCGCCGCAATCTCCGGCTTCTCCATGAACGCGTAGCAGAGCATGTGGCAGATGCCCATCTGCGCGTCCTCGACGCGGCCGTAGTGCGTGTCGTTGATGACGAGGACGTCGTGCGCCACTTCCGCCATGCGCCCGCGTTTGGCACCGACCAGCGCAATCGTGTGCAAGCTGTTGACCTTGGCCCATTCGAGCGCCTTGACGACGTTCGGTGAATTGCCACTGACGCTCATCGCCAGCACCACGTCGCCGGCGCGCCCGTAATTCTCCAACTGTCGGACGAAAACGTCTTCGTAGGCGTAATCATTTCCCAGCGCGGTCATCCAACTCACGTTGTCGTTGAGCGAGAGCACGCGAAAGCGTTTGCCGATTTTGTCTGAGGAACCTTTGCCAAGATCCGTCGCGAAATGGGAGGCGTTGGCCGCGCTGCCGCCATTGCCGAAACAAAAGATTTGCCGATCGTCCGCCACGGCTTTGTTCAATCGTTCAACGAGTCGCGCCACTTGATCCACGGGAATGGAATCGAGCGCCGTCTTCTGGGCGCGAATGTAATCGGCAATCCAATTGTTCATGGGGCGGGGAATATGAATCAAAATCACGCGGCGGCAAGCGCGGAGCGAATCATCTCGCTCACCAGGGCGCATCGTGAGAGCACACCGAACTGGCAGGACGGTAGGGCGTCGCTGTCCTCAGCGCGCCGGGGTGAGGCGTCCGCGAGTTCATGCACGTTCTGTGTTCGCGTGGCCTGGCGCGCTGGGACAGCGACGCCCTACCCGCGCTGACGCTTCGCGCCGTTCACGAGGTGGCGAGCGCGTGACAGCATGTGGGTCGCGTCGTGGCGAACCAAACAAAACGTTGTCGCGCCAGCATCGTTGAAATGCGTGGACGTTTCCTTCACGCTGCCCGTGTGAAAATTCTTTTGCTCGCGTTCGCCGTTGTCCTGGCCGCGACCGGCGGTTGCAAGGAGGAGCAGCCAGCGACCACGGCTCTGCAATCTCCCGCCGGCACTGGCGTCAAGGCGGCCGAGCCGTTGCCGCCATTTCTCACCAACGCCCAGCCGCGTTTGCAGACGATGAGGCTTTTCGTCGGCTCGCAGGAACTCCGGACCGAACTCGCGCTCAAGCCGGTCGAGATTTACACGGGCATGATGTGGCGCACGAACATGGCGGAGAACGAAGGCATGTTGTTCGTCTTTGCGGACGCGTCGCCGCGTTCCTTCTACATGCGTAATACTTTGGTGCCGCTCTCGCTCGCTTACATCGATCCGGAGGGAATCATCCAGGAGATCCACGACTTGCATCCGCGCAATGAAACACCGGTGCCTTCGAAGGCGGACAACATCCAATTCGTGCTCGAAGTGCCGCAAGGATGGTTCAAGCGCCGCAACATTTCTCCCGGCACACTCGTGCGAACGGAATTCGGCGAGCTGAAAAACACTTTCTCGTTTCGCGCGCTGCCCAGGAAATGAGCAAGCCCACCGACGTCCGTGTCGTTGCTACGCGATTGTTTTTCCTGCCCGTGGAGACGCGTGTGCCGCTGAAGTTCGGCACCGAGACGCTTACTTCGGTTACATGCGCGCGCGCGTGTGTCACCGTTGAAGATCGAAATGGCAAGCGCGCGGAAGGCTGGGGTGAAACGCCACTGAGCGTGCAATGGGTCTGGCCGAGCAAGCTGCCGTATGCGGAGCGGCACGAGCGGTTAAAAAATTATTGCGTGCGGCTCGCCAAGCAAGTGGTTCGAGCGGATCTCTACGGACACGCGTTCGAAGTCGGCGCTGATTGGCAGGAATTGCTCTTGGACGTGTCGCTCGCAGCTTGGAATGACGGCGCGCAAGAACCAATGCCGCTGCTTGCGGGGCTTGTCTGTTTGTCGGTTTTCGATCTGGCGCTGCATGATGCCTTTGGCCAACTCCATCAGCGTCCGATCTACGACACCTACACGCCGGAGTTTCTTTCGCGTGACCTGGATTCGTTTCTTATTCAGGCTGCGAATTCCTCAGCCTCATTCGATTTTGTGAAAAAATTCCCCACTGACTTCTTCGTCGCGAATCCGCCGCGACAACTACTCGCCTGGCATCTCATGGGCGGACTCGATCCACTCGATGAAACCGAACTCACGGGCCACGAGCCAAACGACGGGTATCCGGTGTTGCTGCGCGATTGGATTCAGCGCGATGGCTTGAAGTGCTTGAAGATCAAGCTGCGGGGCAATGACAGCACGTGGGATTACCAGCGCCTCGTCCGCGTCGGCGACATCGCGCGCGACGAGCAGGTGCAATGGCTCACCGCGGATTTCAATTGCACGGTGACGGAGCCGGAGTACGTGAACGATATTCTCGACCACCTCCGGCGGGACGCGCGCGACACGTTCGACAAGTTACTCTACGTCGAGCAACCCTTTCCGTATGAACTGGAGGAATTTCCTATCGACGTACACAGCGTGTCGGGCCGCAAGCCGTTGTTCCTCGACGAGAGCGCGCACAACTGGCGGCTGGTGCGGCGCGGGCGCGAACTCGGCTGGACGGGCGTGGCGCTCAAGACCTGCAAGACGCAGACGGGAGCGCTGCTCAGCGCGTGTTGGGCGAAGGCGCACGGCATGCAATTGATGGTGCAGGATCTCACGAACCCGATGCTCGCGCAGATTCCGCACGTGCTGCTCGCGGCCCACGTCGGCACCATCGCCGGAGTGGAGACGAACGCGATGCAGTTCTATCCTGACGCCTCGCGCGCGGAGGAAGCAGTGCATCCGGGCTTGTATCGGCGACGTGAAGGCAAAGTGGATTTGTCTTCGCTTTGCGGCGCCGGGTTCGGTTATCGGCTCGACGAGATGCAACGAGAATTGCCGGAACCGGCTGCGCAATTTGGAGACTGACGAGAAAGACTGCTTCCGCTTTGGATCGAATTCGGCACGCAGCCGCGCAGTCGAAAAACAGTTCACACCAAAAGCCTATGAACAACACATCCGGTTCCGCTCTGGCCAGACTGAGTTTTGTTCTCCTTCTGTTTATCGCCGGGGGCGTCGTTTATCTCGTGGTACGAAATCGCGATTATCAGGATCAGCTTACGGCTACCGAACCTCTCGTCGCGGCCGCGCCCGCGCCTGCGGAAGCTCAACCGATTCCCGCCTCGCAGGATGTGGTCACGAAGCCCACTTATGCGCCTCTGCGACCGCGAGCGGCAACCAATGTTTCGCGCAGTGTCGCCAATCGGCTACCTGCGACCGGCGTCGCGAACGGATCTTCCAATCCACTTCTCGATATGGAAGCGAATGGCCTCGTGGTCAAAGATCCTGTGGCCGACCCGGCGCGTCCGGACTTTGGCGCTCTCGCCGGTGCGGACGCCGTCACGTCAAAGGGTGTTTCGCTTAAAGGCCGCGCCGTATTGCAAGGGACGCCTCCCCCCGAGAAAACGATCCAGTTCGATCCCGCGTGCGGCCGATTGAACAAGGCGCCGATGACGACTCGCCATTATGTCGTTGGTGCGGATGGCGGGCTGGCGAATGCCTTCGTTTACATCAAAGCCGGTGCGCCGGCGACTCCAGCGACTGGACCGGGACCACTGCTCGATCAGGTCGGCTGCGAGTATCAGCCGTACATGATGGGCGTCCAGGCTGGGCAAACTTTCAGCGTCAAAAATTCTGATACTTTGCTGCACAACGTCCATTCCTTGCCGCGAGTGCCCGGCAATAAAGAGCGCAACGTTGGCCAGCCGGTGAAGAACATGATCACATCGTTTGTTTATCCGAAGGCCGAGGTGTTGATTCAATTCAAGTGCGAAGTGCAT
>Ga0193753_10000109_pt1 | contig 74381 bp, 57 predicted proteins | sample H1c2metaG_FD_144925 | JGI IMG/M metagenome (GOLD analysis project Ga0193753, IMG submission 144925) | Soil microbial communities from a riparian zone of the East river system, Colorado, United States - H1c2 | ecosystem: Environmental > Terrestrial > Soil > Riparian zone | place: USA: East...
TTACCAGACCCTATACTTCACAGGATAAAGGGAGTATTGAAAACAGGAACGGAACAATCAGAAGATTTTATCCTAAGAAAACTGACTTTAACGAAGTGACAGCCAAAGAAATAAAAAAAACAGAGCGGCTAATCAATAACAGACCCATTAGAAAGTACAACTATAAAACAGCTAATGAGGTACATTTACTTAAATCAAGTGTTGCACTTATCGCTTGAACACAGCATGTGCCAATTCGGAAATGTGCAAATGTGCCAATGATCCTAATCAGTAAAGACATTTCGTGTCGGAGCACACTCAATTGTGCACATTGTCAAATTTTGTCAATTGTGCGTGCTATGAGAAACCTTGTGTCTATCGATTAATTGTATTCCTTCGTGCCCCTTTGCGCCTTTGTGCCTTCGTGGTTCTTGTATTGAGTTAAGAGTCGAGGGAATTAAAAATATGTGATTTGATTAATTTGAAGTAACATTGATTAACCAAAAATTCACACTATCATGAAGAGAACTCTCCTTTTTGTGTTTGCTGTGGTTATGCTAACCTGCTCCTTTGCCACAAGCATTCCAGTCAAATCTCCTCGTATTCTTGCCAGCGAGGTAATGTTGCCCATCGGTAACACCGGTCAGAAAATATCCATGTTAGATCTTTCGATTATGAAGATCAGGGATGTGGAGACCTTCACGGGAAAGAAAATGTCTTTCGTGGATCGTCTCGCTTTCAAAGCGGCGCAGCGCCAGCTTAGGAAGAACATCAATCCGGATGGCACCATTAATAACAAGAGGATCTTAAAAGCCGCCAGGAGATCTGACGGTGATTCCGGGTTTCATCTCGGGGGATTCGCACTTGGATTTTTCATAGGCCTGATAGGGGTTCTGATTGCGTATCTGATTAATGACGACAATCATTCGAATCGTGTAAAATGGGCATGGATCGGCTGGGGAATTGCAGTCGTTCTACTAATCCTTTTACTGATCTGATCAATAACAGGATAGAAAAGAGAAAGGGAGACACTATTGTCTCCCTTTCTCTTTTCTATGATCGATACTTTTTTAAGAGACATATTTAAAGACAACCGCGGCCACCACTGCGCCGGCGATGGGTCCCAGAATAGGTATCCAGGCATAGGCCCAATCGCTGTTCCTCTTTCCCGGTATTGGTAAGATGAAATGCATGAGCCGGGGACCGAAGTCACGGGCCGGGTTAATGGCATAACCTGTCGGGCCACCGAGGGATAGACCGATTCCCAACACAAGCAGTGCAACGGGTAAGGCATCGAGAGCCCCGAGTTTGAATGCAGCGCCACTTGCGTCGGCCGGTGTGCCGATGAAGAGAACGCCGATTATCAGGACGAATGTCCCGATGAACTCAGTAATAAAATTGTCCAATGGTTTGCGAATCGCAGGTCCCGTGCAAAACACGGCCAGTTTGGCATCGGCATCGTTGGTGGCGGAGAAATGTTGCCGATAGGAGAGCCAGACAAATAAGGCGCCGGCCATAGCACCTAATAGCTGGGCGCCAATGTAAACCGGTACATCTGCCCACTTTGATTTTTCAAGAATGGCAGAAGCCACCGTTACTGCAGGATTGAGGTGTGCACCGCTTGCTCCCGCTGAGATATACACGCCGGTAAAGACCGCAATGGCCCAGCCGAAAGTGATAACGATCCAGCCGCTGTTATTGCCTTTCGTCTTATTTAAAACAACATTGGCAACAACACCATCGCCTAACAGGACGAGAAGAGCCGTGCCGATAAATTCACCTAGAAATGGAGACATATTTGACAATTTTTGGTTGAATAAAAAATTTTATATCGGTAAATATTCTTTTGCTATTGCGGTAAACTGCTGTACCTGGTCATCGATCCATTCCTGATCCTTATTCATTTCCGCAGCCATGTACCGGGCAACCAACGGGGCGGCATCGATGGCGGCCCTGGCATCAAGAAACAAATGCCGCGTTCGCCTCGCCAGGTAATCCTCTACTGTCATACACATCTCTTCCTTCACGGTCAGGATTATATCCTGCGGGGCCAATGAAGTGGCGGATATAACATCGCGGTCATGACCGAATATCTTCAATTCCCTGGTTACACACGGACTCGACGGCAATGAATTTTTCTCAGCGGCCGTATTGATCACATCCTCCGCCATTTTCCGGTAGGTGGTCCACTTACCACCGGTGATGCTGATGAGGCCGGACCTGCCGATACTGATCAGGTGATCGCGTGATAAGGCGGCAGTTGTCTTCGTCTTCCCCTTTACCAATGGGCGAAGACCGGCGAAGATACTTTTTACATCGCTTAACTGCGGATCCTTGCTAAGATAACGACCAATGTGTTTCAGTATGAAATCGATCTCTTCTTTTAATGCAATGGGTTCGGGTAATGGATCCTTTACGGGCGTATCCGTGGTGCCGAGGACGATCTTATTATGCCAGGGTACCGCAAACAAGACCCTTCCATCGTCCGTCTTCGGGATCATGATGGCTGCAGTACCCGGGAGGAATGCCGCATCCACTACCAGGTGAATTCCCTGGCTGGGCGCTATCTGGCTTTTATGTTTTGGCTCATCCATGCTGACGATGCTGTCTGAGAAAACACCCGTAGCATTGATCACGGCCCTGGCTTTTATTTCATAATTGATTCCTGTAAATGTATCGATCGCCTTTACAGCTACTATTTTTCCCTTGGCTTTGACGAGGCCGGTAACGGGAAAGTAATTCAGCAATGTCGCTCCCTGTGCGGCGGCCGTTTGTGCAAGGTCGATGGCAAGGCGGGCATCGTCGAACTGGCCATCATGATAGACAATGCTGCCGCGGAGTCCTTCGGGGTCGAGCGTAGGGGCCAGCGCCAATGTATCTTCTTTCGATAGGAATTGAGATGGACCAAGGCCGAGACGGCCGGCCATCCAGTCGTAGAGCTTCAGGCCTATGCCATAGAAGGGACCTTCCCACCATTTATAATTAGGAACAACGAACTGCTGGTTATGGACAAGATGTGGCGCATTGCGGAGCAGCAACCCACGTTCCTTTAGCGCCTCCATAACGAGTTTGATATTGCCCTGCTGCAAATATCTTACGCCTCCATGTACGAGCTTCGTGCTGCGCGAGGATGTGCCTTTGGCGAAATCATGCCGTTTGAGCAATAGGGTCTTATATCCGCGGGAGGCGGCATCCACTGCGGCTCCGAGTCCTGTTGCACCACCGCCAATGATACAGATATCCCATAAAGGATCTGGAGCGAGATGAGATATCATTTGTTGGCGTAACAAATAGTAGATGTTTTATTGATGAAGCTGATGACGATAGTCGTGAAACGTGAGTCGTGAATCGTGAATGGAGACATTCCGCTGTCAGCCTTCAATGGTAGCGAGGCCCACTTGAACATTGAATATTGCGTATTGATTATTGAATATTTAATACGCAATTCCGACCTAATTCACTTCAGCTTTCCGCCCATGCTACCGCCGCTCTCACCGCGCGTTGCCATCCTTTCAAAAGTTCATTTCTCTTATCTTCTTTTATCGCGGGCAGGAAATCGCGGTCGATCTGCCATTGCTGTTGGATATCATCGGTGCTCTTCCAATATCCTACGGCAAGTCCCGCCAGGTAAGCCGCGCCGAGTGCGGTGGTCTCGGTGATCACCGGCCGCACAACCTTGGTGTCGAGTATATCACTCTGGAATTGCATGAGCTGGTTATTGACGGTAGCGCCGCCATCCACTCTCAATTCCTTTATGCGAATGCCGGCATCGGCCTCCATCGCCTTCAATACATCGTAAGTCTGATAGGCAATGCTATCGAGCGCGGCCCTTGCGATATGCGCCTTGCTGCTTCCTCTTGTCAGGCCGAATATGGTACCCTTCGCATAGGGATTCCAGTGTGGTGCGCCAAGACCCGCAAAGGCAGGCACCATGTACACTCCTTCTGTGTCGCTAACCTGCCGCGACAGTTCTTCTATCTCTGATGAATTCCGGATGATCTTTAATTCATCGCGCAGCCATTGAACTACGGCGCCCGCGATGAAGACACTGCCCTCCAGTGCATAGGTAACCTTATCATTGATCTTCCAGGCTATCGTTGTCAGGAGATTATTCTTCGAGGTGATTGCATTCTCACCGGTATTCATCAACATGAAACAGCCGGTACCATAGGTATTCTTGACCATGCCGGGCTGTGTGCAGAGCTGACCGAAGAGAGCGGCCTGCTGATCACCTGCAATTCCGGCAATGGGTATGCGCGAGTCGGGAATGAAACTTCCGGTGACTCCATATATCTTGCTGGAGGGTTTCACTTCCGGGAGAATTGCCCGTGGGATATCGAATATCTTCAGCAGGTCTTCATCCCATTCACAGGTATGTATGTTAAGCAACATCGTGCGCGAGGCATTCGAGACATCCGTTACATGCAGATCACCGCCGGATAATTTCCACGTCAGCCAGGTATCGACGGTACCGAAGGCAAGTTTACCGTTCAGTGCTTTCTCCCGCGCACCTGCAACATTGTCCAGTATCCATTTCAGTTTTGTAGCGGAGAAATAGGCATCGATGATGAGGCCTGTTTTTTCCTGTATGGGTTTGGAGAGGCCGGCGGCCTTGAGTTCATCGCAATAGGCTGCGGTGCGGCGATCCTGCCAAACGATGGCATGATAAATGGGTTTGCCGGTAGCGCGGTCCCAGACCACGGTGGTCTCGCGTTGATTGGTGATCCCGATTCCCACCACCTGGCGAAGAGTGATATTGGCCTTCGCCACCACTTCCGCCAGCGTGCCGTACTGGGTGCTCCAGATCTCTTCCGCGTCGTGCTCTACCCATCCGGGCTTGGGAAAGATCTGTCTGAATTCTTTTTGTGCAACACCGATGATATTGCCCTGGTGATCGAAGAGCATACTACGGCTGCTGGTAGTGCCCTGGTCGAGTGCAAGAATGTATTGAGAAGGCATGCAAGCTGGTTTTAATCGGTTGAAAGTTAAGCAAAACTTTTATGGGTCATCTGCTAATTCTCTGTTACCCAAGGCATCGAATGCTTAGATTTTCTGCTATTGTTTTATATATTGTGCCCCTTGCACCAATTCTTACTCATTATGAAGCGGACCACCTTATTGTCCCTGATCATTGGCCTTTCATTTTTGAACACGGCCTTCTCTCAAACAGCTGTCAGCTCCCCAAAGACCCTTCTCTGGCGGATTTCCGGGCACGGACTTAAGAACAACTCATTCCTGTACGGCACCATGCACGTGCAGGATAAGCGGCTGTTCTTTTTCGGGGATTCCCTCTATCACTGCCTGGAGCAAGCGGATGGCTATGCCATGGAAGTAGATCTTCATGAAGTGGTGGACTCCATGGTGCAAAGGATGATAGAACAGAAGGAACAGGAAATGTTCAATAAGGGTTTTTCCATGGGGAAGAACAAGACGAAGACCATCGATTCATTACTTAAAAATGTGGAGAAGTTCAATGATAAGGCCAGTCGCAAACAATTAATAAAATTGCGCGAAGAGAGGATGAATTCGGTCTTCAAGAACAAGGAAATGCCGACCATAATGGACGCCTATCTCTATTACATTGCCCAACGCCAGGGAAAATGGGTAGGTGCCGTTGAAGATGTGCAGGATCAACTGCCGTTACTCGATGAATTGGGTAAGGATATCGGCCGGGAAGAATTGCTTGCGCCGGAGAAGGAAATGGAAGTATCGGCCGAAAAGATGATCCGTATCTACCTCTCGCAGGACCTCGATAAACTGGAAGAATATACGGTGGAGTCGATCCGGGGCGAGGCGGTCGATAAGATGTTGCTGAAGAGAAACAGGAAGATGGCTGAACGGATGGACAGCATGTCGCATAGCCGCAGCATGTTCTTTGCCGTAGGTGCGGCGCATCTTCCGGGTGATTCCGGTGTCATCAGCCTATTGAGGAAGAAAGGCTATTCGGTGACGCCTGTGTTTTCTGTACAGAAGGTCGACCCCGATAAATATGCTTCTAAACTGGCGGGAATTCCCTGGGTAAAGGTGGCGGGTTACGACAAGACCTATTCAGTGGAAATGCCTGGGAAGCCATCGGACATGAGTTTGTATAACGATATGCTCAAGATGCAGTATTACGTGGACATGGCAACGATGAATTTTTTTATGACCGCCAGCTCGATCGTTCAAAAGGATGTGAGCCTCGATAAGGTGGTCGAAAATATGTCCACTAATTCCGATGCAAATATCTTAAGCAAGAAAGCGATCACAAGTCATGGGCTAAGAGGGATGGAAACCAGCTTTACCACCAGCGGATACTATTATAAGGTGCAGTTCCTGGTCAGCGGGAAAACGATGTACATGCTAATGGGCGGCGGGCAGAACAGGGAAAAGCTGGAAAATGACAAGGATATCGATAAATTCCTGAAGTCGGTGATCGTGGATACGTCCCATGTTTTCATTCCGCAAAAGGAATGGGTTTCGTTTGGATTACCCGAGAAGGCTTTTAAGCTGCGGATCCCCGCTATGCCGAAGGAGAACAGCCTGTTTGAACAAAGGGCGAAGGGTTCTGAATGGAATTTTGTAGTGTTTGACTATCTCGATCCGCAGACCGGCATCTATTATATGATGCAGATAAAGGATATCAGACCGGGATATTTCTTGATTGGCGATTCTGCTTATTTTTCCTTTTTTAAGGAAACGATGGCGAAATCCGTCGAACAGGTTACGATGGACTCGATGACTACCTGGCAAAACTTCCCAGCCTACTTCTATGGTGGCATCGCACAGAATGGGACGATCACTTACAGAACCCTTACGGTTAACAGGGGCAATCGCGTTTATACGTTGTTCACCGGTGGGGGACGTGATTCGGCTACGGAGATATTGATGGCTCAGTTCCTTCAATCATTTCAATTGGAACCTTACCAGAAAACAGATTGGAAGAGGGAGTCGCTGCCGGGTGCAAACTTTTATTCCGTGATGCCGGGCCCGCTTGAGATCCGAAAAACTGCGCCATTGTATGGATCGTCGAAAGATTCAACTGTTCAGTTTTACAGCTACGATGCCAACCAGGCAATTACCTACCAGGTTCTTAAGAATGCACTGTCTCCTTATTATTGGGCGGAGAATGACAGTGTTTTCTTTGAAGCGAAAGACCTGGCATATAAGAATCAACTGGATTCTGTTCTCAGTAAAAAATGGATCAGGAACGGCCACCTCAGCGGAACGGAGTGGGTGTTTCAGATGCCGGATAATAATAACCGAAAAATTGTAAGGCAACTCCTGAACGGAGACACACTGGTGCAGATAATAAGCTATATTCCTTTGCAATATGCGGACGATGCCGATCACTTACGATTCTTTGATGAGTTCAGGATGATCAATGAGAATCCATATCGTGACATGTCTGCCAACAAGGCTGTGATCCTTCTGGGTGACCTGGTTTCAACCGACACGGTGAAGAGGCTGGCGGCCTCAGAATATCTCCGGGAGGCACCTTTTGCGAAAAAAGATCTGCCATTGCTTCACGCCGCTTTACTCAGGGACTACGCGGATGATAGCATCTGGTATACAAGTACGATCACCAAATTAAAAAACATCATTAAGCCGATGGCAGATAGCAGTACGGTAGAATATATTCGCGATCACTACAGTCAAATGTCAGGCCCGCTTGAAAAAAGAAAGTTGGACCTGCTTCAGGCGCTTTCGCAGCAGAAGAGCCAGTACTCTTATTCGGTATTGAAGGAGCTCCTGCTGAAGCAGACGCCGACCGCAGCAAACGAACCGGGACTGGGCTATTCGATCACTGATTCACTCAAGTTGACCCGGCAATTATTTCCCGAGATACTTGGGCTTACCGGAAATCCGATTTTTGCGGAGAAGATCATCTCCATCAGCGGCCAACTACTCGACAGCGGCATGATCGCCGTCAGGATGTTCGATCCGTTCAAAATCAATATATATCATACGGCGGATACGATTCTACAGACGTTGAGCAAGCGGAAGGACAAGGACGACTATTATGGATACAGTTATCTCCCAGTGGTGCGTTTGCTCCGTCATTTCAATGAGGCCGGGTCCAATAAGCTACTCACCAGCTATCTCGGGCTGGAGGATCTATTTCTGAAAAAGGAAGCCGCAATTGCCTTACTGAAGAACAAGCAGCCGGTTGCGCCCCAGCAACTGGATAAGATAGCCGCAAATAAGGACTACAGGCGGGATCTTTATGATGAGATGATAAAACTTAAGGCCGGCACTCTGTTTCCCCGCAAATACATGACCCAGGCTTCGCTCTCCGAATCAGACATGTCGCTGTATGCCTCCGACGACGAAACGCCCGGCCTCACGTTGTTAGGATCACGCACCGCCAGCTTTGAAGGAAAGATGCAGAAATTTTATTTATACAGGATAAGGTTTGCAGGCGGGGATGAGGATGAGGACGTGGGGGCGCCTGCAACTGAATACCTGGGCGTCGCCGGACCGTACGCCATCGATGCGTTGAATCTAAAAACCACGAATGATGCGAGTGGTATCTATTATAAGGAGAACTTCGATCCGAAGAAGATGGATAGCCAGTTCAAGGAATACCTGAAGGGCGTAACAGCAGATAAGACTGATGCAAATGAATACAATTAGCCAATTTGATAATTTGACAACCTGCCTGCGCCAAGGCTTCGGCAGGCAGGTGTGCCAATGAATCGTGCTATGAGCAGCCCTTGTGCTCCTTGTGCTTTCTTTGTGTTCTCGTCCAAAGGACTCCCGTGGAGTGGTTAATTTGTATTCCTTTCAGAATGTTAGTCTGAAGCTTCCAAAGACCCCAAACTTACTCGTGTTACCATCCGGTAATGTTTTTGGAAGTACGCGCCAGACGAAATCGATCCTGAATACATGAAGGATATTATCTACGCCGGTGCCGAGTTCCATGTAGGTATTCCCATCCAGGGTCTGAAACGTATTTCCCTGCTTGAAGTTGAGCGCCTTGTTCTCCGGAGATAGGCTTCCCCAGAGCGTCTTCAGCGTCCAGAGTTGGCGGAGCCTCAACTTGGGGAAGAGCCTGAAGATCCCGTTCCCGATATTGTGTTCGAAGTTGATGCCCGCATACTTATCGTGAATGAATTCATATTTATTCATCATGTTGAACGCATACTTATTATAGTAGTGCAGTTCATTGCCGGGTGCAATGTCGAGCAATACATAGGGCAACACGCCGAAGGTCTTTCCTCCATATACCTGGAATGATATATTCCCAAATGGTGGAATGCGGATATAGTCGGATATGCTGCCGGAGATCTTGGTATAATTATAATTGCTCTTGAGTATGCCCGATATCCCCCGCGTGATATTGAATTCACCGATGGGGTACGGGCTTCCGAGACTGGTGCGGAAGAATGTGGTTTCCAGGAATTTCTCGAGATAGGCGAACCGAAGCCGGAGCGATACCTCGAAGCTATTCAACGGGGAACGCCCTGCGGATGCGGGAAAGGAATCCTTGAGCGGAATATTCTGCAGGGGTGTATAATTCTTGTGCGTAATGGCCACCTGTTCCGAAAGCCCGAAGCGGTGTTCATTGAAGAACTCGAATCTCTTTTCATTTACCTTGATGAATTTCACGGGTATATTGTTCTTCCGGATAGCGAGGGCGAAGATGTTATCCGATGTAACCTCTCCATAGTAATTCTGGCCGAAGTCGAGGTCGTTTGTATAGGATCCATAGAAATATCGCCGTGGATGCTTACTGGGAAAATAGAACAACTCGCCCTTTCCTTTCAATTTCTTGTCGCCGAATCCATAGGCGAGATACCAATGATAATACCAATGCGTGTCGAATTTCTTATTGCTGCCGAGATCGAAGCGGACGCGGAAGCCTTCCCATGAATTGGCGGTGATCCAGTTGTACCAGGGGCCGATCTGGATATTGCCGATATTCATGTAGCCGGTGGCCAGGAAATTGATCCGCTCCGCGAGGCGTTTGAAGACCGGCGCATTGGTCAGCGTATCGATCATCTTAATGATGCCTGCCTCGGTCTTGCTCAGGTCTTCATGACGGGCATCGAGCCAGAAGGCCTTATCCTTGGTACTCGCGCCAGGCTGCGTAATGATCTCTTCCAATAATTTATTCTTCGCCAACTCCCGCGTCACCGAGGTATCATTCACGAGTACATTGCGGTAGGTAGTCGTCTTCTTGCCGATGAAACCGGGACTGTTCTTGCCGATCGGGGAGACGTCCACAACGAACTTGTCCTTGGCGAGGAACCAGGTGGAGTCATTCAGGAGTTTATATTCCTGGATGAGGCTCAGGGTCTCAACGAAATTGATGTTTGCTTCCTTGCCCAGGCGGAGGTTCATCTTCTGAACGGCGAAGGTGCCGGCATGTATCCAGCAATCGCCTTCGAAGGTATTGGTGCCTTTGCGACGGGGTGTGAAGACAAGATGATAGTAACGGTTGTTGTTGATCTGCTGCGTATCGATCACGCGATAGTTATAGTAGAGATCGCCGTTATCGCTTGCCGGGCTGACGAATTGCTTATCGAAGACGGGAATGAAATTGTTGTACACGTTGATGTTCTGATCCGTGCCGCCGAGGAATTTTATGATGCTCTCGTTCTTTATGCCATTCGTATTGGCGGCCTTTATTATCTCGCGTCTCTTTAAGGGTTTTTTCTGGTAATAATAATCGGAGATCGCTTCTGTAAGGTAGGTGGGGAGGAATTTCACTCCTTCGGCACTGTCGACGTTCTGGGTGATGAGGTCGCCGATGGGGCGAAGGGGCTTGAACCGGGCGATCTTATTGAAATTGATATTCTTTATATCCAGTTCCAGCTTATTGTATAATTCATAGGAGAAATTATCGAAGCGATAGCGGTCGTTCTCGGGTTTGTGCTGCACGAGCTTTCGCCAGAGCAGGAGGCCTTTGTTGACCTTTGTCTTCACGCGAACGCCTTCATTGAAAGTACCCCGTTCCAATACGAGGTTGACGAGCATCGAGTCTTTCGCCTGATCGATGAGAAGGGCGAGGGGCTGATAGCCGACGCAGGTGATCAGCAGCGTATCGCCGGGCCACTTATCGACAGAGAGATAGAAGGCGCCGGAAGAATCGGTCAATTGTCCGATGGTAGTGCCGGGAAAGATAATGGAGGCGAAGGGAATAGGCTCGTCGCTGTGGGAGTCCTTAACGGTACCGCTGATCAGTTTGCGCTGACCCGCGGCGCTGAACATGACTAGAATGAGGGAAGATAGGATTACAAGGCGGATATAAGGCGTTCCGGGATTCATCAGGTGCAAATTTATTGACTCGCGGGCATTCAGCGAAGGAAAATAAGGGGGAGCGCCGGACGGCTATTTTTTATTTGGAAATCCGGGAAACGATCATTTACTTTGTATTTCAAAGTGCTTTTTTATGAATGAAAAAGATCAATCGTTCGATTCCCTCCAGGATGTGAAAGACATACGCCGGTTGATGGAGCGTTCCACCAGGTTCATTTCGTTGAGCGGCCTTAGTGGCGTAGCGGCCGGGGCCTGTGCGCTGGGTGGGGCGGCAATCGCACGCTTCATGATCTTCGGGCACTACTATAGCGCATATAATGCGCGGGGCTTCTTCGCCGATACGGAATTCAGGACCTTGAAACTGCAATTGCTTCTATTGGCGGGCGCGGTATTCGTTGCGGCATTCATTTCTGCATTTTATTTCACCTGGAGGACCTCCAGCAACCAGGGTGTATCGCTTTTGAACAACCCGACCTCGCGCCGCCTGTTTTGGAATATGGCCCTCCCGCTGATTGCGGGCGGCCTCTTCATTCTCGGCATGCTCTGGCATAACGAATGGCGGTTCGTAGCTCCGTCCTGCCTTATCTTTTATGGCCTGGCGCTATTGAATGCAAGCAAGTACACCCTTCCGGATATCCGGTACCTGGGGTATTGCGAAATAGTAACGGGTCTTGTAAATATGTTATTCATCGGATATGGGCTATATTTCTGGGCGTTCGGTTTTGGTTTTTTACATATTGTGTATGGCATCCTGATGTGGACGAAGTATGAAAGAAAATAACTCAGGGGCAAATCAGCAGAAAAAATGAAGAATCCGATAAATGGTTTAAATAAAGTATTCGATAACCGCATCCGCCTGGGTGTGATGAGCATTCTTGTGGTGAACGAGGAGATCAGCTTCAACGACCTGAAGCAAATGCTGGAGGTGACCGATGGCAATCTCGCCACGCACCTGGTGAGCCTGGAGGAGAACGGCTATATCAAGGTACACAAGGGCTTCATAGGGCGCAAGACGAATACGACTTATTCAGTGACAAAGAGCGGGGAGAAGGCGTTTTCGGATCATATCACGGCACTGGAGAATATGATAAAGGGGATGAAGTGATTTTTTTTTGCCCCTTCACTTTGAAATACAAAGTACTTTTAAAATGAAAAAAGAAATACAACTTATTCGCCGCTGGCTCATTTTCTTCATGATCGCCCTCTTCCTGAGCGGCCTCACTGCGATGCCTCTCGAGACGGAACTGGCATGGCTGTTACAAGTGCTTCCGGCAAAAGCGCTGATCACAGAATGGATAGCCAGGGTCTATCTCGCCCTTGCCGAAACCAATACGAAGTATCCTTTCATCGCCTATGGGGCGGATTGGCTTGCATTCGCGCATTTCGTCCTCGCATTGCTCTTCATCGGTCCGTATAAGGATCCCGTCCGCAACAAATGGATAATTGAATTCGGCATGATCGCCTGCCTCCTTATCATACCGTTCGCCTTCATCGCCGGTGAAATAAGGGGAATACCTGTCTGGTGGCGGTTGATCGATTGCTCGTTCGGCGTCATCGGCCTGGTTCCACTCAGCATTTGCCTGAAACGGATCACACAACTCGAGGAATTGCAAAAACAACCCGCATCGCTATACAAATAAAATTTATGGTACTACATACATTCAATACCTGGCTTCTCGCAAACGTGATCCATCCACTGATATGGATCTTATGCGCCTTTGTGTTCTTCCCCGCTGTTATAAATGAATTTCATCCGGACACTCTTCTGCGGGAATGTGTCATTATTTTCATCTTTTCCCTACTTGTTTCTTCTCCCCTGTTCGTACTCGGCTGCATATTCATCAGGATTGTGACGCAGCCGAGATATACTATTCCTGCCGCGTGGAGCCTATGGCTGGCGACGCTGATCCTCCTTATCGTATTCGAGGCTATCGTGATGATGTTTTTTTTCGATAGCGCGTTTTTCGGAATGTACCAATTGTTCCTGCCCTCTATCATCGCCACCTGTTTAGCGGTCTGCATACGATACAGGCAATTTACCCGCCTCTATTATTCACCCGAAACAAATGAACATGAGAGTGACCTGGTTTAACAGGAGGGCGTACCGCCTGATTGAAACATATTCGCCTCTTATCCCCGGAATGGCCAGGAAGGCTATGGAAGGGTCCGGCGCACGTGTGCGCAGGGTCATTAAACAGATAAATTCATTTCTCATGAAAGGGATCCATGTTCTTATTACCTGGGTAGTAGCTGTTGCACTGTATCCTTTCTTTCTCTATAGTGCTGGCGGGATCTTCGATGTGAATCCCCGTTTTCTTACAACCATGGACATGTTGACAGGGTATGTATTCGATTCTATTGTGGCCGGTCTTTTTTCCTTTCCTCTTTTATTCCCTGCCTTCCTTTTGTTAAACCTCATTGCCAATATATCTCTCACAACAAATGCGCGGTTTTATCTCTGGTTGATAGTGTTGCCAGGCCTATGCCTGTTTGAACTGCTGGCAATAGGCGGCGAACCAACAAGCGATAGATCAATACTGGTAGACTTTTTTACCCCGGTAGTTGCCACCGCCATTGCCACGGTCATCCGCTATCGCCCATTTACAAAACTCATTGCATCAATCGATGCATTAAAAGAACCACAGCCATGAAAATAAAAATGATACTGCCCGCATTGATGGAGGCGAAAGGCCCCTTCTGGCGCCCGATCAAGTATTCATTGTTCCCGCCACTTGGACTAGCCACCCTGGCTGCCTACTGCGATGCGGACGATGAAGTTCAGCTGGTTGATGAACACGTGGAAGAGTTGACCACGGATGACGAGCCGGATCTTGTAATAATACAGGTTTATATCACCAATGCGTACCGGGCCTATGGGATCGCCGATCAATACCGCGCCAGGGGCATCTATGTTTGCCTCGGTGGACTGCACGTGTCATCACTTCCCGGGGAGGCGAGACCTCATGCAGACAGCCTCTTCATCGGGCCGGGCGAGGATATCTTTCCACGGTTCTTAAAGGATCTTCGGAACAAACACCCATTGCCATTATATGTGAATGCGCAGCGGAACATCGAAGACATTCCTCCTATCAGGAGGGATCTCATCAAGCGTTCGCTGTATCTCGTGCCCAATTCGATCGTGGTATCGAGAGGATGCCCTCATCATTGTGATTTCTGTTACAAGGATGCCTTCTTCGAGGGAGGAAAGTCTTTCTATACACAACGTGTAGACGCCGCATTGGCGGAGATCGATCGACTGCCCGGGAGGCATCTGTATTTCCTGGACGATCATTTATTAGGCAATCAAAAATTTGCGACTGCGCTCTTCGATGGGATGAAAGGAATGAACAGGGTGTTCCAGGGTGCCTCCACTCTCGATGCCGTGCTGCGCGGCAACCTCATAGAAAAGGCGGCGGAGGCCGGACTCCGGAGCGTTTTCATTGGCTTCGAAACGCTGAGCAACGCGAATCTCACACAGAGTAATAAGAAACAAAACCAGGGACGCGACTATGAGGATGCGATCCGCCGGCTGCACTCACTCGGTATCATGATCAACGGCAGTTTCGTATTCGGCCTGGATGATGACGGACCCGATGTTTTCAAAAGAACAGTCGATTGGGGTGTGAAGAATGAGCTGACCACTTCCACTTATCATATCCTCACTCCATATCCCGGCACCCGTCTCTTTCAGAATATGAAGGAGGAGAACAGGCTCCTGCATGAAAACTGGGACAAGTACGACACGCGGCAGGTGGTGTATAAGACGAAGGGACTGACGGCGGATCAACTGAAGCAGGGATATGATTGGGCCTACAGGTCATTCTACAGCTGGAGAAATATCGTAAAGGCGAGTCTTCAACACGATGAATGGAAGCACATGGTCAAGCACTTTGCATACGCGGGAGGCTGGAAGAAATTTGAGCCGCTCTGGAATTTCATGATAAAGACCAGGGGACTCAATAAGATGCTGCCATTGCTGGAGTCGATACTGTCGCGGGTAAAGACCGGCGGAAAGGAGAAAGCTCCGCCATTTCCCGCTATTGCGTGAGTTGGTGGCGGGTTGCCAACCCGGGGGCCTGTCCGGCAATGGTTATTTAGAATATAAATTTTTAATACATTTTTTATGAAACAAGCATGGTTTAAACGAGCGGGGTGGCTTTACCTGCCCATCCACGCCATGGGCCTCATTATATCCCTTGGCGCCCTGGCATTCATGGTCCCCGTCTGCATGGCGGTGATCCGCACAGGACATAGCGTAAGCGATGAGCTCTATACAATATTCATTTATGCGACCTGCACATTCTTCTGGTGGAACTGGATCGCGAGAAAAACGGCCATATAATATGAAACCATATTCATTATCCACGCGCGTAGCGAGTTTTGGTTTTGCCATACAGGGAATACGCCAGTTCTTCCGCGAAGAACCGAATGCATGGATACATCTTATTGCTACCATCGGGGTATTCATCACGGGATACCTGACGAGGGTCTCGTGGAGAGAAGCGGCGATACTCGTTCTCGTGACCGGAATGGTCTGGGTGGCGGAAGTATTCAATACGGCGATCGAGAACATAGTGGATCTTATCTCGCCCGATTGGCACCGGTCGGCGGGACTTATCAAGGACCTGTCGGCAGCCGCGGTTCTTTTGGCCGCATTGACGGCCCTTATTACCGGTGCGATCATCTTTATCCCCAAAATATTTTAAGAATGCTGGTAAAATTTTTCTCCAAACGGTCGGCGATCCAATCATTGACCCTGCAGCAATGGATGTTGCTATCCTGCGCATTCAGCTGCCTGCTTTTATTCATCCGTGTCGTAACAACGTCCACACCCACCTACCTGTTCCTCGCCTGGAATCTTTTCCTCGGTTTCATTCCCTATGCTATCAGCCAGTGGCTGTCTGTAAACATTGCAGTCACGCAAAGCAGGCTCAAACTCTTCCTGGCGGCAGGCGCCTGGTTGCTTTTCATTCCGAATTCATTCTATATCCTGACGGATCTCTTTCATCTCGAACAATTCGATGATGCGCCGAAGTGGTTCGACCTGTTGCTGCTCTTCTCCTTTGCATGGAATGGTCTCATGCTTGGTGTGGTCTCGGTCAGGCGGATCGAAATGATGATTGTTGCAAAATATGGCGACAGGCTGTCGCTGTTCTTCGTGATGCTGGTGATGTGGATGAATGCATTCGGCATCTATATCGGCCGCTACCTGCGCTTCAACAGCTGGGACATATTTCTCCAGCCATTTTCCTTATCCAGGGAGATGCTGGAGATAATCATCCATCCTCTCCGGAATGGGATGGAGTGGGGAATGATCACCATCTATGCGGTCTTCATGACGCTTTTATATATCACCGCCCGAAAAATGGGCGAGGATCTTTCTTCGGCGAAGCTGCCTATCAATTAAACACTTAAATAGTCAATCACAATGGAAACAGTCTCAAACCAGGTACAGGATCGCAGCAAGTTGCTTATTAAGGCGCTGCTTATTGCGGGTCTTATTATATTGTTGTCGATCCCTTCCTACTTTGTCCGTAATCTGATTACCGAACGCGAGGCGCGGCAACAAGAGGCCTTCGAAGAGGTCAGCAGCAAGTGGGCAGGCAGTCAGACCATCACACCGGCCGTACTCGTATTGCCGTATGCCGATACTATCATTAATGACAAGGGGGAGAAGCAGACATTTCGAAAACTCGCGTACGTGCTGCCCGATAGCCTCCAGATGGATGCTATCGTGAAGCCCGAGGAAAGGCATCGTGGTATTTACCAGGTAATGCTGTATTCATCTCAGATGAAGATCAAAGGAAGGTTTGGAAGCATCCCCCTGCAACAACTCAAACTCGATGCCGGCAGCATACTCTGGAACGAGGCTTATGTCTTATTTGGGATCACTGATGTCAAGGGCCTGAAGGATGAGGTCCATTTACAATGGAATGGCAGGGATCTTTCCATGAATCCATCCATAGAAGACAGCGGCTTGTTCAAGGAAGGGTTCTCTACTCCCGTCGAAATAACCGAGGCCGGCAATATCGATTTCACTTCCACGCTTAATTTCAATGGCTCCAAACAATTGGCCTTCACACCCGTTGGAAAGGAGACGACAGTGAAGTTATCATCTACCTGGCCGGACCCGAGTTTCATTGGAGGACAATTGCCGGACTACCGCATCAATGGAGAAGGATTTACCGCTACATGGAGGAGCCTGTCTCAAACTCATCCGTTTCCACAGGCATGGAAGGAAAACCTGGTCAACCTGGAGGCTTCTTCCTTCGGGACGGACCTGTATATTCCGGTGAATGGATACCAGAAGACGATGCGTTCGGTAAAATATGCCATGCTATGCATCGTGCTTACATTCGCCGCCTTCTTTATTATTGAAACGGTGAACAAGCGATCCGTTCACCCTTTTCAATACGGGCTGATCGGGTTGGCGCTGATATTGTTTTATACGCTGCTGCTGTCTATTTCCGAATACACCGGGTTCAACGGTGCATATGTGATCAGCTCCGTGGCAACGATCGCACTCATTGCGTGGTTCGTGAAGGGAGTACTTCAGTCAGGTAGGCTCACATCGATACTCGGCGCGTTGCTGGTGCTGTTGTATTCCTATGTCTTTACCATACTGCAGTTGCAGGACTATTCACTGCTGCTCGGAAGCATAGGGCTGTTCCTGACATTGGGTGTGATCATGCATTTTTCAAAGAAAGTACAGTGGTAGCCACGACGGGACAGAAAAAGAAAGTCAAAAGTCAAAATTCAAAATTCAAAAGGGTGTCCTCGGATTAGGAAAAGCATACCCTAAACCTGTTCCTATGAATGAGAAAAGGTCCTCTTGCGGGGACCTTTTCTTTTATGTCGTTAGATGGGGGTTTTAGAAATCGAGGCCCATCGAGAAATACCACATTGGTTTGGATTGGAAGAAATTGTTCATCTCCCACGCGGCATCCACGCGGATGAAGTATCCTAACAGTGTGCTCCGCGCACCGAATCCGTAGCCGCCGGCAAAGGGCCCGATGCCACCCGCCTTGAAGCGGACTGAAGTTGTTGGATCGGATGCCGGGTAAGTGATCTGGGGTCTGCTGATATTTTCAATGCCACCTTCCCATGCCGTTCCGATATCGAAGAACTGCGTGAGCTGGAAGTTGCGCAGGAAGGCATTGTTGATAGGCTTGTTGAAGAATGTAGTGAACACGGGCACCCTGAATTCACTGTTTATGATAAGATTGTTATTACCGTTCGCGATATTCTGTTTGAAGCCACGCAGGTTGACTGCGAGAGATTGATAGGCGTAGGGAATATTCTGATTCGGAACATTCTCGTTATTGAATTTCGGTGAGAACCAATTGTCTGCTCCACCGGCATAGTAGATGATCTTCTGCGGGCCGAAGGAGAAGTCGCCGCCTGCACGCATCGCCCATATAAGATTCCGGAATATGGGCAGGTAATGACGGGCATCGAACCCGAGATTATACAGGTACTTACCTACAGGGCCGGCCTTGCTCAGTTGAGTGAACAGATCGCCATATATCTTATACCGCAGTCCATGCCAGATATTGGTAGCGGGGTTTACGGTGTTATCATAAACATATTCGAGACTGACCTGTCCGTAGATGGTCTTCTGCTCCGGCAGCAATTCCAGCGATGCGCGGTCTCTCGATGTCACCAATAATCTGTCGAAGCGCGGTCCGAGCGTTGCCCTGAAACTGCGGATCTTATCCAGCGGATATCGCAAGCGTGCGAGGTAATAGCTGGAGAATTCCTTCCCGAGATATTGTGGCAGATCGCTTAGGCCCACCTGGTTGGAACTACGGTAATAGGTAACGCCCCAGTCCAGGCGCTTGCGGAGGTTATAGAATTCGAACAGCACATCGTTGTCGCGGAGATTGGGCGCGATGCGTATACCTCCCGTGAATTTAATATCCTCCATCAGGTCGGATGTACCCACGCGGATCAAACCGTTGAAGTCGGTACCATTGGATTGATAGATAGGGCCGGCGCCTCCGCCATATGGCTGGAATTTCGTGATGGCCAATACGGAATTATTGAAACCGGTAACGGCATAGTCTGCAAAGAATTTCGGTGGACGGTATTCATATACCTTGGCCTTGCGAAGAATGGTTTCGGCTGGCAATTCCGTTGCTTCCACTACTCTTCCCAACTGGCTGCTGTCCTTCTCATCCTTGAATTCGCTTTGGAAGAAATCGGTTTGTTTCTTCTGTACCGAATCGGTTAGATTGTCCGTTCGTTCCGGCACCGTTCGGTTCTTCACCCGTTTGTCTGCATCGATCACCTGTTTCATATATTCGGTGGGACGCGCGTTGATATTGCGGCGATGCAGGGCCGTTTCATCCACGCGTAAACGATAGAGCAACTTCACGTCGCCTAATTGCACTACTTCGCTCACCTGCTGGTTGTCGCCCGCCGTGCGGGTCTCGAGCATACTGCTCTGATAGTTGGTGAGCGGGAATACATAGGCGGAGTCATTCGTTACCGAAACGAAGCCTACTGAGTCCACATCGGTCTTGTTCCACTCTTTAAGGAGACTGTCTACCTCTTTCAAAGGAGGATTGCGTAGCACTTCATCACCCACGAAGATCAGTGTATCCAGTCCTGCGCGTTCGGTGCGGAAGAAGCCGGCATACCGGTTATTGATTCCATTCTCATCGCTGACGAAGGTGAAGTGCGAGCTATTGTATTGTGAAGGGAAGCGTGCATTTCCGAATCTCAGATTGCTCAGCTGCGAGATCTGTTTGAATTCAGACTTGTTCCAATTATCGATCAGGAAGATATTGTAATGTTTGGCCGGCAATGAATCGTCGCTGCTGCCTGCGGTGGCGGAGGGGCGATTGCTGGAGAAGATGATCCCCGTTTTGTTGGGGAATGCTACGAAGGATGGATCGAGATCGTCGTATACATCGTTCGTCACCTGGTCGTAGGATTGTTTGTCGATCTTGTACACGAAGATATCGGTCTGGCCGCTGCGGACGGCGCTCAGGAGAAGCGTGTTTGCATCGAGCATGTACTTCGCGTCTTCTACCTGGTTGAACATTGGCAGATCCTGCTTGACGATCTTCACCCGGTTCACGGCATCATAGACGAAGAGATGCAGGCCGCCTTTTTCCCAGAAGATGACGGTAATGCGTGTGCCTTTGCCATCCCAGGCAATGATCGGGTAATTCGGGTTCTTCTCATCTTCCACCGAACGGGCGCCGAACTTCAGCAAGACCTTGCGGTTGACAAAATTTTCATTCAATACAACGGAATACATTCCCTGCTTGAATTCTGTGACCACATAGGTGAAACTTTTTGGATTGGGATTGGCATTGAAACGGATGAAGTCCTTCTTACCCACCACTTCGCTGACGCCCAGTTGTCCTTTGGGGGCATTCCGGCGTCCCTTGATATCCTTATAATATTGCTGAGGTACTTCCAGCATGAAATCCTTGAGCACGTCCCTGAACTTCTTCTTTGTCACTTTCTGCGAGGCGTTGTTGAGGTTACGGTAAATGCGGGAGAGATAGAGGAAATAGGTCACCTTACTTTTTCCATATTTATCGGCGATATATTTCCAGAAGGCGTGCCCGGCGAGATCGGGCTTTACGAAGGCAAACTGGTAGAAATTGTTATACTTTCCGCCGAGCATGACCGATCTGAGATCATCATCCAGGGAGGGGCTCCAGTTCTCGGCGGCATATGCAACATAGCCATCGGTGAGCCATTTGGGCAGGTCAAGGAGGGTCTGGTTCGCCGCGAACTCCCCGAGATCGTCACCGAAGAGCTGGTTATCCACGAGCACCTTTGCTATTCCCTGTCGTATCTGCCGGCGGAGGTTCTCATGATTTCCGTCGAAATAAACGAGCATTTTATTGTTGACGAGTTTCGTCACGCCACCCGTATTCTGCCAATCGATACCCAGGCCGATATTGGATTGCTGCATTTCATCGAAGCTGTTATAGACCACGATGTTCACACGGCGCTGCAGGCCATACTCAACAAATTCTTCGATCGTCGGCAATTCCGTTTCTGCTATCTGGGCAACGTACTTTCCAAGGCCGAGCCCATCCTGGCTGAAGTAGGTATTGAAATTGTCAGTCTGGTAGTATTTCCATTTAAACTTCTGAAATTGAACCCTGTTCTTTCCAAACTCTACAGTGCTCACCTGTGCATTCCCTTGCATCCAAACCAGGAAAAGGCAGGCAAGCAGGCATGATACTTTATTCATCAGAGCGTATTTATTTTTTAAAAATGGTCCCGGGAAGTTTTCCTTATCCGTGCGGTGATCAGGGTAATGGAAAGAAAAATAGTGGCTGCGACTGCTCATATGTTCTTTACTGTTTCTGATTAATCGTTATTTATGCCGCAAGTGTTGCCGCTTGCCTGCCAACATTCATTTATAATGTACCTTCAATAGCCGTAAAAGCGGACCGGCCGGGTCACAAATTTACCGGATTCGGGTCCATATTTAAAAGTACGGAAAAACCAAGGATGTTAAGTCTTAAGGCATTCACATTTAACCCCGTCCAGGAGAATACCTATCTGCTCTATAACGAACAGAAGGAGTGCTGCATTATCGACCCCGGGTGTTATTTTCAGGAGGAAAGGGATCAATTGAAGAAATATATCGCGGAAACCGGACTCAAGCCGGTGCTGCTGCTCAATACTCATTGCCATTTCGACCATGTGTTTGGTAATAAATTCGTCTTTGAAACCTGGGGCCTCATCCCGCACCTGCATGACCAGGAAAGGCCTGTGCTGGAAGGTGCGGGCGTAGCGGCCGAGGGATGGCAGTTGCCCTTCGATAACTATGAGGGAGAGATCGTCCTCCTGGCCGAGGGGGATAATGTGCGTATTGGGGAGGACGATTTGCAGGTATCCTTTACACCGGGGCATTCACCGGGAAGCATTTCCTTCTACTCAGCAAAAAATGGAATGGTGATGGATGGAGATGTATTGTTCAATATGGGTATTGGCCGTACCGACCTGGGTGGCGATTACCCGACGCTGATCAAGAGCATCCAGACGAAACTATTCGTCCTCCCGGACGAGACCAGGGTTTATTCGGGGCATGGCCCGGTGACGACGATCGGTTTTGAGAAGATGAATAATGCTTTCCTGAAGATGTTCTAGATCGTTTTACCTGAGAGGAACTTACCTATCAGGGGTAGCCGCTGGAATTCTTTCCGTTCAATTTTCAATACGAAGACGGTGAATGCGGCAAGGATGGCCGTGGCGGTAAGATAATAGAAGACTGCCGAGCCGGAGATCCGGAGTAATAACTGGTGGAGGCCATAGAGTATGACCACGATCACCATATAGGCCAGTAATTTCCTCCAGGCATAGGGGATCCGGTATTCTTTCTGGCCCCATACGAAACTGATCACCATCATGCTGCCGTAGCAGGCGAAGGTAGCCCAGGCACAAGCCATATAACTGTAGTAAGGGATGAAGAAATAATTAATGAGAAGCGTGATAGCGGCGCCGAAGAGTGTGATCCAGGCCCCGGCGACTGTCCTATTGCCGAGTTTATACCAGACGCTCAGGTTGTAGTAAATGCCAAGGAACATGTTGGCGAGCAACAAAATGGGTACAACCTTCAGCCCAACCCACATCCGAGGATTACGGATGAAATGTTTCCACAGGTCGAGGTAGAGTACCACAAACAGGAACATTCCGCAAAGTGTTATTACAAAAAACTTCATAACGCGTGCATACACCTTGGGTGCATTGGTTTCCACCGATTGCCGGAAAAAGAATGGTTCGGCTCCCATTCGGAATGCCTGTACAGCCAAGGTGATGAGAATGGATAATTTGTAACAGGCCGAATAAATGCCCACCTCCACTTTCGCTGCTGATTCCGAGCTTACCGGCGCCCACCAGCCCAGCATGATCCGGTCAAATGTTTCATTGATCATGCCTGCGAAACCGGCGATGATCAGCGGTAGACCGTAGATCATCATCGAGCGCCAGAGAGGCTTATCTAATTTCCATTTGAAGCCGGTAAATTCCGGGATCAGCAAGAGAAGAGTGAATGCATTCTGAATGAGATTGGCCAGGAGTACATACCCCACCGCCCAGTCTTTGTTGAAAAACACGCTCACCCAACTGTTCGGGTCGGCACTCAGCAGCCTCGGGCAGATGCTGAGGAAGAAGTAAACGGAGAATACATTGACGATGATACCGCTCACCTTCACCACGGCAAACTTGACGGGCCTCCCATCTTGCCTAAGCTTGGCGAAAGGGATAGTGGTGAATGCATCCAGCGCAATGATGGCCACAGCCATTGACATGAATTCAGGATGTTGTTCGATCCGGAGTAAATGCCCGATTGGATAGCGAAACAGATAAAGTATTATCGCAAGTAACCCGGTTGTCAGGATCAGGGAAATGCTCGTGGTGTTATAGACGGAATCCTTGTTGGTTTTGCTAGAGAACCGGAAAAAGGCCGTTTCCATTCCATAGGTGAAGATCACATTCATGAAGGGAATGAATGCGTAGATGATGCTCATTTCACCATATTGTGAAATTCCGTATTGTGTGGTGCCGAACTGGTAAGTGAGATAGGGAGTGAGCAGGTAATTGATAAAACGGGCCGCGATGGAACTAAGTCCATACCATAATGTCTGCCCGGCCAGGTTTTTAATTCCGCTCAATGGATATCAATTTCCCGACAAATGTAACGGCTCGAGGCCCAAAAAACGAATCGGCGACGCTATCTTCTATATTTTGTGAAGCTTGCAACCGTTTTTTACCTTTCATATATCTTTGTAAAAATTCTTCTAATATGAAAAGATTTCTCCTCACTATCGGTATTGCCATGCTGTTTTCACTACCGGTCTTTTCACAGGCATATGAGAGCAGCATTGACTATGATAAGAAAAAGCAGCCCGCTGTTACCATCGACTATCCCTATTCCCAGGAGGCTGTAGAGAATGCCATTGTTCAGAAGATCGAGAAGATGGGGCATAAATCAAAGACCGAGAAAGGACTCTTCAATAAGGATAAGGGGTTCATCATTTTCAAGGATGCCTATATCACCGACATCAGCGCTGACCGGATGGATTATATCGTGAAGGTGGAGCGCAAGAGCCGGAAGGATAAGGACGAGACGACGCTCTATCTCATCCTGGCGAAAAATGGCGAAAATGCATGGACGGCGCTGGACGCGGAAGGCGTACGCAAGGCCAAGGCCTTCCTGAATAACCTTCAACCGGAGATCGAGGATGCGAACCTGGAACTACAGATCAAGGACCAGGAAACCAATGTGACGAAGTCGGAGAAGAAGTTCAAGGACATGACGGACGAGAAGGCCTCGCTCGAGAAGAAGCTGAAGAAATTGGGTGAGGACATAGAAAAACAGCAGAAGGATATCGAGAATGGGCGTCTGAGTCTTGATGGAATGAAAGGAAAGAGAAGACTTCCCGCAACAACAAATTAATCAGGGCTTGGAGAGCCGCGTATCGGTGAGGATGGAAGAATCCGTGAGCGTCCGCAGGAAGAGCGCGATGTTGACGGCGTCAGCGTCGGTCATGGTAATGCCCGTTTTCAGCAACGGGTCGAGCGACTGGCTTTGTTGTATGCCGGTGCGGTAATGGGTCATTACCTGCGAGAGCGTAGCGAACCGGCCGTCGTGCATGTAATTGGAAGAGATGTACACGTTGCGGAGCGTTGGGACCCGGAACCGGAGCGAGTCTTCGAGTTTCTTCGTCACTCTCATTCTTCCAAAATCATTTAAGAAAGGATCGATCGGCAGCCCGATATTCCGGAAGCTATAATCGGTGAACATCGGCGGCGGGTGACAGGTGGTGCAATGGGCCAGGAATAGCTGGTAGCCGCTTTCTTCTGAAACGGTATAGCTCGCCTCGCCTCGTTTGTACCGGTCGTACTTCGAGTTGAAGGAAGTGAGGGTGCCGGTGAATTGGGCCAGGGCCTTCAGGATATATTCGGGGCTGATGAACTCCGTGCGGAATACATTTTTGAACATCTTCACATAATCGGGATCCTTCTCCAGGCGATCGATCACTCCACTAAACGATTCTCCCATTTCAGTGTGCCCGTTGACGGGCTGGGCGGCTTCTGCAAACAGTGAACTGAACTCGCCATCCCAATGAAAGTCCTTTTGCCAGGCGAGATTGAAAAGCACCGGGGCATTGCGAAGCGTATGCGAGCTATAGACGCCATGACTGCGATCGTGTTCGAAGGTGCCGAAGGCCGCTATCTGTTGGTGACAGGAGGAACAGGGATGAACGCCGTCGATGGAGAGAGCGCCATCATAGAATAATTTCCGACCGAGTTCGACGCCTTCGCGGCTGAGCGGGTTGTCGGCAAAACGGTAGAGGGGCGCGGGAAAGCCGGGTGGAATATCCTGGGTGAAGTAGGTAAGAGCATTGGGGTTCTCATTCTTCCGGCAGGAGCCAAGGGTATAGGAGAGAACGGCGATGACCGTAACGAGGATCAATATGATAGTGGTGCTTTTCCGCAATTTTTTCTTTGTAAAATAAAATAAGGATGATTGATAAATCGTAGGTTGTCTGTTGGTTGTTGGCAATAGTAAATTGGACTTGATCTAACGGGAAATGCTGGAAACGTCTAAATTGAGGCAAGAGTAATTTTTTAAAAACCTGGTCCCAATTTCAGCGCTGCTGCGCTGTCTCTTTGGGCCCCACCCCCGCCTCCACCACCGTTTTTCAGGTTTGTTTGCCATGCAGTAAAATACCTGCGCGTGTCCGAAGTATCCATTTGATACCTTGGGCAAAACATTCCTGCATACTAACTATCCTATTGGACAGTTCGGCTATTTTCAACTCGCCTCCACTAGAAAATGGACACTTAAAATGATCGATCAATTGTAAAACAAATATCGCCAGCCGGCGCCACGAGCCAATGGGAAAATCACCAGAATAAAATGATGAAAAAGAGAACAGCTGACAAATATAAATCATTCTAAGTGCGGCTATAACCGCCAAGGCAACCCTTACGATCCAACCTCAATTATTACACAATAACGTATCAACCTGTCAACTTATTAACTTTATCGATTTTCCGTACGAGCTCAAACCGTCAAAACTCATCTCTTCTCAACTTCCTCCTTCCGCTCTTTATATCGCCGGTCTTCTTCTTAGACTCGATCCGCCGCTCCTTAGCTGCTTTGCTCACCCTGGTGGCAATGCGGGCCTTCTTTTTCTTCAGGGCCTCGTGGACTAATTTATTGATCTTTTCCACTACTTCTTCCTTATTGGCGAGTTGTGTACGATGGGTCTGCGACTTCAGCTGCAGGAAGCCGGCCGAGGTGATGCGGTTGGCTAGTTTTTGACTAACCAATGCCTTCTGATCGGGCGACAGCAGCAATGAGGCCTGGACATCGAGGGCGCCAATTACTGCGGTCTCGACCTTGTTTACGTTCTGGCCGCCTTTACCTCCGGCTCGGGTGGTCTGGAACGCTATTTCTGAAGTAAAATCTAACATGCGGGGTAATCAAGTCAAAAGTCAAAATTAAAAATTCAAAAACCTCATTCGAAGAGTGTAACTGCCCAACAGATCACGTCTGCTAAGGTCTAACCTGCCTGCCAGCCTTGCTCGCCAAAGCTGCGCGCAGGCGATGCAGGCAGGTTCCCTATTCCACTCCAGTAGTTCATCTCGAATAAGGCCCAATTCCTTATTCCCTACACCCTACACCAAAATCATACACACACAATATCTTTGTTCAAAGATACTAACTATGCGAGCTGTTATACAACGGGTAACGAAGGCAGCGGTGCGGATCGGGGGAAAGGAACATGCCTTCATCGGCCAGGGTTTATTGGTACTATTGGGCGTGGAGGATGCGGATACGGAAGAAGATGTGACGTGGCTAAGTAGTAAGATCGTAAACCTGCGGATCTTCAACGACCGCGAGGGTATCATGAACCTTTCGGTGAAGGAAGTAAACGGGGAAATATTGCTGGTAAGCCAATTTACCCTTCATGCTTCCACGAAGAAGGGGAACAGGCCATCCTATATCAGGGCCAGCAAGGGAGAAATCGCCATTCCATTATATGAGAAGATGATCGGCCAGCTCTCCGCCGATCTCGGTATCGGGATCCTCACGGGCGAATTCGGAGCGGATATGCAGGTGGAGTTGGTGAATGATGGGCCGGTTACGATTGTTATCGACTCGCGGAACAGGGAATAATGTGCCAATTAGTCAATTTGTAAATGTGCCAATGATCCTCATTCGTAAAGGCATTACGAATCATAGCACGCCTAATTTGCACATTGGCATATTTGCACATTGGCTAATTGCTCTACTGAACTGCAAGCTTCTCCGAATATCTCTTCCCATTCACCAGTTCAACCATCATGAAGTACACTCTCTCGCCCAGGCTGAGCTTGAAACTATAAGTGCTGGTATTTATATCCCTTTGCTCGAGGATGCGGTTGCCATCGGAGGTCCAGACCAGGACGTTCCTTATGGACTGGGTGCTGCGGATAGTAATCTGTTTTCCTGTAGTCAGGATGCGGTAGGGCTTGGCCGTTTTACCAATCTCGCTACGGCCATCCGTGGAAACAGGCTGCGCCTGCGTAGTGAGAAATAAAAAGGCGACACCGATCAGGACCATGCATTGACGAAAGCCGGACATCATAGAATTTAATTTGCCCCCGGGTTAGAGGGGTTGGGTTAGTAAACAAACAAGATGATCTTCATTCGGGGATTGTGGAAAAGGTGTTGATAACGGCAAGAATCATGCTATATTGCAGCAAGCAGCAAAATGTTTTGTTATGACTATCGAAGACGCTCAGCAACGGGTAGATCAATGGATCAAGACCACGGGAGTAAGGTATTTTAGTGAGCTGACGAACATGGCCATCCTCACGGAGGAAGTTGGGGAGTTGGCGAGGCTCATGGCCAGGACATACGGCGACCAATCCTTCAAGGAATCGGACAAGAAGGGCGATCCGGCGGACGAGATGGCCGATGTGCTATGGGTTTTGCTCTGTCTCGCCAATCAAACCGGCATCGATCTCAGCGCGGCATTGGAGAAGAATTTTGCCAAGAAGAACTCGCGCGACGCCGAAAGGCATCGGTCCAACCCCAAATTATAACAAGCGGGATAAGGAATAGGTAATTAGGAATTGGGAATTAGGCCTCACTACTACCTGTCCTATATGTATGCGAACCCTCTATTATAAAAAAATTACGGCAAAGAAATGTTTGTTCTGCTGAGGCCTAATTCCCAATTCCCCGATTTAGTCAACGGCGCCAATTCTTGGCATTGTCTATGTCTGATTAGAGTAATATTGATCAGCTTATGAATGGACTAAAGAAATGGTGGAAGATGTTGAAGCAGACGGTCGCCGATTTCCTCGGCAACAAGATCCTGAAGTTGAGTGCCGCCCTTGCCTATTATACCATTTTTTCCCTGCCGGGCCTCATCATCCTGATCATATGGATAAGTGATATTTTCTATGGTCATAAGGCCGTGGAAGGATCGGTGTATGGACAGATCGAGAGTCTTGTGGGCAAGGAAGCCGCGCTGCAGATCCAGGATACCATCCGGAATGCCACATTATCCTCCGAGAGCGGCTTCGCCACGGTGATCGGGGTGATCACGCTGGTGATCGGTGCCACCAGCGTTTTTGGTGAGATACAGGACTCCATCAACCAGATCTGGCGGTTGAAGGCCAAGCCGAAGAAAGGGAAAGGGCTGATCAAGCTCCTCGTGAACCGCCTGCTTTCCTTCTCGATGATCATCACGCTGGGCTTCCTCATGCTGGTCTCTCTCGTTATCAACACTCTCATGGACGCATTGATCGGCCGGCTAACGCAGGTCTTTCCATCGATGGAGGTCATCGTCGCCTATATATTCAACCTGGTACTTACCTTCTTCATCACGGCGCTTTTATTCGGCATCATCTTCAAGGTATTGCCGGATGCCCGGATAAAATGGCGGCATGTCCGCGCCGGCGCCTTCACCACGGCACTATTGTTTATGGGCGGTAAGTTCCTGATCGGCTATTACCTCGGCCATAGCAAGATGTCATCGGCCTATGGCGCCGCGGGATCCATCATCGTAGTGCTGCTCTGGGTGTATTATTCCGCTATGATCCTTTATTTCGGCGCCGCCTTCACGCGTGTATATGCAATACAGAACGGATCGCATATCTATCCAAACAACTATGCCGTGTGGGTGGAGCAGGTGGAGGTGGAATCGGAGAAATCGATACAGGCTCAACCAGTGGAGGTGAAGAGTGAACGTCAATCGTGAATCGTCAATCGTGAATAGCCTCCGATCCTTGTATTTTTTCTAAAGGTCCCGGCGGCTTGAGCCCTTTGGATTGGTCCGACAAGACAGGTATTTACTAGTGAGGCCTTATTCCTTATTCCTTTCCCCAAACCCAACCTCAATTCAATCATTCTATCTTATTTTTGCCGCCTTATGGCAAACGATCCTAATAAGTTACAGGCTATCATTTCTCATTGTAAGGAATACGGCTTCATATTTCCCAGCAGCGAAATATATGAAGGGCTGCAGGCCGTCTATGATTATGGCCAGATGGGAAGTGAACTGAAGAAGAATATAAAAGACTACTGGTGGAAAAGCATGACGCAGTTGCAGGACAATATCGTCGGCATCGATTCCGCGATATTCATGCACCCAACCATCTGGAAGGCCTCCGGTCACGTCGATAATTTCAACGATCCCATGATCGACAACAAGGATAGCAAGAAACGCTACCGGGTCGATCACCTGATAGAAGGACATGCCGAGCAGATGGAAAAGGACGGTCGCACGGATGAGGCCAGGGGAATGCTCGACCTGATGGACCAGCTACTGGCAAAGGACGACTTCGATGGCCTGAAGAAGCTCATTCTCGATTATGGCATCAAGTGCCCGATCAGCGGCACCGCCAATTGGACGGATATCCGTCAATTCAATCTCATGTTCTCGACGGAATTTGGCGCCGTGTCTTCGGACAATCCCGAAGACAACAAGGTGTACCTGCGTCCCGAGACGGCCCAGGGCATCTTCGTCAATTTCCTGAATGTGCAGAAGACCGGCCGTATGAAGATCCCCTTCGGCATTGCACAGATAGGCAAGGCATTCCGTAACGAGATCGTGGCGCGGCAATTCATCTTCCGCATGCGCGAATTCGAACAGATGGAAATGCAATTCTTCGTCCGCCCGGGCACACAGAAGGATTGGTATGAATACTGGAAAGAACACCGGCTGAAATGGCACCTGAGCCTCGGCATACCCGCAGATAAATACCGCTTTCACGATCATGTGAAACTCGCTCACTATGCCGATGCCGCCTGTGATATTGAATACGAATTTCCCTTTGGCTTCAAGGAGGTAGAAGGTATTCATAGCCGCACCGATTTCGATCTCAAGCAGCACCAGGAATTCAGTAAGAAAAAACAACAATATTTCGACACAGAGATCAACCAGAATTATATCCCCTATGTTGTGGAGACTTCCATCGGCCTCGACCGGATGTTCCTTTTGATCATTAGTAATTCATATGAAGAACAGGATCTTTCTACACCCGAGAAGCCGGATAGCCGCTCACTGCTAAGGCTTCCGGCGAAGCTTGCACCTATCAAACTGGCCATATTACCATTGACCAAGAAAGATGGCCTTCCTGAGATCGCGAGGAATATCCTGGCGGCCTGTAAGCCTCACTTCAAATGTTTCTATGAGGAAAAAGATGCGATCGGTAAACGCTACCGGCGCATGGATGCCATCGGTACTCCTTTCTGCGTCACTGTCGATCATCAGACCAAGGAAGATAATACCGTCACCATCCGTTATCGTGATAGCATGGAGCAGGAGAGAGTGGCTATTGAAGGACTGGCTGAGAGAATTTTGAAATCAACGGAATAGATCGAATTAGCAAATTAGCCAATGTGCAAATGTGCCAATGATCCTCATCAGTAATCACATTTCGCATCGGAGCAGGCCCAATTGGCACATTGACAAATTTGCACATTGGCTAATTTTCCTCAGCCATAAAGCTCCTGATGTATCGACTTCCTATCATACCCCATAGCAACGATCCGTTGCTTGGCCTCATCGATCATATTCTTCCATCCGCAGAGAAAGAAGCAGGCATCCTGTTTGTCGCCGCAATGCTCCTCGTAGATGGCGTGCACATATCCCTTTCTTCCTTCCCATTCTTCGCGGGATAGGGTGGGGAGATAATGAAAGTTCTCCAGCTCCAGTTTGTTCAATTCCTCGTAGTAGAGCAGGTCGCCCCTGGTACGGCAGCCGAAGATGATATAGATGTTCTTGTGTGGAATATTGTTACGCCAGATATGATGCACCATGCTCCTGAATGGCGCAATACCCGTTCCGGTACACACCAGGAAGATATCCTTCTTAAGATGCTCCTCATGCAATACGAATACTCCCTGCGCTCCCCGGAAAGTGAATTCGCTGCCTATTTCAATTTCATTGAAAATATACGTGGTGCCCGCACCTCCTTCGAGTAGCACGATGACCAGCTCGAAGACATTGGTTCCATCCGGCCAGCTGGCAATGGAATAACTGCGCCAGCGCTTATTCGGTTTTTCATGAATGGGCAGGTCCAGTGTTACAAACTGGCCCGGCAGGAAATCAAAGGATGTAAGCTCCGGGACTTCTATCCAGTAACGGCGGGTATTATTTGCCTCAGTTTCGATCCGAATAACCTTTCCGGTCCGCCAGGGTTGAACAGCCATTACAATATATTTTAAAGTAAGATACTCAAATATATAACATGGATTTTTTCACCTCAAAATATGTTGGCACAGTAGTTGGCCTTTTTCATAGGTCGCTAGTTACTGTTAATCATAAAAAATTTAGCACATGAAAAAGAAATTATTATCAGTCGGTATCATTGCTGCAAGTGTGGCCGGATTGTTTGCATTCTCTACAACACAGTCTGCTATCACAGGTAAAATAACTCCCGCCGACGGAGCTCAATCAGTATGGGCGGTCAGCACGACTGACTCCGCTAAAGGAACTATAACCTCCGGGGCATTTTCACTACAAGTGAAACCGGGAACTTATAAAGTGATTATTGACGCAACAGATCCCTATAAGGATGTAACCCTGGATAACATAGAAGTAAAGGATCAACCCGTTGATGTTGGCGAGATCACGCTGCAGAAATAAATGTCTTGACGGATGGTCACGCAATGATCCGTTTCAATATAAAAGGCTTCCGGAATTTTCCAGGAAGCCTTTTATATTGAAGTTTATTCGTCGTGAATCATCAATTTACTCAATCGAGTACCACGATCTTCTTCACATAGATCTTGTTGTCCTGTAATACCTGCAGGTAATACACGCCGCTTGCGATCTTGCCGGTGATTATCTGTTTGTTCAATCGCCCGGTGAAGCCGGTCAAAGTGGACTGATATACTCTTTGCCCAACCGTATTGAGTAGAGAAATACTGAGGTCTCCTCTCGTTCTTGTCTCCAGTTGAAGGGTGAACTGACCGGATGTGGCAGGGTTAGGAAAAACGGTCAGCCCTATCTCCGAGGGATCGACATTGGTAACAGGTGTTGCCTGGAAATTAACTTCATTGGAGAAGAGCGGGCATCCGTTTGCATCTGCGGATTGCACCTTATACACTCCGGTATACACGGCGGTGAAGGTCTGCCCGGTTGCTCCGTTGATAGGTGCTCCGTTGAGATACCATTGATTTCCTGTTGCCGTAGTACTGGTGAAAATATTTCCATTCAGCGAGATCACCGGCGCCAGGGCATTCGTGGCGGTGATCACCGTTCTGTTGGGTGAAGGACATGCAGCCAGACGCAGTTTCAAATCATAGAAGAAATAATAGAATTTCTGAAAATCATCAGGGAGCGTTCCCGTACCGAATGACGCGCTGTTGCTGGTGAAAGTAAAGATGCCGGGGATGCCGACCGGGTAGGGACTGGTCGTGATATTGTTGTTCCTGAAAATCGAAACGAGATCATTGTCGTTCGGATTGTTCAGCAAGAGCATGTGTTCGCCCGTGGTCTCAACTGGCAGGTTGAGATAGAAGACAGCGCCGGGATCCGTCGGGTCGTTGTTCTGTGTCCCTGCCTGCGGAGTAGGATCGGTTGGATAGATGTCAAGCGTAGCCGTTCCTTCAGGGATGAAGGTGATCGAACCAGAAGTGGCGTCGAAAGAAAAATTCCGGCCGAGAATGAAATTCAATTTCCTGGCCGCATTCGAATTACCGATATAGAGTCTCACACTTTCAATAGTAAGCGGCACTGAATTGTTGAACAACATGAAACGGTTCTGGAATTCGGCATAGTTACCCGAAGGGAAAACATCCTTGGTTGCCGGCCCGATGTTCAGTTTGTTATCGTTCTTTCCAAGATAATAGGTCGGGAGTATGGTCGGTGTGGTCACTGTCGGGCCTACGGCGATTGGAACCGTTGCGCCGGCAGCATTATACCAGGTGTAAATGTCATTCGATACAGGCGCCACGGTCAATGTTGCGTGATCGGTGCCGCAAATGACGGCGGTACCTGCAGGATCGGTGCTGCTCGCGGGGATAGAGATCGTAGTCACATTCTGATCATTTGCGGCATTCTGATCGCCGGGGAGCGTGGTGCTGCTTGTAATGGTGTAGGTTGTGCCGGCAATAGAGACAAAAGGCGTTTGCAGCGTATAGACTACATCGGAATTACCGGGAACGGTTCCGGGGAACGTGCCGGTCAATGTCGCTACGGTGGCGGCGCCCTGCTTCACGACTACGTTGACGGGAACATTGCTCTTCGCCGTATTCCCGAAATTCTGGATCCGTACTGTGACACGTTGCTGGCCCGAGGCGCAGTTGCCAACCTCGGGAGAAATGAGTTCTGAAATACCGAGATCATTTCCGGCGGTAGCGATCAGTACCCTGTAGTCCTGTGTTTCCCCCTTGGTATACGATCCACATGGGAGGACTGCAGCAGGTGTCGAGGTCTCTTCCATAACTATCCGCAGCAGGGTGTACTTACCGGGAATGAGGCCCGCGGGGATGGTCACACTCGTAGCATAGTCGCCGTTGCCATTGATGACGGAGCTGGTGCCGATATTCTCACCGGCATCCGTGAAGTCGCCATCATTGTTTACATCGATATAGATCCTGGCAACCTTGTCTGCGGTGCTGGCGTCACAACTGGTCAGTCTCATGAAAAAAGGAATGGTCTTACTAGGCTCAACATTCGCGACGAGGTTGGTATAACTGGTATAGGAGGTACAGCCCGCAATATTCTTATTCTGAATGTTAGCAAATGAAACGCTGTCGATCTTCGCGCCAGCGGTGCTGGTAGCGCCCGATGCGCAGTAAGCTACTCCACCCACGCCGCTTGCAAGCAGCGAATAGGCCTGCGATCCTCTTTCGAGTGTGCCCTTATGTGTTATTTGTATGGTATAGCTATCGCCCGGAACTACATCGGATACTTCCACTTTCTCCACGTTGTCGAGCGTGTTGTCGCCGGTTGTTGCCGCAACGCTCGGGGAGCCTGGTGACAAGATCCAGGGACGGTAAGTGACGGCGCCTTTCTTGATCACGATATCGAGATCGTTGACGAGTTTCTTCGTGGAATTGTTGAGAGCAGTTGCAACCGGCTCAACCTGGCCTTTCGGATCCGTCCAGGAAATAGTGGCGCTGAGTGATCCATTGCCCGAGGCAATGACGGGGATGGAGACGGTGCCCGTGTTTGCCAGGGTACCTTCCTGTATGAGATCTGTTGTGTTATTTGCCTTGATCACCGCGGCGGCCTTCGCGATATTCAATAGTCCCCAGCCGAACTGGTAATCGGGTCCGGGTGCGGGTCCCGCCTCGTCGGCCGTATGAATGGCCAATCCCTTTAGCGTGGCGGCGCGCATGAAAGCGCCCGAATGCAATTTGGAATAATATTCCTGCAACAGTAATAATGAGCCGGCTGCATTTGGAGAAGACATGGAGGTTCCGCTAAATGTAGCGTAGGATGTATTACTGGCGGATACGCTCGATAGCAGGTTTACGCCATCCGCTACCACATCGGGTTTTATCCGCCCGTCGTCCGTGGGTCCCCAACTGCTGAATTCGGCCAACACCACATCGCCGGGTTTGGTGTAACCATTGCCAATCGGGTTGACCGCGCCAATGGCCAGGATATTCTTGGCGGTACTGGTGGTGGAGAGAATATCGTATCCATCATTATTGCTGATGCCTGCGGGCCGATTGCCGGCACTCGCCATTACATTGGATGCATTGAAACGGAAATATGGCTGGCCCACGGCGGGTCCATTCACATCGCGGCTGTTGCCTGCCGATTTTACTATTAAATAGAGAGGCGCATTATAGGCTATCGAATCCCAGATCTGGGTTTCAGCGGAATAATAACCGAATTTAAAATCCTCGTTGGCGCCCTGACGTCCCCAGAATTCCCACCGGCTCTCTTCCTCATTGAATACCCATCCCGCATTATATCCATACGAGTGATTTGAAAGCAGGAGATTGGGGGCCTCACCCATCATTTCGGACAGATCGCCGGTAAAGTTATAAGCGACGAGTTGCTTAAGTCCGAAGCTCATGCCTTTTGCGAGGGGGTTCACACCACTTGCCATGAGCGTTCCCGCCACGTGCGTGGAATGTTCGCTCACCACATCATTGTCTTTTTGAAGGATCCTGCCCGTGAGCTCGACGTGTGTGCTGAGGATATTCCCTCCATCCCATATCGCCAGTTTTCCCTTCACATTGTCCGAGGAACCATCGAGGTTAAGTCCGGTGGAGCCGCCGGGCCATAGCCGGTTGGTTCCAATAGTTGCTGCAGCAAGGATATTATTGTTCGTTGACAGGTAGAGGGGCATGCCAAGACTATCGATGCCCGCGAGAATAGACTTGTAACCATTCTTTCCATTGATCACGAGTTTCCATCCCTTTTCCCTCGCCAGTTTTTTCAGCTGTTCGTATTCCTTCTTTTCCTTTTCTCCCTGCTGAATGGATGCCTGTTTGTGAAGTTGTGTATTTGTTGTTACCTGGGCGGTCGAGGTAAAAGAGGCCAGATTGAACAGAAGGAATAAGAGGGTAGATAAAGCAAAAAAACGCATATATTGATCAGGGTTTAGTTAGCTTGGTTATTGATAATCTAATTTACAGTATTTACCGGCAGCCGGACAAAATTGAAAAGCATTATACATGAAACATTGGATTTTTATTTTAACGGTAGTTGGTTTGGTCGTCCTGACTTCCTTCTCCCGCGATTCCGCTGTAAACTGCCATCGTACCGGCATCAAAGGGCATGTGTATATGGTGCGTGGTAACCAGATGCCGTCGCCCGACCAGGCGCCGTCTTCTCCGCGGGGAATGAAGACGACACTTTATGTGTACCGGTTAACCAATATAAACGAAGTAAGCAGGGAAGGGGTGTCTTCCTTCTACAAAAATATTTCCACCGAACTGGTCCGGGAGATCAAAACAGATGAAAAAGGCTCGTTCAGCGCTAAGCTGAAGCCTGGGGTATACTCGCTTTTCATCAAGAAGGGCGACCTCTACTATGCTAATCTTTTCGATGGAAAGAATAATATTTATCCCGTTGAGGTCAAGCCCGGTAAGATGGAAGTAGTCGATTTCAAGGCAAATTATGATGCCGTTTACTGACCCCTTTTTTCTTAATACGGAGCAGACCGCTCCCCGAAGAACGGGCTGATGGCTTAAAATAAATTTGCCGAAGGGTTATCCTCCGTGGATTCCGTAATTTCGCCGCGGGAATTATGACAGAGGAATTGTTGAAGCAGTATCAGAACAACCCCCGCCTTTTTCAATTGGTGGACAGGCTTTCTTTTTCCCAACCGCAACGGACCTATCTTAAAAATCTGCAGGGCGGTTCTTCCGCCTTCGTCACAGCCGCCAGCTTTTTACATCCCAGCGCACAGCAACTCAACCATCTCATTGTATTAAACGATGCCGAAGAGGCCGCTTATTTTCATAATACACTCGAAAGCCTGACCGGCGCACTCGATATTTTTTATTTCCCATCCTCCTTCAAAACCCGCAAGAATTACCGGTTGCTGAATTCCTCGCACGTGATGCTGAGGACCGAGGCCCTGACGAAGATCGCGGCAGGCGGGGGCGAGATCAATAAGAAGATAATTGTCACCCACCCCGAATCGTTGTTTGAAAAGGTGGTGATCCCCAGCACGCTCTCGGCCAATATCATTCGGATCAAGGCCGGTGATCCGCTGAATGTGGACCAACTCCTGCTGAAACTTTCAGACTATGGGTTCGAGCGCACCGACTTCGTCTATGAGCCGGGACAATTCGCCATCCGGGGAGGGATTCTCGATATCTATTCCTTCGGCAATGAGAAGCCTTATCGCATAGAACTGTTCGGGAATGATGTCGATTCCATCCGTATCGTCGATCCCGAAACGCAATTGAGCGAACGTAGGCTGTTGCAGGTCACGATCATTCCAAACGTCGACACGCAATTCGAGAATGAGGAAAGAATATCACTCTTCGATTTCTTACCCGCCAACACGGTGGTCTGGTTGCAGGATTACGAATTCTGCCGGGATAAATTGGAGGAATGCGAGGACGACCTGGGCGCCTTCCTGCGCATCCGGAAGGAGATGAAGGAAATAGAGGCGAATAACCCGGCCAATAAGAGATTGCAGGCGCAGGAGGATGACGATGTATTGAAGAAGGAGGTCTCGCTCAGCGATTTCATAACCGCGGACGACTTCGAACGAAAAGCCATTCAGCGTCATGTAACGGGTTTCGGTCATGCCAATACATTCCCCGCCTCTTACCAACCATTGACGATCGAATTCAATACGAGAGAACAGCCGGCCTTCAACCGGCAATTCGATCTGCTCATCCGCGATCTCAAGGCCTGGGAAGATAAAAAGTTCCAACTGTACCTGTTTGCAGAGAACCCGAAGCAACTGGAACGCTTGCAAACGATCTTCGATGATCTCAAGGCGGGAATTGTATTCAACCCGGTCTCGACTTCCATTCATGAAGGCTTCATCGACGAGGACGTCAGGATAGTTTGTTATACCGATCACCAGATCTTCCAGCGATATCATAAGTACAAGGTTAAGCAGGCCTATAACAAGAACAAGGCGCTTACACTTCGCACCCTGCGCGAACTACAACCTGGCGACTACGTCACGCATATCGACCATGGTGTGGGTGTTTATAGCGGCCTGCAGAAGATGGAGAGCAATGGCCGGTTGCAGGAGGCCGTGAGGATACTCTATAAGAATAACGATCTTCTCTACGTCAATATCAATTCACTCCATAAGATCGCCAAATACACGGGGAAGGAGGGAAGCATTCCCAAGGTAAACAAGCTGGGATCGGATACCTGGAATAAACTGAAGGAGAAGACGAAAGTGAAGGTGAAGGAGATCGCCTTCGACCTGATAAAGTTGTATGCGCAGCGAAAGGCCCAGACGGGCTTCATGCATTCTCCCGATAATTATATGCAGACCGAGTTGGAGGCCTCCTTCATCTATGAGGATACGCCGGACCAGGCGAAGGCGACTGCCGATGTAAAAAAGGATATGGAGTCTTCTTCTCCTATGGACCGCCTGGTATGTGGCGATGTTGGCTTCGGCAAAACAGAAGTGGCTATACGTGCCGCCTTCAAGACCTGTGTGGATGGGAAACAGGCTGCCGTTTTAGTCCCCACCACCATTCTCGCCTTCCAGCATTTTAAGACCTTCAGCGACCGGTTGAAGGACTTCCCGGTCACAGTGGACTACATCAACCGTTTCAAATCCGCCAAAGAGAAGAAGGAAACCCTGAAGAAAGTGGAGGAGGGCAAGATCGATATTCTCATAGGCACGCATGGTATATTGGGAAAAGAAGTGAAGTTCAAAGACCTTGGTTTGCTGGTAGTGGATGAAGAACAAAAATTCGGCGTCGGTCATAAGGAGAAGATCAAGACGCTGCGCACCTCGGTTGACTGTCTTACCCTCACGGCCACACCCATACCACGTACCCTGCAATTCTCACTCATGGGTGCCCGCGACCTGAGTATTATCAATACGCCTCCGCCTAACAGGCAGCCGATACAGACGGAAGTACTCGTGTATAACGAAGACACGATCCGCGATGCGATCTATTTCGAGACGGAGCGTGGCGGGCAGGTGTTCTTCATTTACAATCGTATCAGCGGTCTTGCCGAAATGGCTTCGATCATACAGGGGCTTTGCCCGGATCTAAGTATCGGTTATGCTCATGGACAACTGGAGGGACATGAACTGGAGGAAAAGATCCTAGCGTTTATCGAAAGGAAATACGATGTTCTTGTCTGCACCAATATCGTGGAAAGCGGCGTGGATATTTCCAATGTGAATACTATCATTGTAAATAATGCGCACCAGTTTGGCCTGAGTGATCTTCACCAGCTGCGCGGAAGAGTGGGACGTAGTAACAAGAAGGCGTTCTGTTATCTCATGGCTCCGCCGATGAGCACATTGCCTGCAGATTCCAGGAAGAGACTTCAGACACTGGAGCAACACAGCGAGCTGGGAAGCGGCTTCCAGATTGCGATGCGCGATCTTGATATCCGCGGCGCGGGTAACATGCTGGGTGGCGAACAGAGTGGCTTCATGGCGGAGATTGGGTTTGAAATGTACCAGAAGATCCTGGATGAGGCGATCAAGGAATTGAAGAGGACCGAGTTCAAGGAACTCTTCAAGGATGAGATAGCGAAGCAGGACGACTATGTCCAGGATTGTACTATCGATACGGACCAGGAGATCCTCATTCCGGATGAATACGTAGAGAGTATCACGGAGCGTCTTTCGCTTTATCAGCGTCTCGACAATAGTGAGTCGGAGGAGGAATTGCTTTCGATGAGAGAGGAACTGATCGACCGTTTTGGCCCGATCCCTCACCAGGTGGAAGACCTGTTTACTACGGTCCGTTGCAGGAGACTGGCCGTTGATCTTGGTTTCGAGAAAATGTCGCTCAAGGAGAATACCCTGCGGTGTTACTTCATTAACCGGCCCGATTCGCCGTATTTCGAATCCGGCCTGTTCAAAAATATCCTGGACTATCTCCAGACCGGTACCAACAAGGGAAAGCTCAAACAGGTAGGGAAGATGTTCCTGCTGGTGGTAGCCGATACCAGGAGGATGAGCGATGTGTATGAGTTTCTTTCGCGAATGCATTTTAGTGTTAGGGGGATGTAGATGGGAGGAGGAATTGGGAATTAGGGATAAGGAATTAGGCTTCATTCGAAGAGTCTGTTGTTTCTGGTAATGACATCACTTCTCCTGATCCACGACCCGATTAGCTGTACACCATCATCGGCCTTCAACAATAGCGAGGCAACCTTGAGCATTGTCCAAAGGACCCCTTCGGGGAATATTGTCCGAAGGACTCCGGACTCCATCGGAGAATATTTCTACGCCAACCCCAGAACCCATTCCCTGATCAATTTCACACATCCCATACCAGTGATGAAATTTCAAGTTATCAGCCTAATTCCCCCATTCCTTATTCCCAATTCCCCAGCCATTCCCTAACCCCAATACTCCACCGCCCCGCTTCTCTTTCTCAAGGATTTATATTAGTTTAGAGGTTCAAGCCTCTCACTATGAAACTCCACCCAATTCCTCTAATAACGGCGCTGTTATTTGCGTACACGTCATTTTCCCAGCCCAATTCAAAATTTACGCTATCTCTCCAGTCGGGAGCCTTCACTCCTGAGAAGAATATTTCAGCAACGCGCCTCAATGATCTTAACCGGAAACTCGCCCGTTCCAATGGAAAATCGTTTGTCATTATCCAGTTCGATATATTGCCCGGTGAGAGTGAAAAGAAGTTGTTGAAGGCAGCGGGGATCGAACTGCTCGATTACATTCCGGGAAATGGCTACACGGCCACCTTTACCGGTGCGCTTAACGCTGCGCTTCTTTCCAAATTAAATGTAAGATCCGTTGTCGAGCCATCTCCAACGCAGAAAATGCAACTCTCGCTGGCCAATGGAACATTCCGGGGGAATCCAGGTATCATGGATCTGTGGATCAGTTTTCCAAAGACATTCACTTTCGAAGAGGTAAGCGAAGGCCTGCATCAAAAGAATTTCGACATCATATCGACAGAGTTTCATGATTATCGTGTAATAGCGCTTCGCGTACCCGCTTCGCGGTTAACAGAGCTGGCCGCACTCCCATTCATCGATTATGTTCAACAAGCACCGAAACAGGATGAGATACTCAATGACAAGAGCGAGGCGATCACCCGTGCAAACGTATTACACTCCTCGCTTCCGGGAGGAAGAAGCCTTCACGGTGAGGGCGTTGTGATCGGAGTCGGAGACGACAGCAATCCTCTCGTACATGTCGACTTTACCGGCCGGTTGATCAACCGCGCAGCCATTTCTACTGCAGGTCACGGTGTCCATGTTATCGGAACCGTTGCCGGCGCAGGTATACAGGACGAGCGTTATGCGGGCTATGCGCCGAAGGCGAAGATCATTGCGCAGAGTTTTTCACGCATTCTCGCCTACGCACCCGAATATGTGAAGGACTACAGGATGGTCGTTACCAACAACTCATATGGAAATGTCGTTGACGATTGCAAGACCTTCGGCATATATGATCTCTATTCAAGGATCATGGACCAGCAGACATTTCAGATGCCTAACCTCCAGCATGTGTTTGCCGTTGGGAATAGCGGCAACATGAATTGTAGTCCTTATCTCGCGGGCTTCAGCAATGTGCTCGGCGGTTATCAGACGGCCAAGAATGTGATATGCGTCGGTAATACTTCCGAACTCGGTATCGCTGCACCCGGTTCAAGTAAAGGACCGGTAAGGGATGGCCGGATAAAACCGGAGATCATGGCACAGGGAACGAGAGTGTTCTCTACCTGGCCTAACAATCTTTACATTGCCATGAATGGTACCAGCATGTCTTCACCTGCCGTGGCGGGAGGCCTGGGTTTGTTGTACCAGCGTTATCGCGAATTACACGCCAATGCCGATCCGAAGAATGGACTGATGAAGGCCTTATTGGTGAATGGCGCCACGGATCTCGGTAATCCCGGTCCTGATTACACGTATGGTTTCGGCTGGATGAATCTCCTGCGCTCGGTAAAAATGCTGGAAAGCAACGACTATTTAAATGTGCCGGTCAATGCAGGCAGCACCAATACTCATACCATTACTATTCCTGCTGGTTCGGCCATTGCACAACTGAAGGTCATGTTGTACTGGAATGATTCCGCCGCGGCCGTACTCGCCAGCCGCGCTCTTGTGAATGATCTCGACCTGGAAGTGAAGGATCCCTCCGCGGCAGTGCATCTTCCGCAGCAACTCGATACCATTCCCGCCAATGTAACGAAGCCCGCGACCACAGGCGTTGATCATATCAATAATATAGAACAGGTAGTGATCGATAATCCTACTCCCGGAACTTATACCTTCTCGGTGAAGGGCACAAGCATCCCGCTAAGCACTCAACATGAATATTTTCTTGTGTATGATACCATACCGGTCTCTTCCACACTGACCTACCCAGTAGGAGATGAACATTTCAAGGGCGGGGACTCGATGTATGTGAGCTGGGATTCCTATGGAAATACGACTAATGATTTCTCCCTGCAATTCTCGCCGGACAACGGCGCTACCTGGAGCCCCATTGCTACTAATATTGCAGCGAATCTTCGCCAATTCAAATGGTTCCTGCCGACCGTGGCAACCAACCAGGCGAGGGTTAAACTCATTCACAATGGAACGGGCATCGAAAGCACCAGCGCGGCCTTCACAATCCTGGGCGTACCCGTAATATCGATGGCCGCTGTACAATGCGAAGGATACATTGCACTCAGCTGGCCGGCCGTAGCCGCCGCCACCGACTACGAGGTGATGTTGCTCAGGGGTGATGAGATGGTGTCCGTTGCAACTACGGTCTCCACTCAATATACTATCGGCGGATTGTCGAAAGACACACTTTATTATGTGAGCGTAAGAGCAAGAATAAATGGTAAGCCGGGACGGAGAGCGCCGGCATTGACGCGACAACCCAACAATGGAACATGTACGGGAGCCATCTCGGACAATGATCTGAAGGTGGATGCCATTCTTTCACCGGCATTTTCCGGGCGCAAGTTTACCTCTACCGAGCTTTCTCCCCTGACCAATATCACGATCCGTATTAAGAACCTCGACGATGCGCCAACCACGGGCAATATCCCGGTCAGCTACGCGATAGGAGCCAATGCACCTGTCAATGAAACGATCTCTGCGCCGGCCATTGCGCCCGGAACAACGTACACTTATACTTTCGCGGCTAAGGCGGATATGTCTGCAGTCGGAACATACGATCTCAAGGTCGCGATAGCCTACCCCGGCGACCCGGTAACGGGCAATGATACAATAGGAGCCCGCTACAGGCAACTCGATAATGCCCCGGTGGATCTTACATCCGGTTTGCTCGATGATTTCGAGGCCGCACCGGTACAGAGCTTCAATCTCTCTCAAAAGGGATTGACCACGCTCGACCGTTATGATTTTATTTCTTCTACTGCGAATGGCCGTATACGCACATTCATCAGCAGCGGCATTGCTTCTTCCGGGAGTAAGGCCCTGACAATGGATGCCGACCGCTATACTGCTGCGGGGAATACCGATTCCCTGACGGCTACCTTCAACCTGTTGGGATATGATCCGCTGGTTGACGATATCCGGCTTGATTTTATGTTCAAGCAGCACGGCCAGGCCCCGAATGCCGCCAACAAAGTATGGATAAGAGGAAAGGACGATCAACCCTGGATACAGGCGTATGATCTCTATGCAAACCAGGCCATTCCGGGTATCTACAAGAGATCGGTGAGCCTGGAGCTGAGCGATCTTCTTTCGAATAATTCGCAACCCTTCTCCTCCAGCTTCCAGGTGAAATGGGGCCAATGGGGACAGATACTCACAGCAGACAATGAAAGCGCGGCAGGCTATACATTCGATGATATTCATCTTTATAAAGTTTCGAATGATATCCAATTGGTAAGTATCGATACACCACTCGTTGCCGGCTGTGGATTGGGTAATGCAGTGCCTGTGAGAATAACTCTCCGCAACACCGCCAATACCGCCATTGCCAATATACCGGTGAAAATGAAGATTGACAATGGAAATATCATAACAGAAACGATCGGGTCGATAGCGGGCAATACAACTATCTCTTATACTTTTACAACAACCGCCGACCTGGGAGCCCTTGGTGCGCACATGGTAAAAACCTGGGCGGATCTTCCCGGAGATACCTATCATGTGAATGATACGTCGATGGTTGCCCTGTTCAATTCTCCGGTCATCAGCAGCTATCCCTACCTCCAGGACTTTGAGATGGGAGACGGCTCATGGTATTCGAATGGAAAGAATAGTTCCTGGCAGTATGGAACGCCGGCCTCAACGAAAATAAATAGAGCCGCAAGCGGAAGCAAGGCATGGAAGACGGGCCTGACCGGCAACTATAATGATGATGAGCAATCTTTCCTTTATTCTCCCTGCTTCGACCTTACCGGCACGACGAACCCGACACTCAGTCTCAGCATTGCACTTGACCTCGAAGACTGCGGAGCTACTCTATGCGATGCCGCCTTTGCAGAATATTCGGTGGATGGGAAAATATGGACAAGGCTCGGCAACATGGGAGCCGGGACCAATTGGTACAACAAGACCTATGCAGGCAGTGGCGCCTGGAGCGTGCAGGACTACACGCGGTGGCATGTTGCCACCATTCCATTGCCCATTGGGATCAACCGTCTCCGCCTGCGGTTTGCCATGACTTCCGATCCATATGTAAGCAAGGAAGGAATCGCGATCGATGACATCCACGTATATGACAAGCAATTCCCGATCTATGACGGGCCTCCTTCAACAAGTGCAGTCGTATCCCTGCCCTCCGTAAGCGGAAACAACTGGCTCGATTTTACAGCAGGAGGCAAGATCATTGCATCGATCAACCCGAAGGGACAACAGCTCGGCAATACCGATGCGCAGGTGTACATCAATACAGGCGCGGTGCGGAATTATAACAATCAATACTATCATAATCGAAACATCACCATCAAGCCGGCGGCTCAGGACCTTGCCGACTCTTCGTCACTCCGGGTTTATTTCCTCGATTCGGAAACGGAGGCATTGATTGCAGCTACGGGTTGCGTTGGATGTGGTAAGCCTTCCTCGGCGTATGAGTTGGGTATTACCAAATACAGCGATCCAAATCATTCCCTGGAGAATGGCGATCTCCTCGACGATGCGGGCACCAACTGGCTATTCGTCAATGCGGCGAGGGCGCGGAAGGTTCCATATGATAAAGGCTATTACGCCGAGATCAATGTGAGGAAATTCTCGGAGTTCTGGCTCAGTAAGGCCAGGCTGGACAATACACCCGCTCCTTCGTCGCTGCTCACTGCCTTTACGGCGCAGAAGAGTGGCGCGAGCGATGTCAGGCTCGATTGGACGACGGCCACGGAATTCAACGTGGACGTATTCGAGATAGAGGTAGCAAGAAGCAACGAGGAATTCCAATCCAATACATTCACCAAGATAGGAGAAGTGGCCAGCCAGGGCAATTCGGTCACGGCAAGGCAATACACCTTCACAGATGCTGAGACCGGTAAGACGGGTGTGCGCTATTACCGGCTGAGGATTGTCGGCATCGACGGCAGTTTTAGTTATTCGGCTACTCGTCCTGTTGTGTTTACGGAGGTTGTGAAGTGGCAGCTCTATCCTAATCCTGCCAGCAACGCAGTAAACATCGTGTACCAGTTGGAAGAAGGAGAGACAATGAAAGTAACAATCCACGATGTGGCGGGAAGGTCTATGAAACAAATCCAGTTCACGGCGACAGGATTCATTCAAAAGTCTACGATTGATATTTCAAGATACGCACCCGGGCTATACCTGCTCGAGTTGACGACGGATGAGAGGAAGGAGGGGTTTAGGTTGCTGAAGTTGTAAGGAAGAAAGTCAAAATTCAAAAGTAAAAAGTCAAAAGGATCTCGTCAGGAGGAATATCCTTGTGTACTTTGTGAAATCTTTGTGTTCTCTGTGGTAAAAAACAAACCACCAAGAACAAGGATATTCCTATCCAAGGACACCCTTTTGACTTTTTACTTTTGAATTTTGACTTTCTTCGACCGAAGTTTTACAGTACATACTACTCGCCTGGCCGCCGTATTTTTTCTATTAGCCGGTATTGCCGGAGCCCTTTTTTTGATTTGGTAGGGTTCTTGTTAACTTTTGAGCGCCGTTGCTACTGAAAAACACCATTCCAATACTATGAAAAAACGCACCAGGCTGCTGACGCTGTTTATCCTCCTATTCCTGTTTTCCAAGGCGCAGCATTGTTCACTTCCTGCCGATCTTTTTCCCGATGATACGATCGTTGTTTGCCAGGGTACTACCTACCAACTCGATGGACCGTCCATTTCCGGTGCTTCATATGCCTGGTCGACGGGAGGAAGCGGAAGTTCGGTCAGTCTCGGCTTCAATGGAAAATACTGGCTCGAGATGAGTGATGGTTCCTGCACCATCACCGATACGGTCATGGTATTGTTCAATTCATTTTTACTTTCTCCCCAGATACAGGATCTCAAACTTTGTAAGAGTCAACCCGCCTTGCCATTGCCGGTAAAGGGGCAGCATCTTCAATGGTACACGGACGCTATCGGGGGAGTGGGGAATACGGCTTTGCCGGTCCCATCAACAGCGGACACGGGGCGCATCACCTACTGGTTCACCCAAACCATCCGGGGATGCGAGAGTCCACGTTTACCAATGCTTGTGAAAGTGATCGATAAACCCATGTTCGAACTGGGTGAGGCATTCATAATTCCTTGCGGCGCGCCGGGCATAGTGTTGCAGGTAGTGGCGGATGGCGAATCGCAATATACCTGGGACAATGGAAGCCACCAGGTGGCGATGACAGCAACCGGCCGCGGTCACTATTCACTCTATGCAGAGAATATGTGTGGCAATCACCGGGATACTACGGTGGCGGTAGAGTGTGAAGACAGATGTGTTCAATTTCCTACCGCCTTCACGCCGAACTCCGATGGGAGGAACGACAAATACCAGGCGGCTTGTTTCTGCCCGGTGCCTAAGTATAAATTGTCCATCTACAACCGTAATGGAGAGATAGTATTCCAGACAACAGATCCAACGGGGGGGTGGGATGGTTACTTCAAGGGGAAGCTACAGCCTAATGGCGCCTACGTATATTACTCGGAATTCTTCGATTTCATTCTCAAGCAAAATTTTACGCGTAAAGGAAGTTTCGTTCTCCTGCACTAATAAAAAACCGTCCCGTATTAGTTAATACGGGACGGTTGTATTTCAATCTTATTTTTTAAGGTTTACCAGCCTTGCTTTGCGATACCGGCCTTGATTGCCGCAAGCGCTTTTTCCTCACCGAGCAGGGTTGTAAGCTTATTGCCTTTTCCATCATTTCCCTGGGCCATGTAAGCACCCTTCGCTGTTTTTGTAATAATGGCGTCCATCATAGGAACTCCCTTTTCTTTGGTTTTGACATTATAGGCGGTAAGTGTTACTTCAGACATGATTATCTATTTTTGAATTAGTAATGCTTGAAATTACGCCTTTTGACCCTTCCGGGATTCAGAAATTTTGCTCCCGGCCGTCTTGCCGCCCGATTTTCGAATCTTAAGCCCCTTATTCTCAGCTAGTAACAGTTTAGCCACTTATTTTTACCCATAAGTGTGAAATCCAGTCTTTTTGGTGTCTCATGGTCTTATTCAACTAACCGGCCATGAGAAAATACTCCCTGATCGCCTTCACCTGCCTCCTGGTTTCAGCGTCTTCCTGCCTGGGTCAAACCCTGTACGACCGCAGCCGGGTAACGGAGAGTTTTCAACGGCAGGACTACGAGAGCGTGATCCAATACCTGCAATCTGGAGGCCTTCCCACGGATACTTCTACCCAACTGAAAACTGACCTGGGATACGCCTATTTCATGAACGAACAATATGCCGACGCCGGGAAGCAGTTCAGGACGGTGTATGCGGTAAACCCGTCCGATATCAAGGCCAATCTCTATCTCGCACAGGTGTACGAATTTTTCAGGGAACCGGATAGCGCCCTTTCTTTTTACACGAATCTCACACGGCTTCAACCTTCCAACTACCGGTTTTGGCAAAAGGCGGCCCAACTTCTCAGCGACCTTACCCTGTATGATTCTGCCCTGGCCTACATCGGCAAAAGCTATGCGCTCAATCCGCGATCGGGCAGGGTTGCTGTTCAATATGTCAATCTTCTCACCCGGTTGAAGCAATATGAAAGGATCGAACCATTGATACAGGAATTTCTCACGAGGGATTCATCTAACGAGGACATGATCGTGAAGCGGGTGGACGTGAGTTTCAGGAAGCCCGATTATCCTACGGTCATCTTCTGGGCCGAGCGACTATTAAAGGATTCCGCGGAGGTCACGATCCCTTATATAAATCTTGCCTATAGCTATCTCAATACCGACAGTATCGATAAATGTATTGCTCTATGTGACTGGATGATCCTGGGCAATCGGGCCGCGCAGCCTCTTCTTTATTGTGCGGCATTGGCATATGCCCGTAAGAAGAATTTCGGGAGAAGCAACGAGCTATTGGATGAATGCCTGAAGATGAGCCTGCAGGACGATGCGATAAGTTATTTCAATGCGAAGTCGGACAATTATGAGGAGATGAAGCAATACGGCAAGGCCATCAGTTACTATGATACATCGTACTATCTGTTTCATTCTCCGCCGGACCTGTATTATGCGGGGCGTGTGTATGATAAATATCTTGGGGATAAGAACAGGGCCGGGGTTTATTACAAGAGGTTCCTGGATAAGAGAAAGACTCCACGCAATAGCGGGGAGGTAAGAGTTTTTGAATATATCAGGAAGTTTCTCGAGACAGGGAGAAAACGTGAATCGTGAGTCATCAACGTGAATCATCAACGTGAATCGTGAAACGTCAATCGTGAATACACTCCGCTATACGAATATTCGAATCGACTAGGACAGGACCTTACTCGATTCGAATATTCTCATTATAGAGTGTTGTATTCACGATTGACGTTTCACGATTCACGTTGATGATCACACATCAAGTTTCGCGTACTTGGCATGCGACTCGATGAATTCCCTTCGCGGGGCTACTTCGTCGCCCATCAGCATGCTGAAGACGCGGTCGGCTTCTGCCGCGCTTTCTATGGTCACCTGTTTCAGTGTCCTTGTATCAGGGTTCATCGTCGTATCCCAAAGCTGATCGGCGTTCATCTCGCCGAGACCTTTATAACGCTGGATATTCACGCTATCGTCCTTGCCGCCACCGATTCTTTCTATGAGCGTCTTGCGCTGTGTTTCATTGTAAGCGTAAGCCTGCTCCTTTCCTTTCTTCACGAGATAGAGGGGCGGCTGTGCTATGTACACATAACCCTGCCTGACCAGTTCGGTCATATAGCGGTAAATGAAAGTCAGGATAAGCGTTGCGATATGCGATCCATCCACATCGGCATCGGTCATGATGATGAGCTTGTGATACCGGAGTTTGGCTACATTAAGCGCCTTGGGATCATCGGGGGTGCCGACGGTCACGCCAAGTGCAGTGTACATATTGCGGATTTCCTCGTTCTCATAGATCTTATGCTCCATGGCCTTCTCAACGTTGAGGATCTTACCGCGAAGGGGGAGGATCGCCTGGAAACTCCTGTCGCGGCCCTGTTTTGCAGTGCCACCGGCGGAATCTCCTTCCACCAGGTATAATTCACAACGATTGGGGTCACGGTCGGAACAATCGGCCAGTTTGCCGGGTAAGCCTCCACCGGTGAGAACGGATTTGCGTTGTACCATTTCACGCGCCTTGCGGGCGGCAGCACGGGCCTGCGCCGCAAGAATGACTTTGGCAACGATATTCTTGGCTTCGCGGGGGTTTTCCTCCAGATAGGCTTCCAGCACACGCGATACGGTGCTGTCCACAACGCCCATCACTTCGTTATTTCCGAGTTTGGTCTTGGTCTGGCCCTCGAACTGTGGTTCGGGCACCTTCACCGAGATGATGGCGCTAAGTCCTTCGCGAAAATCGTCTCCTTCAATCTCCACTTTCGCCTTCTCGAAGAGGCCATTCTTGTCGCCATAGCTTTTGAAGACCCGGGTGAGGGCCCTGCGGAAGCCGGATACGTGGGTACCGCCTTCGATGGTATTGATGTTGTTTACGTAAGAATAGATGTGTTCACTGTAGCTATCGTTATAACTCAGGGCGACTTCCACCAGCACATTCGAATTTTCATCCCTGCCTTCTACGGAGATCACCTTTGGAATGAGTGCATTGCGGCCGGCGCTCGTATCGAGCATCTCCACAAATTCAACAATACCGCCGATGCTGAAGAACTTCTTGGTGTAAAAGCTGCCGTCTTCTTCTTTCTCGCGAAGATCGGTGAGCGTGATACTGACGCCCCGGTTCAGGTAGGCCAATTCCCGCAGACGACCTTCGAGAATTTCTTTATTGTACGTGGTGGTGATAAAGATGCTGTGATCGGGCCAGAAATGGACCGTGGTGCCCGTGGTTTCACTTATTCCGATCTCACGGACCGAATATTGAGGAACGCCGATATGATATTCCTGTTCGAAGATTTTGCCTTCGCGGTTAACGGTGACCAGCAACTTCGAGCTGAGGGCATTCACGCAGCTTACGCCGACGCCATGCAAACCACCCGATACCTTGTAGGATCCTTTGTCGAATTTGCCACCCGCATGCAGTACGGTCATTACGATCTCGAGGGCGCTCCTCTGTTCCTTCGTGTTCATACCGGTCGGGATACCCCTTCCATCGTCTTCCACGGATACGGAATTATCCTCATGGATGATGACGCCGATATTCTTGCAAAAGCCGCCGAGCGCTTCATCGATCGAATTGTCTACTACCTCATACACGAGATGGTGTAAGCCCTTCACTCCGATATCGCCAATATACATGGCGGGACGCTTACGAACGGCTTCCAAACCCTCTAAAACCTGTATGCTATCTGCTCCGTAACCATTGGTGGCCGGTGCAATTTTTTCTTTGATTTCGTCTAACATAAAATGGATGAATCCCGGCGTTAAGTAAGGCTGATCGCGGGACTGGCAAATTTACGAAAATAAGGCGGTAAAGAGGGTTTTTTAAGCGTAGTTTTTTGCACCTATTTTCCTCTATTTCAAGGCTTGACAAAAGAGAGAAAAATCGGGGTAATTAGGAATTGGGAATAAGGAATTGGGCTTCAGCAGACTTGATCTATCGGGCAGTTACACTCTTCGAATGAGGATTTTTAATTTTGAATTTTGACTTTTGAACGATCACCGTTTCACTATCTGCGCCACCAGGTCGGCCTCAGTAGCCACCTTGTTGGCGACATACACTGTTCCCTTCATTTCGCAAATACCGCGGCGGATAGGCGCCGACAACTCCATCTTCAGAATCATGGTGTCACCCGGCCGTACCATTTGCTTGAATTTACAGTTGTCTATTTTCAGGAAATACGTGTCGTATTGTCCCTCGCCACTCAGGTTGATGGCGAGAATGCCTCCGCATTGCGCAAGCGCTTCGATCTGCAGTACACCCGGCATAACGGGGTTGCCGGGGAAATGGCCCTGGAAGAACCACTCATTGAACGTGACATTCTTGATCCCTACGATCTTCGTATCCGAGAGTTCGATGATCTTATCGACAAGTAGAAAAGGAAAGCGATGAGGTAATTTTTTCTCGATGAATTGCAGGTCGTAGACCGGCGGCAGCCTGGGGTCATAGGTCGGTACATCCTTCGTGTGCTTGTTCTTCTTGATGTACTGCTTGATCTTCTTCGCAAACTCCACATTACTGCTATGCCCGGGCCTGTTTGCAATGATACGTCCCTTGACAGGGTAACCGATCAGTGCAAGATCGCCGACCACATCGAGGAGTTTATGGCGGGCGGGTTCATTTGGAAAACGCAGTTCAAGGTTGTTGAGATAACCCTCACTCTTCACTTCGATATCATCTTTCTTGAAGATCTTCTTCAGGCGCTCCATTTCATTATCGTCTACCGGCTTGTCTACGATCACGATGGCATTGTTCACGTCGCCGCCCTTGATGAGATTATGTTCCAGGAGCATCTCCAGTTCATGGAGGAAGCAGAACGTCCGGCAGGGCGCGATCTTTTCCTTGAATTTCTGCATCGACTTCAGTTCGGCGTGCTGTGTACCCAGCACCTGCGAGTTAAAATCGATAAGGGTGGTTATCTGGTACTCGAGAGCGGGCATGATCACCATCTCCACTCTTTTTGCTTCGTCGTAATGATAGATGTTCTGGTCGATGCTATACCAGACCTTGGCGGCATCCTGTTCCAGTACACCTGCCTCTTCGATCAGTTCTACGAAGGGCTCCGAACTTCCATCCATGATCGGTATTTCCGGGCCATTGATCTCGATCAGGCAATTATCTATCCCCATTCCCACGAGTGCAGCCAGCACATGCTCGATGGTACTCACTTTCGCTCCATTGCTTTCGATGGTAGTGCCTCGGCTTGTATCGGTAACGAGGTCGCAATCTGCTTTTATGACCGGTTTATTGGGAAGATCTACCCGTTGAAACTGGAAGCCAAACCCTGGAATGGCCGGCTTCATCGTAAGATCGGCCATGATGCCGGTATGCAAGCCCGTGCCGGAGATACTGACATCGGATTTAAGGGTATGTTGTTTGTCGGGATTGAAAGTTCCGTTCATAATTATGTTTAAACGGGGGCAAAGATACCATTTTGCACTAAATGCTGAATGTGAACTCAATTGGTCAATTTGGCAATTTGATAATTAGCCAATGTGCCAATTGTTCTATCACATCAAGCGTTTCGCATCGGAGCACGCTCAATTGGCACGTTTACAAATTGGCTAATTATCAAATTGCCAAATTATCAAATTGTTTTCAGAAGTGTCCTATCGGATCCGCCGTACCATCCGGATCGTTTTTAGCAGTGCCGCTGCTAACGATATTCCGCCCCTTCAATAGCAGGAGGCCCGCCATATGCGGTGCTGCCATAGAGGTGCCGCTCATGTAGGCATAACGGCTTCCCATGTACGTGGATAGAATTCTTACACCCGGCTCCGCATAGTCTACCACATCATTCCCGAAGTTGGAAAAGCTGGCAAAGTTGTCCAGGCTATCGATGGCAGATACGGTAAAAATATTGGCGCCATTGGCCCTGCCAGGAGAAGATTTATTGGCCGACTCATGCTCATTGCCCGCTGCTATGGCAAAATAAATTCCTCTTGCGGCGATGTTTTGTACCTGCTGATCGAGTGCGGCGGATATGCCTTCATCATCACCCACACTCATGTTGACCACATCCCCGGCGGCGGCATTCGTATTCACATACGCCAGCGCCTGCACAATGGACGATACGGTGCCGGAACCGTCCTTGTCGAGCACACGCAACGATACGAGCGTAGCTCCCGATGCAACACCCAGTACTCCGATGCGGTTATTCTTTGCACCAATGATACCGGCGACATGAGTGCCATGCCCATTCTCATCCCGGGCAGATGTAATATTTGTCATGAATGATTTACTGCGGGCCACATCAACCGTCAGATCGGGATGGTCGAAGTCGATGCCGGTATCGATCACCCAGGCCGTCTTTCCCGTACCATCACCATAACCGGTCCTTGTGATGTTCCAGGTCACGAGACGCGGCTCGACTACGGTGAAACAGGTGCCGAGTGAGATGATCCTGTCGGGTTCAACGATAGCAACGGCCTGGTCATTCTTCAACGCCTCTGCATCAGTGGCGGATATATCGGCAATAAAACCACCGGGCTCGCCGCCGAAATTCCGGGGAGTTGTCCTGGGCGAAATGGAATGACGCGCCAGCACATCCTTACTCACCCTGCCCAGTTCCGTGCTGTTCATTCCACGCGCACTAACCTCGGACGATTTGTAGACAACGATATATCTTCCTTCGATGATATCGCCATTGGAAGCGCCCGCGGACTGCGTACAATCATCCATGTTGATGCCAGGTGTACCGCCCGCCTTGTCCTTCTTGCATCCGGAAAGGATAACGATGCCGGGGAGGAGGACGAGAATTATTTTGCGAAGATGCATGAGTTGAGATTGTATGAGCAGATAACGCATTATTCATGCCTTCGTATGAGGAAAGGAATTGATTTAACAGGTTTTTATGCACGTGTCAGGCCTATGTAAAATTGGAGGAGGTAAGTCCTCTCACATTAAGAAATCCCTTTCATTGTATTTGATTGTATCGATAGCGAGGTAGTTGCGAATTAATCTTTAGGCAATTCAATCGAGAAGACCGTGCCCTTATCAACCTCCGTTTCAAAGAACACCTTGCCATCCATCAGGCGTACAAGCGCCTGTACAATGAATAGCCCGAGGCCGGAGGTCGACTCCTGGTTAAGTCCCTTCCTGGCGGAGGGTGTCCTCTTCTCGAATAGCTTAGTATGAAGTCCCTCGGGAATGCCGATGCCGTTGTCTCTTACCCGGACGATGAATGTCTTTTCCGTTTCCTCGACGATGATATCTATCTCGCCATTCATCGGTGTGAACTTGATGGAATTCGAGACAAGGTTGTGTATCACCTGGAAGAACTTAACGCTATCGGTCGTGATGTTGAGGTTCTTGAGATCGGTGATCAGCCTGAATTTCTTGTCCTTGTTCGTGAGTATCAGTTTCTCCAGCGTAACGGAGATGCGTTCCAGGATATCGAAGCGTGTTTTCTTCACATAGATCCTTTGCGATTCCAGGTGTTCTTCTCTCAGGAAATCGTTCACTATGTCCAGGCATTGCTGGGTGTTCTCCTGGATGAGATATAATTGGGCGCTTATATCTCCCGGCACCTTATCCTTATAGGTTTCCTGCATCCAGCGCAGGATATTCTGGGAGAGGGATAGGGGACCCGACAGGTTGTGAGTCATCATATCCAGCAGGGTGTCCTTGCGGGCGCCATAATCGATGATATAGTCCTCATGTTGTTTGTCTCTGGTAATATCCTTTACAAAGCCGGCGATGAGAGAGGGGTCCGTAAGAAGATAGGCCTCGCAGCAAAGATGCTTTGTATCGCCGCTGTCGGTCTGCACCCGGAACTCAGTGCCGTTGATCGATTTCTCTTTCAACAATTGTGAATAGCGGTGGCGGAGATAATAGGCATCTTCCGAACGTATGAAGGGGAAGATCAGTCGCGGCTGATTCATTACCTCTTCAACGGTGGTCTGGAACAGCGCGGCGAAGGGTTCATTGATGTATGCATACCTCTCCTCCTTGAGATTGTAGATGAAAACCCCATCGTTGGATAACTCACCTATTCGCTGGATATCGGGATATGCCATGGGACATTAGTGTTTGAGGAAGCCGCGTGCCGATGCAAATGCCACGAGTTCGGCGGTATTCTTGACCTTGGCCTTTTCCACCATATTCTTCCGGTGGGTCTCTACGGTTTTTTCCGTGATGAAGAGTTCTTTGGCGATGTTCTTTGTCGAGAATCCATTGCCTAACAATTCAAGTACTTTCTTTTCTCTCTTCGAGAAAACATCTTTCTCTCCCTGCAAGGTATCGACAATTCCCTCAAGGAATGCGTTAATGTTCTTCAGCTTTTTAGAGGTCTCCGTGCAGATATATTTCTTGCCGGCATACACTGCTTTAATGGCCTTGACGAGTTCCTCATAACCGGCCTTCTTGGAAACGAAACCCATGGCGCCGGTGTTCATGATCTTCGCCACCCTGTCTGCATCGTCATACACCGAATGCGCAACTACTTTGATAGAGGAATGATGCTGCTGGATGTACTGGCAAACCGTAAATCCATCCATGGTGCGCATGTCTTCCATGCCATCGAGATAGATATCGAGAAGAAGAACATCGATATCGGTGATGGGTAACATGTGTATCAATTCTTCCCCATTGCGCGCTTCACCTACCACCACGATGTCCTTGTCTTGCGAGAGTAGGAACTTGATGCCATCTCGCATGATCTTATAATCCTCCAAATGAAAAACACTGATCCCTTCCGGCATAAAAAAATAGTTGAGGACGCAAAATTAATGACGGAAAATACCATTTGATGATGCGATCCGAAAATCAGGGATTTCCCTGATATATTGTTTGATTAAAACCGATTAACATTGAAATTGAATGAAAGCCATAATCGACCAACTTCCCCTGAGCAACCAACACGACCTGTACCGCGTTCATGAACTAGCTATGCAATTGGCGGGCCAGTCCGGGCTGTTACCTATCCAACAAATGCAGTTCGCCTGCGAGGTGACTTCCGCCTGCCATGAAAACATCGGGCAGGGGCATACGCTCACTCTTGGTATCTACCATGGAGATGGTGCCCAGCGTGTACTGAGAGCCACTATATTACCGTCGAAATGGGAGATAGAAAGGGATATAGATCCTGCCGGCGCCGATTGGAAAGTAAAGCAGACATCACCCGTGGTAGCAGGCGAGACGAACGATCACACGGAAGCCAGTTACCGCGACATGAAGCAGTTTACTTTTGCGCTTTCCCACGATCTTAAGAACTCGTTGACGAAACTGAAACTCGCCCTATCACTTGTAGAAGAGGAGGACATGCCTGCGCTGATCCACAACTATATCCAGATCATTCACCGCTCGGCAGGAAGATTGGAGAATACCATGCTCGCCCTGAATAAGATCATCGAGCTCGGCCATTCCGCACCGGCAAATGTGAAGTCTGTTTCGCTCGCCAGGATCTTTACCGACTTATCTGATGAGTTCTCCGAAAGCCTGTTAAAGATGAAGGCGTCCGTCAATACGGATTTTACCAGGGTAGCCGAAGTGAACTACGTGGAGGTGTATCTCAGGAGTATTTTCTCCAACCTGATAAGCAATGCGGTAAAATATGCGGCTCCCGATCGTGCCCTTAGGCTTGACATCACAGTGGATCGTCACGAAGGCGATGTGTTGCTGGTCTTCTCTGACAATGGCGAGGGGATCGATATGGAGAAATCCGGAAAGAAATTATTTCAACCCTTCAGTCGCCTTACAAACAATGGCGATGGGACCGGGAACGGGTTATACATCATCCGGAACATGGTGGAGAGAAATGGCGGAAGCATCACTGTTGAAAGCCGGAAGGGGGAAGGGACGGTGTTTAGGGTGGTGCTGAAGGAATACAAAGTAAAAAGTCAAAATTAAAAAATCAAAAAAGCAACCCGAGTTTCGACATTGTCTCAGCGGGGTCTGGCGGAGCTCCAAAGGAGTCCTTTGGACCGACCCCGATGGTGTGATATCGCCGAACATGAGCCAACAGCAGACTCTTCCATTCACGATTGACGACTCACGTTTCACGTTCTGTCTCAGCGGGGTCTCTTCCATTCACGATTCACGCTATTCGTCGCTCCCAATCGGCGCACCCGGCGGCGCCACCACATGAAGCGTAGGCTTTGCATCATCTGGTTTTTCCATCCGCTTCAATGCCAGCAGCAGGTGACCGCTATACGTGATGTCGGTTGCCGTCTTTTGTTTATTCACGATAAATGTCTTCAGGTCCGACAATGATCGTTGGAGTACGGCTTTCGTTACGAATGAATTATTCTCGGCAACGCTTCCAGCCAATAGATAGGTCAGTAATATTTGTTCTGTCTGCAGCTGAATGAGCGCCTCCATTCCCTTACGCCGCGGCGCCTTCCAGGTGACAGTCAAAAGTGCATCGATCATTTCGTCGAGACCGAGGCCACCATTCAATGCCTGGTATTCTACGAGGCGGTTAAGCCGTTCACTATTGAACAGGAATGAGAGAGGAAGATCGGCCGCGGTCTCGGCGGGACTAAGCGCATCGAATGCGAGACCCGTACGTTTTTTAAAGAGTTCCCTGTTGTAATCGTATCCTGCGGGACGTGGTGGCAACAATTGGATGATCCGCTCCGGCAAGACAAGGAAAGAAGGATCGATCGTTTGAATGATGGTGGTGAGTGCGGTCCGCTGTTCCTCTTTGCTAAGTGCGCGGGTAACCACCTGCCCATCGCCGCGTAGCGCATAACTGTAGTACATGCCACCGACGAGTTTGGTAACGGCTTCCACCTGGTAACGATGATAGAGATAGACGGGCACGAGCACATCTTCGAGCATAGCCATCGGCATGCCCGGACGAATATCATTCTCGCCAAATGAGCGAAGGGCTCTTTCCCTGATCTTCATGACGTTCTTTAATTCGTCCACCGGACTTTTTCCATTATCCCATAGATGTGCCGCGGGATGAAGGCCACCGGCTGCTCTTGCGTCGCGGTCGCTGATATAACGGAAGCCTTTGCGGTAAGCGTCTCCTAACATATTATCCAGCGCGGCTTTTTCATTCGTGCCGAAAGGGAAGTCCTGGTATCCCCAGGCGATGCTGATCTTATCCCAATCGCCGATGCCTTTGGCATATGCATCACTGATATCTATATCTCCCTTGCTATTTAATGTAACGGATGGCGGTGGGTAGTCCATTACGCTGGAACGGTTAATTGTACTGGCGGCGTAGTTGTGAAGAAGGCCGAGGGTATGACCTACCTCATGAGCCGCGAGTTGGCTAAGGCGGGCAAGCGCCATCGTCAGCATCCTGTTATTGGAAGGCAATCCATTCGCGTCTATGCTATCCTTGTCGAAAGGCGCAAGCAGACCCGTTGCAATGAGATAGTCCTGCCGGACGCGTAATGAACCGAGGGTAACATTTCCCTTGATGATCTCACCGGTGCGCGGATCGGTGACGGAAGCGCCGTAGGACCAACCACGGGTAGACCGATGGACCCAGTTGATCATGTTGTAACGTATATCCATAGGGTCCGCATCCTCTGGCAACAACTTTACCTGGAAAGCATTTATATATCCCGCGGCCTCGAAGGCCTGGTTCCACCATCTCGCTCCTTCGAGCAACGCACTGCGGATAGGTTCTGGAGTTCCATTGTCCAGGTAATAAACGATCGGCTTCACCGCCTCGCTGCGTGCGGCGGTAGGGTCTTTCTTCTGAAGGCGGTGACGAATGATGAAATATTTATCGATGGGTTCGGTCACCGGTGTACTATAGTCGAAAAAAGAAATCGGGATATAGCTGCTGCGGGCATCGAACACGCGCGGCTTGTAGGCATCATCGGGAAGTTGAACAAAAGAGTGATGGATCCGGACGGTTATGGCTTCAGAAGATGGAGTAACGGATCTTATGTAGGCGCCCGTTTCGCCATCGGTATTGATAAAGGTGAGCGTGGCCTCGAGTTCCGTGTTCTGTGGGAAGTTCTTACTCTGCGGCGGGAAGATGGCGGAGCGGGTCTTGTCAAGCAAGTAGGTTCCCTGCTTCAAACTCTTGAGCTGGCTGGCCACCTTCATCGCATCGCGAAGGAGAAAATCGGTGGCATCTACCAACACGTGGCCATTACTCTCCGCTTCAATGGTAAAGCCCCATAAGGTGGATTGCGCGAAGGACTGTTCGACGGCTCTTTTCTCCGCCTTGTCCGATGTAACGGCGCGGTAGTCGTAGTTGGGTTGAACCATGAGCAGCTTCCGACCGATACGCTGGAAGCGAACGATCCGGGTATCGCCGAGCAGGCCCCTGTCGAGTCCAATATCATTGGAGCCAATGGCGGCGGGCATCGAATTGAGATAGAGGATCTCGGAATCCAGTTTATCTATTTCCAGCCACAGCTTGCCACTGGCATCGTCCCAATAAAAATTAAGATAGCCTTCATATTTTTTCAGGCCCCTGGTCTTGTCTTCGATCGTGGAAAGGGATTGTGCCATGAGCAGCACAGGAAATAATAAGAGGAAAGCTGCTGCAAGTCGGCGCATGGAGGGAGAGTTTGGTTGGTAAGCAAGATAATTAATTCTTCAATTTGAAAGACGGATGAATACGAATTAGCAAATTAGCAAATGTGCCAATGTGCAAATTAGGCGTGCTACGATCCATGATGACTTTACGAATGAGGATCATTGGCACATTTGCACATTGGCTAATTGGCACATTAAAAAATTAGTTAATTACCACCAGGATGATATGTTCTCTCCGCCGTCCGCATCACCTCGTCTTTATCGAGTGTCATATGTTTCGTCTGTTGATTTTGGAATAGGGTCATCTGGTCTTTGTAGTGAGGAGAAGAAGGATTGGAGGAGGCGCCGAACGTATTGACCGATTCGATGATGGGCAACCCCGTCTTCGGATAACGGACGAAACAAATATAGGCGTCGCCCGAAATGACCTTTCGTTGCCCATTCTTATAGGGTGTTGTATAGGCCGCAGTGAGAACGTCCGGCAAGCCCCAGGCCGGCCTGGCATCATCGCCGCGTACCAATTTCTGTATATCGCCCAGGACGAGATCGGTCCGCTGAAAATATTTCAGCATGTAGTCATGGATGTATTGGTATGTTTCTATCGATTCCGGAAGAGTCAGCTGCCTTGGCGCCCTGCCCGCCATTCGCATGGACACATGATCGTATGCCAATAGAAAAACGGCTGCTCCTTTGCTGTTCGCAGTTGCCTTCCGGTCCCAGTCCTGCAACGAAGTAATGATCTCGCCCAATGCCGGGTAAGAGGAAGCCTTCATGGCCAGCATCGTATCGATACCGTATGGATATTTCAGTTGCTTCGGCAGTTGCTGGTCGAACTTGATCCGCTTGAACGTTTCGAAGTCGATCTTATCTACACCGCGAAGCAACTCCGTTACCCGCTCACTCCGGTTGTTGTGATACCGTTCGAATCCGTCATTGGGATCGAATTTACCCGGATCGAGATTATCGCCCGGCGCCGTAGCCAGGAATGGAGAATGATTCGTGTTGAACAGGTACCCCGCAGCCGGATTTATGTATTGTGGCAATTCTTTTTCCTGTTTGAATTCTGTCCATAGCGTAGCGGAAGTATTCCCGGGCAGGGTGTTTCGCCAATGATACTCTGCAGAAGGATTCCGGCGCGGAAGCTTTGCATTGCTGATGTAGAAGATCGTATCCCTCCTGTCCGCATATACGATATTGAACATGGGTAAGGCCGTCATGCTTAATGCGGCATAGAACTCGGTGAAGTTCCTCGCCTTGTTCATGCGGTACCATTCTTCCATCACCCTGATGTCCATAGTGGCGGGAAGGCGCAGGGAGAAGACACCCTGCTTCGTTTTCACCGTGGCGCCATATTTACTCCAGTACAATTTTTTTCCAATGGTAACGGGAATGCCTTTTACATGGAGCCTGGCCTTTCTTTCTTCCAATGCGATCCATTTCCCATCGAACTTGTATTCGTTTGCATTTGCCGGATTCATTTCCAATTGATAGATGTCGATCTTATCCGGGTAGTTGACGGTATGTGCCCAACCGAGGTTTTCATTCGTACCATGAAGGATCACGCATCCACCGGCCAGCAGGCCCCCAAGCATGTTCCAGCCTTGTTCGCTTTGCACATGCGCCTCGTAGAATGCAGTAGGGCCTTCCAGTGGCTGATGCGCATTTATCGCGAGGAAAGCTTCGCCGCTTACCGTTTTCGAGGGATGAAAGGCAAAGGCATTGGAACCCTGTGATGCGAAGCCGGGAATGGTGGCAATATTACCGCCGAGTATTTGTGGCAGCGCCTGGTCCACGCCGCAAAAGATAGCAACGGAGAAGACAACGGCCGTCATGTATTCCTTCTCATCAAAGGGAAATGCGTTCTTGTATTTTACTTCCTGCGGATGGGCTTTGGCATAGGCATTCAACCCGGCTACGTAACCCCGGATCAGGGCGAGGAAGTCGGGACTGAGCGTGTCCCACTGTTCATTCACTAATTCGCGGCAACGAAGGAGATCGATAACGTAGTCCGCCTCGGCGCCTTTCCTGCCCAATGCCGAGCCGAGCCTTGCCTTACCCGAAAGAACAACCAGCTGCAGCGTGGCGAAGTCATCCTCGGCATGTGCCCACGCGAGCCCGTATGCCACCTCCGGATCGGTGGGAGCGAAAATATGCGGAACGCCAAAACTGTCCCTGGCGATGGTGATGCGGGAAGGATCTATCTGGGCCGTACAGCAAAGAGCAGAAAAGAGAAAAATAATGACGAGAAATTTCATGAGGTAATGTAAACAAAAAGCCTGAAGGAGGAATTGTTGGATAGATGAACAGCGTGTAAACGAATACAAATATTCAATATTCAATAATCAATATTCAATGCTCAAGTTGATCCTCGCGCTGGTTGATCAATCATATCGTTCAGAAATTGTACTGGGTGGAATGAGATTTCGATCAGCAGACTACCCCTTGAGCATTGAATATTGATTATTGAATATTGTCCGAAGGACTCCGGACTCTTTCGGAGAATATTTCATTCAGGTCTCCCTCCAATAAGGTAACCTCAAAAGGGTTGGCCGTGTGTTTGCCTTATCAACCATCGTGCAAAAGCAGGAAATATCTTCGAGCTCCTTACAAGCATACCAGTCAGGTACGCATTCCCGAAGAGCCGTTGTATCCTGCGCCCCATTGCCAGTCTTTTTTCAAATGCCTTACGCCATGCGCCCGCATACCCCGATTCCATTTCAGCTCTCGAACAATTTCCTTCGAGGAAACGACGTATGTTTTCAGCGGCTATCTTGCTTCCATGCAATGCCATGCTCATTCCATTGCCACAGAGGGGAGTGATCATGCCGGCGGCATCTCCTATCATCAGCACATGATCTTCCACCTGTGATTTCGATTCGAAACTGATCTGCGAAATGGCCAACGGCGCGTCATAGAGTCGTTGACTACCGGCGAAGATCTTCTCCAGGTGCGGATTGGCGGAAAGAATGGACTCCTCCATTTTCAAAATATCTCCGCCACTCTTCTGGAGGTTAGCGGCTGTAGTAAGATAGCACAGGCAATACTTATCGTCTTCGATCCTGACCACGCCGCAATAGCCACCGCTGAATGTATGCAGCGCGATGGTATCGGCGGGGAAATCGCATTTCACATGATATTTAACGCCGACATAATTATTCAGCTTGTTCCTGGCGGTAGTTGTAAAACTCCTCTTCCATTTGATATCGAGATTGCTTCGCTTTCCATAGCTTCCACAGGCCACCCTGGCGCGGTAGGAATATTGCGACTCTTCCACGATGAATTCATCTTCACCGAAATGGACATCCGTTACCTTGGCATTCTCCTTTATGATCACGCCCGCGTTTCTTGCCAGGGCAGCCATTGTATTATCCAACAGGTAGCGACTGATTCCGAATCCACCGAGCGGGAGCGCCTGTTCCATCAGCGTTCCGTGTGGCGAGGAAACCTGTAATTTCTTTATTCCCGACACATGCAGCCCCGGAAGATCGATGCCGAGACCGGATAGGAAATCCCAGGATTCGAGACTGATATATTCCCCGCATACTTTATGAAAGGGATATTCTTCTTTCTCGAGGAGAAGAACGGTATGACCCATTCTTCCCAACTGGATCGACAATCCAAGTCCGGCGAGTCCACCGCCCACAATGGCAATATCAAATACCTCATTCTCCAAGAGAGAGTTTTTTATCGCTTGAAACCACGAGCCAGCGGAAGGCCCACTTCCACCGGATAGAATAATCGCCTATCCCGGCCATGCGGAACAACTGCTTCCAATCTTCTTTCCTGAAACTCCTCGCTACGGAAAGACAGGCATCGTTCTTTACGAGATAGGAACGACTGAAGAAACGGGTGATATATTTTATCAGGTAATAGGCGAGCCAATGCCGCTGGAGATCGTTTATGAAAAATCCTTTGCGGCTGTTTCGTTGCACCCAGCGAAGCATGAAGACCAACTGCTCATCGGTAAGATGATGGCAGAAGAGCGAAGAGAAAACAATATCGGGTTCATTCCCCTCGAAATCGACCAGGGCATAGTCGCTACAGATCCATTGACAGGGGAGGCCGGGGTACTGCTGTTTGGCGAAGGCGATGCATTCGGCATTCATATCGATACCGATGAAGGTTGCAGGAATATTCTTTTTCTGCAGATACTTATGAATGATGAATAGATTGTCACCACCACCACAGCCAATCTCGCAAACGATAAGGCGCGCGGTATCTTCTCTGGATAAATTCCGTACGCCCTCCAGCGTGATCGCATGTCCGCCTAACCGCGTATTGATCACGTTGAGTTCGCGGAGGGTCTGCGCCATTGCCGGGAAGGGGATGTCATCTGCATCCATCAGTTCCTTGGTATAGCTCCGACGATGAAGATTGATCATGTCGATAGAATGAAAGTTTCCATGGTAAGTCCGGGACCGAAGGCGGCGCCGAATATGTTCTCCTTGCCGGTCCGTCCCTCCAGCGAGTGCATGATCTTCTCGAGCACGAATAAGACCGTGGGAGACGACATGTTCCCATGGTCCCTTAATACGTCATAGCAAGGTTGAAGTTGACCATTGGTAAATTCCAGGCTTTTGTGAACGGCTTCCAGTATTTTCTTGCCGCCGGGATGAATGCACCAGTGACCGATGTCCTCTTTGTTCATGCCGGCATCGATCAGCGCGCTTCTAACGAGGCCTTCGAAATCCTCTTCGATGAGATCGGCTACATAGCCGCTGAGGGTCATGAGGAAGCCGGAGGAAGAAAGCTCCCAGGCCATATCCTTCTTGCCTTTCACGGCTACAGTGGAGTAGAAATGATCGACCTGCAGACCCGCACGGGTGGTATCGCCGGAAACGAGCATAGCGGCCGATCCATCTCCGAACAGCATACTGCTGGTAATATTGTCGATACTATGTTCTTTTTGAAAATGCAGCGTGCATAGTTCCGTGCAAACGATCAACACGTTTGCCTTGCTGTCTGCCTTGCAGAACGCATCGGCTATTTTCAATGCATGGATCGCCGCGTAGCAACCCATGAAATTGATCGATGTACGGAAGGTGGTGGCAGGCAATTCGAGTAATTCCAATAATTCCAGGTCGAGACCAGGCGCGCTCATTCCCGTGCAACTGACGGTGATGAGGTGCGTGATTGCCGCGTCTTTCACGCGGTTTCTACAATTCACGACGGCTTCTAGTGATAGCTGGCCGGCATACTTCCGGTACCAACTCATCCTTTGCTCGAGGGAGGGAAAGGGCTCCAGGTTTTCCGAAGAGGGATAGAACTGCCATTCGCCTGCGGAAAGACTGTAGTCCGGGATCACGGAGTAGCGATAATCGATTCCGCCTTTGCGATAGAGGAACCGGAGTTTGCGGCCATCATCATCATTCAGGGCATAGACCCGCTGCATGAAATCCAGGATAGCAGGCTGCGCGTGCCTGTGTGCCGGGACGGCTGTACCAATTGAAATTATTTTACTCAAAAGAGCCTCCAGGTTAATAATATGATAAATGCTGTATTCGTGCAGGCGGCAGCCAGCCAGTTCATCCGCATCGTGTTCCGGAAATCGGCGGCGGAGTTATTTTTCCTCACCTCGGCAAACCATCTTATGAAATAAACGATGATCGGGATGAAAAAGATGCTTACTACCATTAATTTCTTCGCTTCACCTTCCTGAATAAAGAATTGTGCCATGAATAGCCAGGCGAAGGCATAAACCACTGCACAGAAGATGAAAGTGCCTGTGTATCCAAGCTTACAGCTCAATGTAGTTACTCCATCCTCCAGGTCCTGCTCGTGCTGGTAGATCTGGGTAAGCGGATAAAATCCCCCAATAAGCAGGGCCGAAATGACCATCCCCTGCCACGGTACAGGTTGGGTATGGTCCAGGTTGCAACCATAATAGACGAGCCAGAAAGTAAGGGCGCCCTGGAAAATGATCACGGTGAGGTAGCCAATTACGGGAAATTTCTTTAACCGTATGCCGCGGTAGCTGTATGCCTTGGAGGCGCCGATATAGAGAGGTATGAGTGCGGCAAAGAGCGGCGCGACAAACCAGCTCAGCACAAGAGCGGCAATATCGAGTACGATGGTCGTCAGGAAAAGTTCGCGCGAAGGCGGTGGCGGTTTCTCCAATCCGCCGATACTCTTTGTATCCCGGTCCATGTAGCTGTTGTATCCATTACTGGCTGGATAGATAAGCAGGTGAAGGATGAAGAAGACGAGCAGGGCCCTTGCCCAATCGATATGCTGTACTTGTGAAAGGGCAAAGAAATAGAGCGGTGAAAGGAATATGGAGAAGGGAATTCGGAGGAGTTTGATGGTTGAGGGAGAGAGCATATTGTTAGAAGTTAGGATAGGGTACTAGCGAGGAATAAGTAATTAGGAATAGGGAATTAGGCCTCACCACCATCTATCCAACATGTATGTGAATCCTATTAAAAAAAGTTACCGCAAAGAAATGTTTGTTCTGCTGAGGCCCAATTCCTAATTCCCAATTTCTTATTCCTTACTGGCTATTCCTACGCTCAATAGCTGCGTAACAAGCGCCTCCAACTCCTTCACTCTTTTCTCAAGTTCGGGTAGTTTCCGGGTGACGGCCTGGCTACGCAGGGCAGCAGTATAGTCGTAAGCGGGAGAGCCGGTGACTGCCTTTCCGGCGGCCACGGATTTACTCACTCCACTCTGGGCATTTACTTTTGCGCCATCGCCTAATTGTATGTGTCCGACGATGCCGGCCTGTCCGCCGATCATCACGCCATTGCCGATCTTGGTACTGCCACTCACACCCGCCTGGGCGGCTATCACAGTACTATTGCCGATCTCCACGTTGTGTGCGATCTGTATGAGATTATCGAGCTTCGCTCCTTTCTTAATAAGAGTGGAACCAATGGTTGCCCTGTCGATCGTTGAATTGGCGCCGATCTCCACATCGTCTTCCACGCGCACATTCCCGATCTGTGGCACTTTCTTGAAACTACCGTCCGCCTGTGGCGCAAATCCAAATCCATCGCTGCCTATTATTGTACCCGCATGCACGATGACTTGGTTACCTAATTCGCAGTCATGATAGATCTTCACTCCGGGATGGATCACACAGTTGTCGCCGATCCTCACATTGTCGCCGATATAGGCATTGGGATAGATCTTCGTATTGTCACCCAACTTAACATTCTCTCCCAGGTAGGCAAAGGCGCCGATGAATACCTGCTGGCCGTAAACGGCGCTCTTCGATATATAGCTCGGTTCCTGGATGCCACTCATCTGTTGCTGCATGATCTCCTGGTACTTGCTAAGCAGTGTTGCAAAAGCCGTATACGCATCGGGCACCCGTATCAGCGTGGTGCTGACAGGCTGCTTCAATTCATAGGAGTCACTGATGATGATCACGCTCGCTCGCGTACTGTACAGGTATTCTTCGTATTTCGGGTTGGCAAGAAAACTCAACTGGCCCTCCTGGGCCTCTTCGATCTTACCGAACGAGCCCACGGATGCATTCGCGTCGCCTTCGATCTTACCGTTTACTATTGCTCCTATTTGAGATGCAGAGAAGGTCATGATAATGATTTCTTATTACCGGTTAACAGTGCTGGTAAGTTTCGGGGCAGATTTCATGCAGGTAATTCCAATACTCAGTAACCAGGATAGCAAATGTAATATTTTTTAACCGTGCTACTGAGGTTGTGCTGGATCAGGGCATTGTCGACCTGCGAGATGTCTTTTATGGTTCCATCCTTGAACAGGATATTGATCCGTTCGTCCTTCGGATCGTACGTTGTATTGATTGCTTCGCCCGTAAAAACAAAATAGTCTGCCTCTTTCCCCGTTAGCTTCAATTTCTCGCAGGCCTCCGATTTTTTTTCATGCACGAAATCCGCCGTGAAAGGCAATGCCTGCAGCTTTACCTTAAGCAATTTCCGTTCCACTAAAGACCGGCAAAGTGTAGCAAGAATCTTGTCGGGATGATGACACCAGTTCTTGATCGTTGCCATCACATCATGATCGTCGAGATAGCAAAAAGTATCGAGATGGTGCTCTATCGAGACCGGTGTGCCCGGATTTTGAAGGAAGAAGTCCAGTGCCGGGGTCGCGGCGGCTGCCTTTTCACCTGCGAGTATCAGTTGCTTCGCACGCCGGATCACCTTCACCAATGTTCGTTCTGCTACCAATACCGTCTTATGTAAATAAACCTGCCAGTACATAAGGCGGCGGGAGACGAGGAATTTCTCAATGGAATAGATCGCCTTTTCCTCCACCAGCAGGTTTCCGTCCTTCACCGTCAGCATCTTGATAATGCGATCATAGCCGATCACTCCCTCCGATACGCCCGTGAAGAAACTGTCGCGGTTGAGATAGTCCATCCGGTCCACATCCAGTTGGCCCGACACGAGTTGGTGCAGGAAGGCTTTTGGATATTTATCGGTGAAAATTTCGATCGCTGTATTCAGTTGGCCGTTGAATTCCTCGTTCAGTTTCCGCATCAGCAGGATGGAGAGGGTCTCATGGTGAACATTGGGAATGAGTTCCTGCTCCAGCGCATGTGAGAACGGTCCATGGCCAAGATCATGGAGGAGGATGGCCGCCTTTGCACCCAATTCCTCGTTTTCACTAATAGCGATGCCTTTTGCCTTCAGTTCATTCAGCGCAGTGCACATGAGATGGTAGGCTCCCAGGGAGTGATGCAATCTTGAATGTACAGCGCCGGGATAAACGAGATGGGCGAATGCCATCTGGTGGATATTGCGTAAACGCTGGTAAATGGGATGGGAAATAATTTGTAGGATCAACGGGTTGTCAATAGTAATAAAACCATATACCGGGTCGTTGATGATCTTTCTGACTACTGCCATTGTTGCGTTTTTGTTAAAGGCCCCGAAAGGGCAGGCGGCAAAAGTACAAAGGCAGCGGTTAAAAAGCTATTTTTGAACGAAGCGCATCGTAAGACGTCATCGCCGGTATTTTAATCATTAATTCAAAGAAGAAAGAAACGATAAAATTTACACATGGCATTAGCAAAAATTATTTGGGTGGACGATGAGATTGAAAGCCTCCAGTCCCAGAAATTATTCCTGGAGAATAAAGGCTACGAAGTACAGACATTCACCAATGGATTCGATGCAATAGACTACGTGAAGGAAAACCTCGTCGATGTAGTTTTGATCGATGAGAGCATGCCGGGTATCACCGGCCTGGAGACGCTGGCAAAGATCAAGGAGATCAACCAGTCGCTCCCCGTTGTACTGATCACCAAGAATGAGACGGAGAACCTCATGAACGAGGCGATCGGAAGCCAGATCAGCGATTACCTGATCAAACCGGTAAACCCGAACCAGGTCTGGCTGAGCCTGAAGAAGATCATCGACAATAAACGGCTCGTTGCCGAACGCACCACTACCGCCTACCAGCAGCAGTTCCGCAATCTCTTCATGGCGCTCAATGCCAACCCCGACTATAATGAATGGATGGATATTTACAGGAAGCTCGTGTATTGGGAACTCGAAATGCAGAAGAGTGATAGCCCCGAGATGCGGGAAATATTGCAAAGCCAGAAGGGCGAGGCGAACACGGAATTCTTCAAGTTCGTATCGCGGAATTATGCCTCATGGGTGAACCCGAAGAGTACCGATGGACCGGTGATGAGCCATTCGCTGATGAAGTTTAAGGTATTGCCTCACCTGGAGAAGGGTACGCCATTATTCTTCATCCTGATCGATAACCTTCGCTTCGATCAATGGAAGGCGATCCAGCCCATTTTCGCAGAGAGTTTTCGCATACTGGAAGAGGATAGTTTCTATAGTATACTGCCTACTGCCACGCAGTATTGCCGCAACGCCATCTTCGCTGGTCTCATGCCGGCGGAGATAGAGAAGCAGTACCCGCAACTTTGGAAGAATGACGAAGAGGAAGGGGGGAAGAACCTGCACGAGGAGGAGTTCCTTCGCGGGCAGTTGAAGAAGATGGGTAAGGGTGATCTCAAGGTTTCTTATACAAAGGTGTTGAACAACCATGCGGGTCTCGAGATGATGAACAATGTCCATAACCTGCTCAACAACGACCTGAATGTTATCGTTTATAATTTCGTGGATATGCTCAGCCACGCGCGTACCGAGATGGAGGTACTGAAGGAACTCGCCAGCGATGAGATGAGTTACCGAAGCATCACCACGAGTTGGTTCGAACACTCACCCTTGCACCAGGCGTTGAAGAAGGTGGCTGATAAGAATATAAAGGTCGTGCTGGCAACAGACCACGGCAGCGTCCGCGTGAAGACGCCCTACAAGGTGGTCGGCGATAAGCAGACTACTACCAACCTGCGGTATAAGCATGGGCGGAATTTGAATTATGAGCAGAAGGAAGTGCTGGCTTACCGGGAGCCAAAGGATATCGGGTTACCGTCGCCTACCATCAATTCATCGTTCATCTTTGCGAAGGAGGATAGTTTCCTGTGTTATCCCAACAACTATAACCACTATGTGAACTATTACCGGAATACTTTCCAGCATGGTGGAGTAAGCCTGGAGGAGATGATAGTGCCGGTGATAAAGATGCAAAGCAAGTAACAAACGTGAATCGTCAATCGTGCGTCGTGAATGGAAGACGCTAAGCTTGTTTCGATCAGTCTGCGGGTTCGATCAATCTAACTTTTTTGTGGAAAACTATGAATAACTTGATCTCTCATCTTCCCGCCCTCAGCGTAATTTTGTGACAGGCGGAGTCTCCGATTGACGATTGACGATTCACGATTCACGTCTAGTTTTGATCACTAACTATATGAAGTACACCCAGACCACTCTCGACAAATTAGAAGCCATTCCCGAACAAGCCGGTTATGTGATCCGCTATGAAAGAGGCTCATTCCAGAGCGGGTATTGTATCCTGGAGGAAAGGAAGGTGGTTGTTCTCAATAAATTCCTGCAGGTGGAAGGCCGTATCAATACACTACTCGATCTTCTTCCACAACTGAGCATCAATCCCGACATACTCACTGACGATTCCAAAAAGTTATTCCTCAATGTCATCTCCAGGCAACCCGCCGATGAGAGTTCTGACCTATAGGCAATAAACAGCCCGAACCTTCTACAGGCTTATCAACCTATCAACTTATTAACTTATTAACCCGTCAGTCTCACCAGACTCCACAATGGCCAATCAACCAATTCTCGTAATTTTACCCCCGTGGCCTATCCTCCTCTTAAAATAACCTTCCTCGGCACAGGAACGAGCAGCGGCGTACCGATGATCGCCTGCGAATGCGAGGTCTGTACCTCTACCGATAAAAAAGACAAGCGGCTCCGCGCAAGCATCCTCGTGGAGTCTGCCCACACTACACTGGTAGTGGATACCGGCCCGGATTTCAGGTACCAGATGCTTCGGCAAAAGGTGAAACGCCTCGACGCCGTTTTATTTACCCATGCACATAAGGATCACCTCGCAGGGCTCGATGATATACGGGCGTTTAATTACATCACCAAGAAACCGATCGAGGTATACGCGGATGCGCTGACCGAGGAAGCGGTGCGCCACGACTTCTACTATGCATTTGCCGACATGAAGTATCCCGGCATTCCGGAACTGAACATGAACCGCATAACGAAAGAACCATTTACGGTAGGGGACATACCGGTAATACCCATACCCGTCTGGCATCTCAAGATGCCGGTAATGGGTTTTCGATTCGGTAAATTCACCTATATCACCGATGCCAACCGTATCGATGAAGAGTCGAAAGAAATGATGCGGGGCAGCGAGATACTGGTGTTGAATGCACTCCGCCGGGAGAAGCATATCTCTCATTTCACGCTGCAGGAGGCGATGGACCTCGCAAAGGAATTGGAGATCCCGACGGCCTACTTCACCCATATCTCCCACCAGCTGGGCAAACACGAGGTGGTAGAAGCGGAGCTGCCGCCGGGTGTTCACCTCGCATACGATGGCCTTCAACTCGAGCTCGATTGACCTGAAAGGAGGGGAAATTTGAGCGTTTTATGCGGCTATATCTCTGCTGGGACATGTTCTTCTGATTTTTAATAGTATGATTTTTTTCTTATTTTGTAGGGCAAACCTTGCTTATGAGTTTACTTGCCTGGAATTGGAGCATATTCTGGTATGACATATCGATTGAAATATTCGGTTCACTAGTTTTCCTTTTCGGGATACTTATAGTATTTAGACCATGGGTTAGTATCAGTCCCTTTCTTTGTAAAAACCAGTCTGAATTTCAAAACGAGGGAACCATGTACTTTCTGAAAATTGTTAACAAATCCCTTTTTACCGCTTACGACATTGAAGTAGAGCTAGCTGTATTACAAAGAAGGCCAACTCCCCCCTCAGGGATGACCAATGTTCGAATGGTTCCATTAAACTTGGTATATAATTCGCATTCTTACTTACCAGGATACAGGCCTAGGTGGATTAGAAAAGATGCAGCGCATTGTTTAAGATTTAGAACCAAGGAAAATTTAGACTCAATAATTCTGGATGATTTTAAATCGGTCAGAGTACAAGTAACGCTGAAACATGGGCTTACGGGACTGGTAAAAGTATTTACCAATGAATACTCTGATATTCAGGAGATTAGAGAAGGGCGTTTTTCTTACGGAACAAAATTTGGAGTTATTTGAACTAAATGTATATATCTTTCGTTCTTATCAGAACGGAATCACCGTTAAATTTTCGAATATGAATGACACTGATGTTGGGTAACCCGCACTAATTTATAAAGGAGCTTTTAAGCTCCTTTTTTATTGCCCTGCAATTGCCTGTTTTTAATTTTCTTCGCTTCAGAAATGCTGCCGAAGACTTCATGTACTGACTTGATAGATATTCCAATAAATGCGTCCCTTCATAAGCTCCAGACATTCTTACTCTCAGTCAGGTGAGAATCTCACTTTCCCGACTAACAGATGTTAGGGCCTTTGAAATCTTTTACTATCTTGCATTGCCTTTAACGATTGCTAGCCACATAGGCGAACTGTGCCACCCGGCCCCGATTGCAACCGGGATTGGCGTGGCACATTTATTAAAATGATCTATCAATAACCCTTCTATGAATTTCGAGACGGCTGAACTTACACAGCAGGTTGCGCAAACTGCGCGCGACTTCGCTCAACAACACATCAAGCCACACGTTATGACCTGGGACGAGAGCCAGGAATTTCCCCTGCATGTATTCAAGGAAATGGGTAAGCTGGGCCTGATGGGCGTGCTTGTCCCGGAAGAGTATGGGGGCGCCGGCCTCGGTTATTTCGAATACAAGTCGGTGATCGAAGAGATATCCAAAGTATGCGGTTCGATCGGGTTGAGCTTAGCGGCACACAATTCACTCTGCACGGGACATATCCTCAATTTCGCCAACCACGAACAAAAGAAGAGATACCTGCCGAAGCTAGCAACGGCCGAATGGTTGGGCGCCTGGGGACTCACGGAGGCGAATACGGGAAGCGATGCAGGAAATATGAAATGCACTGCGACGAAAGACGGGAACGATTGGATCATCAACGGCACCAAGAATTGGATAACACACGGCAAGAGCGGCGATATTGCCGTGGTAGTTTGCCGTACCGGCGAACCGCGGTCGAAGAATAATTCAACTTCATTTGTAGTAGAAAGAGGCACTGCGGGTTTCAGCGCGGGCAAGAAGGAAAATAAATTGGGTATGCGTGCCAGCGAGACCGCCGAAATGGTCTTCGATAATTGCCGCGTACCGGATAGCAACAGGCTGGGTGAAGTGGGTGAAGGTTTCAAGCAGGCGATGAAGGTATTGGATGGAGGAAGGATCTCGATCGCGTCGCTTTCACTGGGCATCGCGAAAGGCGCCTATGAAGCGGCCCTGGAATATTCGCAGCAGCGTTACCAGTTCGATAAGCCGATCTCGAGTTTCCAGGGGATATCATTCAAACTCGCCGATATGGCGACGGAGATCGCGGCGGCTGAGCTATTGACGCTTCAGGCCTGTGATCTCAAGAACAGGCACGAACCCATGACGAAGGAAGCCGCGATGGCGAAATACTATGCGAGTGAAGTGGCCGTGAAAGTGGCGAATGATGCCGTCCAGGTTTTTGGCGGATATGGATATACCAAAGACTTTCCCGTCGAGAAATTCTACCGCGATGCAAAACTCTGTACCATCGGTGAGGGAACAAGTGAGATACAGAAGATTGTGATAGCGAGAGAGGCGTTGAGAGCAATTTGAGTACAAATTAGCCAATGTGCAAATATGCCAATGTGCAAATTAGGCGTGCTCCGATAAGTGATGACTTTCCGAATGAGGATTATTGGCACATTGGCATATTTGCACATTAGCTAATTCGTTATTTCACCTCCTGCATCTCCACCAACCTCCTATAAAATCCATTCTGCGCCAGCAGTTCTTCATGATTCCCCCTCTCCACGATCTTTCCCCTCTGCAATACGATGATCTCATCTGCATGAC
>Ga0193753_10000110_pt1 | contig 74330 bp, 108 predicted proteins | sample H1c2metaG_FD_144925 | JGI IMG/M metagenome (GOLD analysis project Ga0193753, IMG submission 144925) | Soil microbial communities from a riparian zone of the East river system, Colorado, United States - H1c2 | ecosystem: Environmental > Terrestrial > Soil > Riparian zone | place: USA: East...
TTCTAGCCTTCCTGTTCTGAAAGTAAACGATCGGCTGTATCTGCAGACTCGAACATATCAGCGGCAAGCTTACGCGCTTCGCTTGGTGAGAGGCTAAGCCCCACAAGCTTGACGTCGGTAACATCGCCCGAAGGATGCTTAACCCACAGATCAAGCTTGACCCATGCCACAGAGCTATCAGCGTTCGCGGAAAGGTTAGCGGCGACAGTAGGCAAGCCAGTAATTCCCGGAGGGTTCTTTTTCAGTTTGATTCTCATGGTACTTAATCCTTTGTCGTTGCGTACATTGAACGATCTGGAGTGTTGCAGATAGGGGCATCGGTTGCCCACACACGGAAGTATTCCCCGACGCAAGCGCAGCAACCACAATTGATCTTAACGGTAACGATCCATCCTTGCTCTGTGCCAAATACAGCAATGCGGCGCATGGGAGGGGATAGCGTGGCAAGAGCGGAATCAATTGCCTGCAGGTGCATATCGTTTGTGATCATGACACACGTCCTTTGATGTCATCGGTGATAAACGGATCTGCAGACCACAACAGGATCTCACAGACAAGCCCTTTCCAAGCGAAGCTATTGCGCCGGTCAGACTTGAGAATCTTACGACCTTGCGCCTTGCTTACCTCGAACCTGCCATTGCTGGCGACGATAACCCAGCGCGCTTGAATTTTGTCAGTCATGGCTTCTATCTACCTTTCTGTTCTAGGTTTCGTATCCCTGCCTATGCCGACCTTCCTTTGGTTTTGATGAATGTGGGTGGGTGATCGAAAACGTAAACCGTTGCCTTAGCCTGGAAATCACTGGAGTAATAGCCGGTAGCCTCAGTACAAGCTTGTTCAGCTGTGTCTGCAGTAACGGTTATGATCTTCGAATAGTTCGCGCTATAGGTCCAGAGTACATAAAACTTTGTCATGGTGGATTCCCTTCGTCTGTCGTTTTCGGTACTGTATATAAGTACCACGATTAAGGGCCGACGGTTCAAGTTATTTGTTTTATTTTGAGGCTACCAGTGTAGACACTACTCGCGTTCAGCTGTGAAGGTATCATCTTCCTGTGCGTCGAAGATGACGACAGACACGCCAGCGGGGGCCATGGCACCAAGCATGTAGACGTGGGTAACAGACCCGTTGCAGATCTCGACCATGCTACCGTCAAGGCGAGGCCCCACGGTTTCGCAGGCAGGGTTAACAGTGGTAGCTGGCGACAGATACAGCGACAAGGCGAGGAAAAGCGTAGTCATCATTGGAAGATCTCCTGTGCAATTGGTTATCTGATCGATTGTACAGTCTATAGGACCTAGCAGCGTTCTGCTAAGCCCGAAGGCTGTACTAGCGACGTCCTAAGCGTAGCAAGCGCGCCGATGCTTTTTGCACGTCAAAGGCATGGCCGCTAGCCTCGAATTGTCCAGAACGTTGATTTCCGTTTGGCGAGCGATAGGTATGGTCGCCAGCAGGTTGACGATCGTCATAAACGCGCCATGCGCGCTCCGCTCCGGACAGCAGTGTCGAGAGGCGATCTTGACGGATCGGGGAAAGATTCGTGAAACTGATCGCGGTCTGAATATCCTTGTACATGATGATTTTCTCCGGTTTTGGCGACGTTTACGTGCGTTACTTGGTGCAGACGGCGCGAACGGTGGACCACGAAACCAGGCCGAAAAGCCAACCGTTGATCAGAGCATTGCGGTATTCGACGGTTGCAGAACCCTTGATGAAAGTCACGATTTGCTGATTTGACATTTTGACTATCTCCGGTTCAAAGTGTTTCGGTCAGTCGTTTCGGTCTATGTATAAGTACCACAGTTCAGAGCGAACGGTTCACATTTCGTCGAATTATTTTTCAAGTCTCAACAATCGAGGTAACGATCCCGGTACCACTGGCGTCCAGCGTGTAGACTGTGGCAGTACCGTCATTATTGGCATAAACGAACGTCTTAGCGCTTCCTAGCGTGCCCAGCAGGCGGACCCAGCGCTTATGCTCGCCATCGGTCGCACACTCGCCACGTGTGTGGCAAGCGTAAAACTCTGCAGTGGCGCGAGTCTCGCACACACCAGGCTGGCCAGTGACGGCGCGAACGCCAGCGCACGTAAGCGCGGCAGGTGCAGTAAGCTTTACAGCCTGGACACTCGCGTCCGTCTCACTTGTGAAGGAAAGTCCGGAGGAAAGCAGACGGAGAATGAGATAGTTAACCATGGGTTTTCCTCTAGTCCGTTGACGTTGTGAGGCGAGCCAAAATCATCAAAGCCGCTAGTGTGTACTCTTCTCTTTCCTCTACTGACCGCGACAGATCAAAGGCTTTGATCGTCAAGGCAATCGCGCGAGAGAGAAGGCTTTCAGTATTCATGATCTATACATCGGTAGGTGCGCGGGAAACTTGAGGCTACTTGTTTTTTCGGCGAAGTAATTCGGCGATCGCGTCTTTTTCGGTATCAGCGATCCACGAAGGGTTATACGAACCTGAAACTAAGATCTGTGCGTCAAGGTCGTGCCAACCACCGATCCAAGACTCGGCAGCATTCTGGCGCTGTATGCGCGCGGTAGAACCGTCGCTGAATACCAGGATTGTCCAGGTGCCGTTAACAAGGTCACGAGGTGACCGCGATCGGCTGGTTAGAGTAACCTTGATCATGTTACACATGGCAGAAAACTTTAGGTGTGCGGACAATCGCGGCGCATTTTGTCGCACAATCGACAAATACGGGAATCATTGCGCTCTGTTACTTCGACGTCTGACAGCGAGATCCTGTGATCGTGAGGCACGGCATAGCCAGGGCGGATCAGATCGGCAATAGCCGCTGTTTCGCCACGAGTAGAACGGCCAAGCGGGCAACCACTGAAGGGGTGTCCGTCGCTGTCTACCAACCACGCGAGATAATTGGTTTTGCCGCTGTCAACGCCAAGCGGCGTATCGTTTCGCAATTCAATCTTGACCTTGATCATGTTACCAATCTCCGAAAGTGCAGACCGGTCTGCACTTGGACACGGCGCAAGAGTGTGCGCGAATGTCGCGGATACGCATAGCATCGGAATCCTTGCGAGCGCTGGACCACACGATCGGCTTTGCGCCGGAGATTAACTCACGGCAACGGGGGCAGGAAGGATCCTTGCGGCCAAAAGTCATGGTGCAAGTTTCAGAGTATCGCACCTTGGCCGGTTTCGGCGACAATGCTTTTAGCTCTGTCGCTGGCTTGCCTGGCATCGGGTGTCTAGCGTCTGATTTGTTTAACATTACGAATAGATACTATAGCACGGTCTGTGCCATTTCGCCGAATTGTCTAAATGCTTGATTTAACTAGGCTGTCTTAAACGTAGTGTGTAAACATTTACGCAATTTTGCCTTAAACCGCGCAACCTGTTACGCATATGTGCGCAATCTTATACGCACTATCATATCGGGCATCTTATTTGCATTAGCTATAGGCAGTCAATACAGTGTACGTTACTCGTACTACACTACAGTCTCTAGCAGTACCCTGCCAGGCAGGCTAACGACGGTGGCAAGGTGCGCGTAAAAGTCGCGGGGAGGGATAGGACCTAGGAGAGTCCTAAGGAGTAGTGAGAAGGAATGAGAAGGAATGCTGTGTCGGATGCTGCCCGTCTGCACTAGTTATGCCACTATCTCTAAACCCGATCATGCTCTTGATGCGTTTAAACGATGGATCATTTGTTGCATAACGTGTTTTATATGCATTATTCGTTTATGTAAGGGCAAATACAATTGACGCAAATGCTAAAAACGTCAAGGTTGAACGTTCTGGCCCTAGTTAGTAGCAGAGTGCCACTTTCCGCATGACGCGTTGCCTGTTTCGTCCTATTGCGTTTTAACCCTATGCGCACTTTTTTGCGCACATAAACAAATCATAGGGTTAGCAACGATGAATTCGCGGCGCGTTAAGTGCGGCTAGGTGAGGGTAAGCAGAGTTATAGCTCTCTGCATTACACTCATTATCAATCTATAGTCACCATAAGTTTGCGCAAAGTGCGTATGTGGACCCGTGTGGGTTCAGGCGGGCGAGGCGGACAGAAGTGCCACTTCTGCACCATTAGTGTGTATATGCACCAATGCTATGCATGGGCTATGCCAACCTACGTATACACACAAGGTGTGCCTATTCGTATGTGTAGCATGCTGTGTAACATAGAGAATGTTTCACGTGCAACGTAGGCGAAGACTCACCCTTGCGGTATGTTGCACGTGGAACAGTATTTATATGCACTATGTGTGCCAATGCAGTGTATTTTGTTTATATGCAGTGTTTATGCCAAGTGCCATCATTGCATTAAATGGGCCAAGCTAAACGAATTGTGCTGTAAGCAATAGATGTGCCATGACGCACCCCCACACCTTAACGCGTTATTTCTCTCGACGAGGACGGCTACCAGATGTTTTATAAATAAAAATCGCTCGTCTAACCCTTCACATGCTTCGTTTATACGAAACAACATGGAATTAAGAGGGTTCTGCTAGAAAATAGAAAAATATAAGAAAAATTCAGAAAAATATAAAAAATGAAAAATTGCTCAAACACGTACATATTGCGTATAAATGAAACAGAGTGCTTCGTATATAATGAATAAATGGGATAAAGGTTGCTAATGCACTGCTGGAAGGAGCCAGGGACGTTACGTAGACCTGTGTAGAAAAATGCCGACCCCTCTTCCCTTCTCCGCTATTTTCTGATAAACCATTAATCCAAGGACACCAAGTCCTGTCTTGGAACCCAAGATGCGTTCTTCCCGCAAAAGAGTTAAACGCCGAGACCGGCGCAAGGCAAAGCAGACAGGGTATCGTCGTGCAGGGAAGACTTCTATGGGTTCGCACGTAGGTCACGGAACTTCTGGAAGTCCTGGTGGCCCACGGAAGTTACCTCTAAAGGTTATTCGACTCGATAAGAACAAAGTTGCAAAGCCATTGCAGAAACGTAAACCACTTATTGTTGAGGTTGCACCTGAACAAGAGAAAGAGAAATACTCTGTGAAGGCTACAATTGCAGAAATACTTTCCGCGAAAGGTAAGTAGATATGATTTTAGACTTTGCTAATAAAAGAGAACTGTTTCAGATGGCTGTATGGGCTTTTATGGCAGGTGCTGGATTCGGAGGATTGGTTGGATTCTGGTTAGCATTAACGTTCGGTGTACGAGATAGAAGGTGAATAGATGAAATATAAAGTAGCTACTCCTGTTGATGCTTCTAAAGGAATTGGTGTTGGACAAAAACGTACTAGATGGGTGCAAATAGGTACGGGATGGAGTGACGATGTAGGAGGAAAGATAACAGTTGCTCTTTCTGCTCTCCCGTTTCGTTCAGAGTTTGTCTATCTGTTTCCGGTTGATAAAGAAGGTGAACGAGAGTATGATTAAGATGCGTGTGAGAAGTGTGAATAATAATGCCTGTGAATTAAGGCGTGTTAAAGTACAATGAAAGGACAAAAGATGCGTAAGTTAACTGTTGCGTTGATCTGTCTGCTAATGCCAGTGTTTTCGTGCGACGATGTTTTAGACAAAGACAAGATGGGTAAAAGTGTTTCTTCACTTGTCGTTGGTGACGGACCACAGGCTGATTTTGTTGGGCGCTCAGGCAAACGCTACAAGTGGCTGCGAAAGGTTCCTCTATCTACTGCTCCTGCGTCTAACGGGGAGTGGATTGATCGGGCACCAAAATCTACAACAACACTTGCTGTGCCTAATACTAGGGAGAGTCTGAGAGAGGGAATGCGTACACACCTGTTCACACCAAACGGTCATGAGTTCATTTCAGATGAGCCTGACGACAAGGTTGTAGACATTATCATGCAAGCTCAAGCTGGCAAGATCAAAATTGGCAGAGATGCCAATAGGTTTCCTACCAAAGAAGACAGCAGTGAGTTTGGTGTAACAAAGCAACCTTATCTGTGGGCAAACAATAGACACTTTGCTGGTTGTGATAGGACTAATTACCCACAAGCACAGGCTGTTTGGGTCAATGGTGATTCTGGTGGTTGTAGTGCCACGTTGGTTGGACCTCATACAGTGTTGAGTGCTGCTCATTGCTTCTACTACAACGGAAACACATCACAACTTACACCAGTTGGTTGGCGAGCAAAAGATTGGCTTACACCGGGAAAAAACTCAACCACTGATTGTGGTCAATCAGGGGAGCCATTTGGCAAATGGGGTGACTGGAGTGTAGCCATGCCTGGCTATTGGATGAATGGCGATGGTAATTGGGATTTTGCAGTGTTAGAGGTTTTTCCTAATGAGACTGGATACAGTCCAGGTCAGTTATTGGGTTGGCTTGGACTAGAGACAGGTACAGAATTTATGTTCGCTCAACATCAAGGTTTCCCTGGTGATAAAGAACCATACCCACAGCTTTGGGTCAGTACAGGGTATATAGGCGCAAACTACAACTCTATGCTGGTGGCTGGTCACACGGACATGACTGGTGGCGACAGTGGTGGTGGTATGCATAATGACTATTACAATGTGATGGGTACGGCTAGTAGAGTGTACCAATACTGCTTTTTTACTTGTTCATATTATAATCTTTACCAGGCATGGAACAACAATTTCTATGCATTTGCTGTGCAGAATGGGCTTTGAACAAATGTTAAAAATTGCAGTTGTGTTGCTGTTGTTGGTTGGGTGTGAAATGACAGATTGGGGTGTAGGCGACGGTAGTTGCGCGCTATCTTGCCCAGATGTTGGACAAGATGCTGGAATTGACGGAGAAGTAGACTAAACAGCTACAAGTGGAGTATGGTAGCGAGATGATAAAAACATCTCGCTACCTACTTCTTGTTTCAGTTCTGTCAACGCTAGTGTTCACGTCATGTGCTGGGTTTGGCACAAGTGTCAAACTAAAGGCAGAAGAACCTTCTGTTGTATCTACTCCGGTTATTACACCAAGCGGAGTGCCTAAGATACTTCTTAGGAAGCCTACACCTATTCAGTTTTGGGCAAATGTACCGGTTACTTGGTCATTAAGCTATGGGTTAGGTAACATTACGTGTTGTGGATCGTACAATCCTCCAGCGACACATAACTCATGGAACACTGTATTTGTGATTGCAACAAGTGTTGCTGATCCAACGGTTTCATCTAGAGTTGCTGTTAGCTTCGGACCTTACGAAACACCTGTTGTTGTTGTTGAGCCGCCAGTAGTTGTGCCGACTGGCGGAGAACCACGACCTACTTGGAATCACGGCATAGGGTTCTTTGTTAAAGACGGTAAACTGTTTGATGCAAACGGAATAGAATTTATAGTGCGTGGTGTTAATAAATTACACTGGGACTCTGTAAGTGAAGGGTTAAAGAACAGTGGAGCTAACACTGTGAGGTGGGATGTAAACATGACACGTCCTGCAGAAGGAAACGTGGCAATGCTTCTTGGGGCTGCTGATAAGGCAGGAACTGTTGGAAGCAAAGTAGTGGTGATGCCTGGTAATTGGGAGGGAACGTGTTCGTCAAATACAGACGTATTGACAAAGATTGTCGATAAATGGGTAGATCAAGCTGAAACGTGGAAGAAGTTAGAGAAGTACATGATTCTAAACATTGCTAATGAGTGGGGGCCAGCAGACAACGTGGTGTGGAGAGACAGTTATATTGCGGCAGTGAAAAGAATTCGTGCAGCAGGATGGATGGGAACTATATCTATTACAGCGGGTGCGTGTGGGCAAGATAGTCCAGATATTCTCAAATACGGACAGGCGGTATTGGAGTCTGATTCAGAGAAGAATATAATCTTTGACTTACACGTTTATGGGTTTTTGTACGATTCAGCAGATGCAAAAGTTGCTCCTAGGTGGGGGCAAAAGGACATAAGTACAGTGTTTGCTGACTTGAAAGCTTCTGGACTGGTTGTTGTGATTGGAGAGTTTGGTCCTGGTAATAACGTAGGACCTTCACCAACAATGATTCCACCGAAGAGGGTTGTTGAGTTGGCAGAGAAGAACGGAATTGGGTGGTTGGTGTGGGCATGGGACGACAACAATTTGATGGGTGGATTGAGTGATGATAAGTGGTTCTCTATGTCTTATAAAGGAAAGTACGACACCTCTGCTGATTTGACTTTATTTGGAAAGGAAACAGTTGAAGATCCTGTTGTCGGATTAAAAGTTTTAGCTAAACCAGCTTCCATTTACACAGTAGGAGTTAAGTAATGTTAAAGAGAACGTGTTTTACGGTGTTAATTGTTGCTCTGCTTGGTTTTGCTGCATCGAAGTCAGCTAAAGCATTAGATTGTCTTTTTTGGTTTCCAAACTACACAGGGAACGGTTCGCCAGTATGTGTGTGGTACCAATTAGAGTTGTTACCTATTCCTGGTGCTAGATGGTGTGGCACACAAACTCAGCCAGGACCAAGAGAAGTTATGATGTGGGTCGATGTTAATTACAGTATTAACGCATACTGTATGGTAATTCCAGTTGCGCATCACAAGAGTCATGGCGGAACAAAGATGTATGACTTGTCTCCATGGGGATGGGATGACCCGTACTGGAAGATTTCTTCGTTTTGGTTTGGCTCTGAAGCTAAAGGTTTTGTTTATAGTGAGGCAGATTGGGAAGGAACAATCACTTATGTACCATCTGGGTCTGCCTGGCCGGATGTACGTTCAATGTCTATTAGTTCATTCGGTCTGTCTTACTAACTAAATGAGTATCGCCATGCGCACTCTGCTGTTGTTTGTATTGTTTTGGTGTTTGGTGTTTTTATTTTCAAGTGGATGCGGAAGCATAAGTAGTCAAACAGCAAGAGGCGTGTGGGTTGAAGATGGGATTCCAATTGAACTAGCGTTAAGGGCCTGTTCCACTTGGGAGCCTGTTGGTGTAGAGTGCGTGGAAGCTGAATCTCGTGACTTAGCTCTGGTCGTTGTGAGTGACAGTCACGAGATCGGCTGCGAGCCAGCAGGAGGTGTTGTGTGGGCTGGTTCTGGTGGAAGAGGTATATCACCAGGATTCAGAGACTCATCAATTCCACAGAACGGATGGGTACACATACATATGGGTTGCTGGCCTGATTTGTCTTATTTGACTGATCCTAATTTCTTACCTGAGATGGCGCATGAATTTGGCCACGCATTTGGTTGTAGTCATGTTGAAAGAGGCGATGCACTGATGTTTGCAGGAGGTGGACCTATGCGATTGACGACAGAAGATGTTAATGAATATTGGAGAGTGAACTAGTGACAGCCCAACAACAGCGCGAAAAGATTTACCGGGATGCGCTTGTCGCGAAAGGTGAATGCACATGAAACCCGCACGTCAGTTCGCGAACGAAATTGATCAGGCGCGCTTCGTCGACATATTGGGCATGGTTGAAACCGACCGTCGCGAAGTGCGCGCAGCGGCGTTGCGGGAGGCAGTTAAGGCACTGCGGTCGGCCGACTTCCTGGCGGACGGTTATCGCGCCGTAGTCGAGATGGCCGATGCGGCACATGAGTCTGTGTGCCCTTTTGATGCGACCAAGGTGGCCGACCGCGCGGAGCGAGGCGTGGGCTGGGAGTCACCGCCCGTGCAGCCATCGCCGCAACCAGAGCCCAGCCCGGAGTGGGCTGAATTTGAGGGCGGTGAAGTGCTGAGCCCCATCCCGGACGCGCCGGTACGGGGACCCAAGTGCACCTGTTGGGAAGGACTGGAGTTTGGAATTCACGCGTGCACATGTGGCCCACCCAAACCGCCCGTCCCCTCGCGCGCCGACGCCGAGGCCGACGAAACAGAGGTGCGACGCTTAACCAACGACGCGGCCAAGAAACACGCGATTCGTTCGGTCCCCTCGTGCGCGGAGTTGATTGAGTTGATGTGTGCAAAACTAGGCTGCCCGGTAAGTAGCCAACTTGGCCGTGACCTGGCCGATGGCCTCGATGCGCTCATCAAAGCCGGGGCGGTGCGAAATGGCCTGTAAATGGTGTGGTCTCCTTGGTGGCTGCTGGCGGTGTAAGCCATGAACCCGTCGGCGCTTGAGATTCTCCGGGCGTTCGCGAAGCAGGTTGCCAGCACCGACGAAGCCAGGAACTGGTTTATGGCCGCCCGCGCCGCGCTCGACGCGGCGGCGAAAGCGGAAGCCGAGCAACCGCCCCCGGCGCACATTGAGCGGTGCAACGCCATGGCCTGGAATGGCGAGCGTTGCGTGATGGGCAAAGACGATGGGCACTCATTTCATGCCGCCGAGCGAAGTACGTGGCCGGTGCATCGATGATCGCCCTGCGCGCCATGAACCCGACGGCGATTGAGATTCTCCGGGCGGCGATGGAAGAGATTGCGCGCGACAGCATTGACCTCGCCTGGCAAAAGGACTTCGCCCGCGCCGCGCTCGAAGCGGCGGCGAAAGCGCCGGGTATTGCTGACAACAATGAGATGCACGCCGTTGCTTTGGCCGCTATTCAGCGGTGCGTGAACATCGGCCCGAATTCTAGAGAGACCGTCGCCGACGCTGTGCTGGTGGCCGTTGACGAATGGATGCGCGGTGGTAAATGAAACGTCGACTTGAGTTGATTGTTACACACTCAATTACAGCCCCTGGACATTTATCTCTGCGCGCTATTGACGAGTTTGGAAATCAACATTCACTTCAACATGCATTAGATACTACAGGATTTGAAGCAGGAGACAGAGTGGCGCTTATAGACATAGAAGATGTAACAGCACGACCACCAGAAGTATTAATAGAGATTATAGAGGCAATGGACTAGTAAATGCGCACTGATGTTATGTACCGAGTAGAAGCAACAAGTTCTACTGTTGAGAAAGTTGCACTGCTGAAGACGATTGCAGACGATCGGTTGACAGTAGAATTATTGAGATTGGCATTGGACCCGTATATTACATTCGGTGTTACTATGAACCGAGAGACAATGTTGCGATTGGCTCAAAAACACCTAGAAGATGATTTTCCTGTTAGCGGCGGTAGTGCATATATTACTGAAAATATGGCAATTCTTGGAAATGCAACACATACAATATACTGGTGGGAAGCATTTATATTAGTTCTTAATACTCTGTCTAAACGTGGTTTGACAGGTAGTAAAGCAGAGAAGGCTGTAAATGATGTAATTGCAGCAGCACCTAGTCTTGCAGTAGCTGATTGGGCATGGCGCATTCTGAACAAAGATTTGCGGTGTGGAGTAAGCGTTACACTTGCTCTGAAAGCATTTCCTGGGTTGGTTAAGCCGTTTGCTGTTGCCTACGCGCACCCGTATAGAGACCAAGAGTTAAATTACGATGGCTTTATTGAGCCGAAGTATGATGGTGAACGCTGCGTATACATTCGTGGCAAGGCAATGTCACGATACGGACTAGAGATGCCAGGTGCTCACGCTGCTCTAACATTGTCTGAACGCTTTAAAGATGACTGGGTGTTTGACGGAGAATTGTATAAACACGGAACACCGTTGAATATTATTCACGGTATGGCCAGTAAATCTGCGCCAAATGATCTTGTGTACGTTGTATTCGACGCAATTAACATAGATGAGTGGGATGTGCAAAATACTAGTTCATTTTACGATCGTAGAACAGATTTAATGAGTCTTAGTTCTGGTTTTGGGTCACAAGTACAATGTACGCCATCTGAGTTTATTAATAGTGAAGGAGTTACAATTGAGTATCTATTGCAATGGCGAGATTATTGGCGTGAAGAAGGTTACGAAGGTGCAATGTGGAAGCGCTCTGACGCTAAATACTCATTTAGGCGAACTAACGACGTTATAAAACTGAAGATGTTTGAGACTGTAGACGGTAAGATAGTTGACATGTACGAAGGCGAAGGAAAACACGCTGGAAGATTAGGCGGTCTTGTCATAGAACTACCAAGTGGTGTACAAACGAGGCTGGGTGGTGGTTTTAGCGACGCTCAGCGAGATGAGTTTTGGCAACTTGGCTCATCAATGTTTGGTCAGTATGTAGAAGGAATGGCGCAGGAAGGTAAGACTAAGAATGGAAAACTTCGTCACGGTAACTTTGTTCGTCTGCGTCCAGACAAGGAGTAGGACGTGAGAGCTATTATAACTAAACCAGTTGTAGATAACACTGGTTTTACTATATTCAGCGTTGGGCAGACTGTAAAAGGTAAATTAATGGCGCATACTGCTCCAGATGAACAGTGGGCTGATGTTGGTGCATTTATTGTTAAAGTAGACGGATTTGAGTACGCTGTAGAGTGTGGCTACTTTAAACGACCATTTCGTATGCGTATAGAGGATTTTCTGTCTAGAGAGTAAAATTATGAAGTACATCGTCATATGTCTGTTGTTAATCGGTTGTGGGTCTATAACTGAGTCTATAGACGAGCATCCAGACTCTAGACAGTTCGATGTAGTGCCATCTGCGGATATTAATGGTACAGGTGGAACCAATGGATCTGGTGGCAATGTATCGCTAGATACAGGCACAGGTGGCTATACGCCTACAGGTAGTGGAGGGTCGTCACCAGGTACTGGAGGAGTGCAAGGCTCAGGTGGCTCGACACAAGCTACAGGTGGTAATAATGGTTCAGGAGGTTCAACTCCTGTAGCTTTAGCCTGTGGCCTGTCTCTGCCTATTTGCCCAGACACTGTTAGATCTGTTTATTTTAGCTTGGTTTACGCTATTCCTAACGATACAACAGGTTCACGAGAAGCAAGAATTTGTGCAATTAATGCACAAGGAGTGTCAATAGTAGACGACAAAGGTTCATTTGATAATGTACGTTGTGGTAACTGCGCAATGGGTATTGCAAGTGGAAAGCGTGGAGTATATAATTGCTTGATTCCAGCTTTTACAGTTCTTGGTGTGCATATGACGCTTCCAATAACAACAGAAACAGCTGTATACTGCCTGCCTCCTAATGGTAACTGTCCAGATGTCGGTGTTAAGTACACTAAATGGGATGGACATGAGTCTATAAATGGAGAACAGTAAGTAAATGGCAAAGCAGGTATCGTTAACACGTAAACATAAGACTGCGCTGGTTGATCTGTTTCAAGGTTCAACTAGTGTTGATGATCTCGATTTACAAGTAAAAATAGAGCTTATAGCTGCTGGATTGATTGACTATGGAGTTTTAACAAAAGAAGGCACCGTTAAAGCTCAAGAGTTGCTTGCTAAGGTAAAAAATGAGACCAAAACCTAATAAAGGTCAGATCATTGCTTTGCCTGGTGCAGCTAGAGCAGATGATGCTCTAAAGTATTTACGCACTATTCTGGAAAATGATAAGCCAGATGGCGTTATACTTATAACTGTTGTAAAAGGCGTGGTAGATTTCAGGTTCTTCGGTCAAATTATAAGAAATGAACTGGCGTGGGCTGGTGCCACACTTTCATACGAAGCTGTACGGGAGGATTGAACATGTTGAAGATTTTTACACTGTTTATGATAGTAATCTGTTTTGCTTTAGTTATTTCACGTACTAGCAAAGCCGCTTGCAAGGTCACCAACGACACTAACTTCTCGTTTACAGTGTCATCTGGACGCACCAGTAACCAACGCATACCTGCGCGCACGACAACGTTTGTGTCAGCAGGCAAGATCGTTGGAACAGCCCCTGATGGAACAACAATTGGTGGTTATTGCAATGATAGCGACGAACTTGTCATCAAATTATTTAAGGGCGTACCAGTGTTACTGCCACAATAAAACGAACACAACCTAGGCACCACACCCTTACAAGTTTCGTCTTACCGTCTTTCATGCGTGTCTGACCGCACGCTGGCACGGTCGCTCCAATTGCCAACGCACAGACCGATAAAACCAGCAACAATCAACGCATAACCGTAGCGTTGAACTTTTTCAGGCACTGGCATAAAGAACAGCAAAGTACCTATCAGAGCAATGATTGCAGGAAACGCTAATGAAATGGTCATACTTGGAACATAGAAACGAATGTTAGTCTCAGTGCAGCATAATCGTACACTTTAGTTCAACTATGTAATTTAGCTTATTATTTGGATAGTCGTTGTACATGAAATCTTGTGTTATATACTCAGGTTGTGGATGAAATTAGCCACGAAGACAAAACAGTTGCACGATGTATAAAATGCGGTCGTAAAGCATGGTTAGGAGGTCCATATACACCTGACGAGAAAATGGTGCGAGAGACTTGGCCTTGGTGCGCTAGTGGCCCAGGTTGGATGTGGTGTCATTATTTCGACCAATACGAGTTGACCTTTGAAGACGATTTAACTGTCGTAGACAAAAAATGAGGTGCTTCTAGGTGGTGAGCTTAGAGGCACTTTTTCTTTTTGTCTTGATTTTGTAATACAAAATAGTCTACGTTCCCTTGCAGGAGGAGATCACTGATGCCAAAATGCCGATGTAAGCCCGACTGTAAACTGGAGATAGAGATTGGTACGCCAATTGTGTATGTGAGTTTTTTCCAAATGCCGAAACCAACTGCTACAGTAGCTCTGGAACATTTACGTCAAACTGAAATTCCTGCTGTAGTTTCGTTGGTTGACGAAAATCCGAAACGGAATGGGCAGGTCGGTTAAGGGTAAAGCCCAACGAGGGCGCTCTATCTCTGTAAGAATACCAGATGAAGACTACGTAGCACTAGAGTTAATCAAAAGTAAAGACTCAACAGGAAATCTTTCTATCAGTGACCTTGTTTTACACGGTATAAGGCTAGTAACAGGCAAAACTACAGCTGAGCGTAAAACATGGAGTCTTTAAATATGCCAACTACAGCGACTATAACTAAAGTGTTGCTGACAAAAGTGTTAAATAACCACTATTGTACATCTCGTAAGTCAATACCAATGTATTGGCGGCCAATAGAGTTAGTAATTGCTCTATACCCTGAAACGGCTACAGATTTACAAGGTCTTTCACCAGCAGTAGCTTCATTCTGTGTAGTGTGTGGTGCTTTGTGGGTTGTTGTGCAGCGAGGTGATAATTGATTATGTCTATTGTAGAAGATGAGGCTGCAATAAATCAGGCTTTAATCGCTACGTATGAAACTCGTGGTAGTGAGAGCTATATTCGTGTACGACCTAATGCACCACAAACTTATTATCCTGCGCAAGGTGGAGCCATAGTATTAACATTCGATGCACTTGATGGTCTTGTTGAACTAGCAAAAAGGCATGGCTGGAAAGCACTATAATATGAATGAGCTTACTATAGCTACGCTGCTAATAGCAGAACAAGAGATAGGTGTAAGAGAAGATCCTAAAAGACCAAATCGTGGTAAACGTGTTGAAGAGTATCTACGGTTTGTTGGTCTTGACCCAGATAAAGGTGGTGCTAAAGGGTACCCTTGGTGCGCAGCTTTTGTCTGTTGGTGTGTAGGCCAGGCATTACTAGAGACTGGAATGCGACCTAGTTTGCGTTATTCAGGACGAGTGTTTAGACTACTTGAACTAAACCCTGGTTTAGTTTTGCCTGGTCCAATCGTAGGATCAATTTTCATTCATTTAAATCCCGATCAGACTGGGCACACTGGGTTTATTACGGGTTTGCGAGAGGGCGATTTTGTCGATACGCTAGAGGGAAATACCGACGGAGCAGGCAGTCGAACAGGTGGGCAGGTGATGAGGCAGGTTCGACCATACAGCTACGTGAAGAATTACCTAAAAATCGTCCCCCATGTTAGTCTAGTTGCCTAGGAGGACCGATGGCGTCCAAATCGACACTTTCGTTTGTTATGCAGGCAGTTAGGTCAGCAACTAATCGCGGTGATAAGACTTTTGAGTCAACTGTAACAATACCAGATATACTTGAATTTCAGGTTGTGGAAATGGTTGTGCCAGCAGGTGATGTTGGAGTACCTGTAAATTTTGGCCAGATCGAATCTGCTTCTGGGTTTCTTGTGTTTACATCCAAATTGATTGGTTTAAGAATTAATAGTCCTAGTGCCCCACAAATTCCTTGTGGTTCTCAAACTGTTCTGCTTGATACAGCAGTTACGTCTCTGAATATAGACAATAATCTACTTGTAGATGCTACAGACCAAACTGTTGAGATATGGTTAGCCTCAAAGCTTAACGGTGTAGCACCTGGATCTTTTGGAGGAGGAAGTATGATCGCAGACGATGTCGCCCTCGCTCAACCAGCTAATCCTGGGGCGAATGCAACTGCTATTGTTTTTGATACAACAGCTATAGGTGGTATAACACTTCAACAGCGTGCAGCACGTCTAGATGTTCGAGAAGTTCTTGTGACTGTTGAAACTGATGTGGCTTGCAGGTTTTTTACTGCTTGGATTGACCCTCTAACGCCAACAATTTTTACTGTGTATAATCAAGATCAAAATGATAATAATCCAGGTGAGGCTATTTTAGCAAATACACCGTTTTCAAGAATTGTAAACTGCATCGGCATTGACTCTAAGATCTATGTAACAGTACCTGCTGGTCCAGCGCCTACTGTTTGGAAAGTGATGGCTAAGACTAGTCCACTGAGGAGTGCTTAACGTGTCCACTGATAATGGGCGCACACCATCTTCACCCGATTTTAAGGCTAATAACCCTAAGACGATTAATCTCAGTGCTGGTAAAAAAGTTTTTATTGTCCTTCAGGACTCAGGAACTAATACACCGTCAACTGTCCTTAAACTTAGACGTGGCACCACAGGCACACCAATTGCAGCTGCTGGGGCTGCTTCAGCATTTGCTGGAAGAGTTGAATTAGAACTCGATGATGCCATTAATAATAGTCAAATTGCAGCAGTGTTGAACTGGTATTGGCGTGCAGTAGGTTCAAATATTGGTGCTGATTCTGGTGTATTATCAGTTATGGTACAGTCGTCTGGAACGTTAAAGGAAGTTCTGCGAATCAACGACTATTCGGTGCAACTACCTGGTGGTAGCACTACAAATCCGGGCCACAGTTTTCCAGAAGACAATAGACACGGCATGGGGCTCGACGGCAGCGGTCGTGTGTTCCTCGGCCACACCTCGTTACCTTTCATAGTTGGTGATACGGTAGGTGGTATTCCTAGGATTGGTGTGCTTGAAAATGCTAATGCACCTGTTCCTGTTGCGGTAGTAGGTGCAAATATCACTAACAATGTCACGTCAGGTGGCTCAGCAAACGTGATCAACAATATAACAGCTGCTAGTGGTGATGCTACAGCGGCCAAACTTACTGACACACGCGATGCTATTTTTCGACTCACGCAGGAAGTGTCCATGTTGAAAGCACAACTAAAGTTGGTTGGCTACTGCAAGACATAACCATGTCATTAATTGCTAAACTACCTATTGCCAGGAACAGCAAGGTTGGTGTTATTGGCGATTCCATCACGTTTTTTGGTTGGTATTACCATCTGATAGGTTTGTCTCGGTTTGCCACTGACATTGGTCGTTCTCCAAGCCGTGGTGGGTACTATAGAACCAGTGAGCCACCACTAGACATCGTATGGATTAACTCTGGTCAGTCTGGTGACAGAATTTCAAATATAGAAGCCAATGTAGCTGGCAGAATTACAGCATATCAACTTCAGGCTATTATTCTAGCTATTGGAGTCAATGATCTTAGGTTTGGTACTAGTCTCGGTACATTTTCCACGTTATTTAACAGTACAGTTGACCAAGCTCGTGCAGCACAACCGGGATTGAATATAGCTGCTACTGGTATTTTCTGTAATGGAGAAGATATACCTAATGCAACTGAGTCTGGTCTTTTAGCATTAAATGCTATTCAAGCTGCAACTATGGACCGGGTAAATGGAACATGGACAGATGTGCATTCGAAGGTTGTTGAATGGGAAGCAGAAAACAATCCTTCGCACTTGCCTGGTGGGTTGTTGACAGATGAAGGATTTCACCCTAGCGACTTAGGAAAATTTAAGTTCTCAGAGTGGGTAAATCCTTATATACAATACATATAAGTTGTAATGTATTATGTCTGATGTTTGGGAGAAACTTTTAAATGCAGGCAAAGAAGGTAAAGCCTTACAGGTATCTGTCCCTCCAGGGGCTAGAATTAGGCGGCAAAAACGACCAAAGGCTGGGCGTCCTCGCGTTAGAGGGCCTCTCTTGTTCGGCGATTACGCTGGGTATGACCCAACGCAAGGGGGTCGGCCTTATTGCTATCTCAGAGGTTGCAACAAAAACCTCAGAAAAGACCAACCAATTGGTTGCTGTGCAGAGCACGAAGCAATTGTAGTCAAAGAAGCGGAAGAAATTCTGCGAAAGGCTAAACGTGAGGCGGCTTAGTGGTGTAGAGATGCGAGAGGAGCTTCAAAATGCTCATGACTATGTTGTGCCATCAACGCAAGAAGATGAGGATAAACCACCAAGTCAATCTGAACTGCACGCTGATCGAATGCTGGTTGACGCTTTTGGAAAAGAGCAGACTCTTGATCCACCGCCGTGGATGCAGCGATTACGATCTGAGTTTACCCGTGGGCATGAGCAAGGCCAAAGACTACAACGATCTTTAGACCGTACAGAAAATACTCGCGGAATGACTAAGTCTTTTAACAAATTTGAACTGGTTAGAGACTGGGAACCTAAGTAATAGCTGTGAGTGTAGTTTCAGCTAAACAGTCTGTTCGCGATCAACTTGTGTGCCCTATGAGCACCAAGGAACTTGCGACATTGATTCTGGGTATGGTTGAGCAGGTCAATAGTATTGACTTGTACGCCTACCAGCGTGTGCTAGCGTTCAGGATTATAGAATCTCTGCTGTTAAACGATGGCGCTGTTATAACAGCCTTGTTTAGTCGGCAGGCTGGTAAATCATCTACGTTATCGTCTGTGGCTTTAGCTCTTTGTATATTTTTGCCTGGATTAGCAAACATCTATCCAAATGATGATCGTCTTTCTATGTTCAAAGACGGTGTTTGGATTGGTGTATTTGCACCAAAGCTTGAATTGTCTGGTCCTATCTACATTAAGATTAGAAATGTAGCTGAGAGCGACCATGTACGCGGGATAATGTCTGATCCTGAGCTAAATCTTACTATTGCACAAAGTCGTGGTGACTCTTTAGCGTTTAGTAATGGATCTATAGTTAAAGCTCAAACTGCTAGTGAGCAAACTATTAATGAGGGTGGTACATATCACCTTGTATTAATAGATGAAGCTCAACGAGTCAGTAAGTTTAAGATTCAAAAAGAAATTGGTCCGATGTTAAGTTCCACAAATGGATCATTGATAAAAATCGGTACTGCATGGATGAGTCGTGGTGGCTTTCACAACGATATTCAGCATAATGTTGCTGTACAAGAGCGTGGTGGAGCACGTAATCACTACCAGTTTGATTACGAGCAAGTTATTGCTGAAAAGCGTGCTCTGTATAACAGACAGAAACGAGAGTTTGAAGCTGGTAAGAGAAAAGAAAAGCCAAATATCTTCCATCTTAAGTATGAGAAGTGGTTAATTGGTGAATTACAGCGCCTAGCAGGTAACAAAGACAGCGAAGAATTCAAGATGAATTTCCGACTCCTTTGGCAGGAGTCGAGAATGATTGCAATAAAAGAGGTTGTGTTAACGTCTTGTGCTTTGCAAGGTTCAGAAATGAACCAACCAAAACATGCTGGTTACCAAGTAGCTTCTCTAGACGTCGCAAAAAGTGTGGATTCTACTGTTTTAACAGTGGTGGAAGTAGAGCGTACTTCTGTTATAATCGACAAGAATAGTCGTATACCTTCTGGCCAGATACAGCAGCCACAGATTTATCAGCGAAAGTTAATTCTTGGTTGGCTAGAGTTGCAAGGGTCGTTCGAAGGCATACAGTACAATGGTATACAAGCATTTCTGAAAGACTACTCTGTGCGTTACATGCTTGTAGACGCCACAGGAATAGGTGACCCTGTGTGCGAGCGACTGCAGGTATTGTTAAGTGGCATAGAAGTTGAGCCATTTAAGTATAACACCTCTAGTAAAAGCGATCTATACAAATACTATTTACAAGAGTTAGAGGCTCAACGTGTACTTTACCCTGCTGGCGCCCTTACACAACGCTCTAAAGAGTACCAAAAGTTTGTTCAACAACATACAGATTTAGAAAAAGAGTGGCACGGTAGCTATATGATTTGTCATGCACCTGAAGGTGAGCATGACGATTATCCAGATTCTGCCGCTGTAGCTGTGTGGGCTAGCCGCAAAATTATTGAAGATAATCCAATGGTTGAGGTAGAAGTTGAGTCGTACAATCGAGAAGATGTCAGTCGGCGTCACCCTGGCGTTCGCGGAAATAGTCGCGAAAGTCGGTACGTGCGCAGGCGGCATTGACATCGATTGACGTATCTGTTGCGTAAAACGCAAATCCGGTGCTACCTTTAGGACAAACGCGCAGTCATGGCGATCGGTTCGCTTTGACGCCGGAAACTCGTCCTGAGGAGGTTCACCGTGGCACGTACCAACATCACCAAACGTCAGATTCGATTCCCGATTAGCTCTGCCAACCGCGATCTGCTTTTCAATAAGCTTGCCGAGCATGACGCTGCTCTGGATTCGATGTCCGGTGACGGAACAGCAGCCTCACTTGAGGAAACTGTTGTTGCTGCCGGTCCTCTGAATCCTAACATTCTGATTACCAATCTGAGTGTTACAGGTACAGTTGCATACACACTGGCTGCTGGCACGAAGATCGGCCAACGCAAACTTATTAGGCAAGTTGTTGCTGCAACTTCACCTTCTGGTACTATTGCTGGAACATTCAAGAGTGGCGCTACTACAGGTACATCACTCGGTATCTGGGATGCATTGACTGATACTGCTGAGATTTTCTGGAATGGTACTCAGTGGACTGTCGGAGCTTCTGTTGGTGTTGCTGTCACCTAAGTTGTAATTTAGTATGTCTGGTAATGTTTATGCTTTAGTAGCTGAATTTGAACGTAGTCCTACTAAACAGGGTTGTTCTACGTTTATAAAGGGTTTACTACTGCAGTTAATAGACGCAGGTACAGACCAGGCTAAATTGAGGGTTTTGATCAAAGATCTTCAATCGGCTGTTTTGGTTGTAGATTTTACATCTGAACCTGCTACATAACACGAGGTGAAGTAATGGCAACAGGACATAGGGGTGGTTTTAAAGTAACTGTTCAGACAGTAAATCTGATGGCAGATCCTTTGCCTCAGCCTAGCTTGTCTGAAGGTTTAGCTCTTGGTGTTGGTAAAGCCCATCGTCAAGACGTTAATGGAGGAGTTGAGTTTCGTAATTTTCGTCGCACTACTCCACTAAAACTTAAGAATATAATTAAATGAGTATATTGACTATACTCATTATTTTGCTTGTTGTTGCCGCTTGTGGTGGGTTTTGGTCCAATAGTGGTGGCAGAACATACGGATCGTATGGATGGTCGCCCTTAGGCGTTATAGTTATTATTTTGGTAGTTCTTTTAGTTACAGGTAATCTAGGACATATACGACTTAGATAGTTTTATGGTTATTCGTTACTACGGTCGTGAGATTGACCCTTCCATTCTGTCTAAAGCAGGGTGGAGGGGTCGTCTTGTTCGTATGTATGCACGCATAGTCGCTTGGTTAGAACGTAAAATTGAGTGGCATGTTATGCATGTACTAGCTGCACAAGCTGGTGCAACAAAAGAGAATGTACATAATCTTGAAACAGTCTTTGATGCTGAAACTGGAAATAAACGTAGCACTGTATTGATGGGAATGTTGAATACAGACCTTGTAGAGAAGAGATACTCTGCACGTAAGTCTTCAGGAGAAGATCCTAAGACATACAGGCAGAATCGGTCAATGCGAACGCAAGATTTTCTGGCTCGCTACGCTGGTGTTGGTAGAGCAGGTGCGTATCGCTACGCGCGAAATCAACGCCTTGCAGCGCCTGATGGTGATGTAGACGAAGGAGAAACTTAAATGGCTATGAAAGTTGGAGGCCCTGGTTCAAGAGGGGCTAAATTTGAGATAAGTCGTAATGGTAAAGTTCAATACTTTCACCACGGTAATACAAAGCATCCTAGTGGGCATGGGCTCGCGCATCCTATTATTAAGCCTATTGTTAAGCCAGTAATTCCTAAGTTAATAGTCAAGCAGCTACCTAAAAAGGAAGACAAGCCAAAACAAAAGTTAACTAGAGAGGCTAAGCCTAGTCCGCCTAAATCTAGTAAGGCACTTAATCATCATATTGCTACAGGTCACAAAAACCTGCTGATTAAACGTGGCTGATAAAACACCTGTAGCTAAAGTTGTGGAACGTAAATTTCCACACCTATCACATGGCGCTTTTCCTTCTACCTCTGACACTGTTAAGTTACCTGAAACTGCAAAAGATGAACCGGAAGGTAATGTAACACCTCTGTCTTGGTGGAGACGTATGGTCGGGAAGAAGGCAGGCTAGTTTATGTCAATGACTTTCGGTGCCTTTACTTCTGCTGGGTCTGGTGGAGGCTCAGCTTTCCAGCGCGTTATAGACCCTAGTCAACTAGGCATGTTTTTAAATCTTGAAGCTGCAGAGATGCAACGGCTTAAGAGATACACAGAGTATTGGCGCTTCTACCTCGGTCAGCATTGGCAATTCACACGCGAAGATGGAGAGCCTCTTGTCACACTGAACTATGTTCAGCTTCTTGTAGACAAAGCTACAGCTTGGCTAGTTGGCCAAGATATGACAATTAAGGTACCTGACGCTCTAAAAGATCACACGCTGCCTGTGTTGCAAGAGGTTTGGGAGTACAATAACCAGGGACAGACTCTGTATGATATTGGAACTGTCGGCGGTGTAACTGGTGATGCGTTTATTCTTGTTACCTATGTTGAACCTACTGCGCAGGCGAAGCGTATTAATCCACATACTGAAGGTCGTATACGCATTCAGCTTATAGGTAGCGAACAGGTGTACCCTCAGTGGGACCCTATGAATATAGATGTACTAAAAGCGGTACGAATTGAGACAATTTTCTACGACGATCGTAACACAGACATTCAAGATGGTAGTCAACAGCAGGGTCGGCAACTGCAAGCTCGTCGCTGGACACAGACTATTACAGCCACAGAGATTATAGAGCAGTTTCAAGGCGGTGAAAGGATCTCTAAACCAAATCCACTTGGCGAAATTAGCCTTGTTCACATTAAGAACAAGAGTGTGCCAGGTGAATATTACGGTTTGAGTGACGTGGTTAACGTTGTCGATCTCAATAGAGAATTGAATGAGAAGGCGACTGATATATCAGATATAGTTAATTACCATGCTGCCCCTGTAACAATTATACAGGGAGCTAAAGTTAGAAATTTAGACCGATCTGCTCGTAATATTTGGTCTGGTTTACCTGCTGACGCTAAAGTATACAACCTAGAATTGCAAGGTGATCTTGCTGCTAGTTTGAACTACTTTGGTACTATAAAGAATTCAATGCTTGAAATTGCACAAACACCGGCAGCTACGCTAGGTGAAGCTCAAGCTATATCAAATACATCCGGTACTGCCCTGCACACACAGCATCAGCCTTTGATCGAGAAAACTAATCGTAAGAAGACTACATATCAACCTGGTATTGAGCAAATCAATTACTATATTCTTCGTATAAAAGAGACTGTAGACCCTTCGTTTATCCTGAGAACCGATTTGTGCCGCCATTGCGGTGGGCGCATAGTAGAATTTGTTGAGCCATATCAAGGCAAACGTCGAAAATGTTATATGGTCGAACCTCAAACGTTCGAATTTATGAATCCGGACGATGTAAAGATTAAGTATGTACGTCAGCATTCGTTCGGACAAAAGGTAGAAGAAGCGACTTTTTCTCAAGTTAAAGCTGAAGCTGGTGTTCATGCACCTTCGTTTTGGGACCCTACGCCGTCTATGTCTGCTGATGAAAAAGCAGCACAAGACCACGAAGAATTACTGAAACAGGTTCCACCTGAAGTATCTGTTAACCCTGAAACAGGTGCTGAAAAGCGTATAGAGGGGTTTAAGCCAGAAACACCTATTGCGCAGGTACCTCAAATGCCTATGGAGGCTATAGAGCTACCTGCCGAACCTGAAAAGGTCACTCTGCGAATTGTGCAGTACGATACAGTTACTGGTAATGAAATTTCTAGTACAGATACTGTTGTAGACGTTGTGCCAACAGGTTGTGAACGTAGTGAGTATCTGAATCCATACTTTAACACAGTTCTTTTCAATGATACTGTTCCAAAGGATAAGCAGCTTGTTGCTGATCTTATGGAAAAGTATCAGAAGAATGGCTGGGTTTCTAAACGGTGGATTAGGAAACAGATAACTGAAGTTGAAGATCCAGAAGCTATGGAAAAAGAGATTGAAGATGAAGCTTCAGATGCTATTGGCCAGGCACAGAGCCAAGTAGATGCCGCCGCAGCAGAAGATGCTTCTAATAAATCTGCTGCGTTACAAGTTCAAAATGCTGATTTGCCAATTGGTAATCAAGGTCAAACAGGGGGACAGGTAACATGAACCCATATAAGATAAGCGCAAAAACAGCTAAAGGTCGCGCAGCAATGAAAAAGGTTGGTAAAAAGGTTGGCCCCCTTGCTGGCGACATAACTGAAGAACGCGAGTCAGATAAAGCTGATTCGGTTGAAATGAACGAAGCTGATGACGTTAAACCGCTGAAGAAATCTACCAAAGAAGAGTAGTTATGAATACTTTCGCACAATCACCACTCTCTCTGTTGTTAACACCAGAGGTATCTCAGGATGCTTCTACACTAGCTGTAGTTGGTGGTAGACAATCTAGTAATAGGCTGCCTCTGTACAGAACGTGCGCAGAAGAGTCAGTTGCACCTTTTATTGCACGTATTACGAATAAAGTGCAAGCTGATCCACGACGTTATACTGTTCTTCCTGGTGGTGGAATAGTGTATGAGCCTGGCGAAGAAGAGAAGCTAGGACAAGTCGATTTGACAAGAATACGAGGTGCAGAGAGCCAAGGTCGTATGTCTTCTGCATATCGTATGTCCAGGTACACTGTGTTTAGTGGTGCATTTAACTGTGGAGGAGACAATAAATGAGTATGTTTAAACTGATGCTGTGCAACTGTACAGTATATGCGCCACAGGTCAACAGAATTAAAGTTGCCTCTTTCGGATAATACGCCGTATAGTTTAACCATCATGAGAGCCGTACCAGACACTGGCATGGAAGAAGAGTACGACGATCGCGGTTTTGGTGGGATTGTTGGTGCAAATCGCCATGTTCCACCTTACGACCACTCCAAGGTAGAGACGTGTCCTGATTCGTCTCCTGCTGACTATGGCCCAGCACCTGGTTTGAATCCCGACTACGGGTCTAAAGGTGTTGATGGTAAGCCAGTGAGCGGACATGTTACGAAAACACGGCTATCTTTAGGTAAGTAAAGATTCTCTGTAATCTAATAAAGGAGTAAGCAAATGGCGACAGGACAAGGCAAAGCACGTAGCAACATGGTGAAGGCTACTCGTTCGGGGCGGTTCCCGAATGCGTACGGAACATCTCAGGGAGAAACGTCTGGTGCGGGGTCTATCTTTGCAGCGGAACTAAACGAGAGACCGAATACCTCGAATCCGCGTAATCAAGGCCCTGTGCGTGGTGGATCCCTTGTTGGTGAATCCACTATTCCTATTGCTACATTTGAAGATCGACAAGTTGATAAAATTACCTAAAAGGTAGGTTGATTTAAAACATTAAACGTTTGTAGGTGAAACTATGCCAAATTTAGCACCGACTTTAGCACAGAGCACACCAACGCTTAACGGCGTTGTTGGGCAAGACTTGACACCTGTTGTGGAATCCCCGGCAAGTACACCTTCGACCGAAGCACTTGACATCAATAATCCAACAGTTCGTACATTGATTGAAAATGCTAGGTCTGAGGAGAAGACGAAACTGTACGCGACAATCGAATCGTTGAAGGAAGAGATCAAAGGTCTTAAGTCAAAGCTGTCTGAAAAGATGAGCCCAGACGAAAAGATGGTACAGATGATCGAAGACCTTCAGCGACAGGTAACAGAGTCAACTGAACGATTTAATGCTCTTGTTAGCCAGGCAGACGTTGATAGGCAGAATTATGCTACTGCACTCAAAAATGCCAAACTACAAGGTTATTTAGATCGTAGGTTACGCGAGGAAAAAGACAAAGGTACGAAGCTTGTGCTCGAAATGGTTGTTGGGTCTACAGAACAGGAGATCGAACAATCTATCGTAGCGTCTGCGGCTGAAGAGTCTAGACGGCGAGCAATGTACCTTCAGGAGTTTCAGCAGCAATACGGCACTAATGGCGGGACTGTTGTACCAGTTTCCGTTACCGCTGTTCCTGTTGTTGTTACACCTACGGTTCAACCAGCGGCGTTTCCTGCGCCGTTGAACGCATCACCAATTCCTAACGCTGATCCAGGATCAGAAGCTTTTGTTGCGCGAGTAGCAGAGCTTACGTCCCCTGAAGCAGTGCGTAGTGGTGATTATGCGAAGAATCGTACTGAATTGCTGGCCGCTGTACGACAAGGGAGAGTACCTCCTGCCGGCGTACCGTTTGCCAACATGCCACGCGCGTATGTGCCGCAACAGCAGCATGGACAAGTTACACAGCCAACAGGACACCCTACTGGCCCTGTGATGAATCCTAATATGCGTACTTCTGCGCCACAGCCTCTTCCTATTGCAACAACACAACCAGTTAGTGCTACAGGTGTTCAGCCTGTGATGGCACCAGCACCTGCTGAAGGATCTGCAATCGCAGAGATGCGAGCACAGGCTATTCAGCACGCTACTACCGCTCTTGCTAATCCAGCGCACGCTGGGCGCGCAGAAGTCACTAGCGGTAGGCCAACAGCACATCCTGAATATGGTGGAGTTGCAATGAGAACCCCTGTATTCGACGGTCGTAATCCGATGGAACGCACAACGTAGGAAACAAGTCAAAATCTAAACGCATACAACGTTTAGATACATTTAACAAGACAACCGAGGAGTAAGGACCAATGCCCAGCGTACTCAATACAGCCGTCACTACAGGCCCTGGTTTTAACCAGATGCTTGACGCTACCCGCGACGTGTTCTCTGCCGAAATATGGTTTGCAGCCCTTCCAGTGCTGAAGTTTGACCAGTTCACTACCAAGAAGACAGAACTTGGTGTGCAGCCTGGAAAGACGATCTTGATTCCCAAGTACGGGAATATCAAGCGCGGTGGAAAGCTTGTCGAAGGTGTGCGCATGAAAACGCAGGCTATGAGCCTGACGTCTCAAGCCATTACTGTGGACGAGTATGGTAATGCCATCGGATTTAGCGAGTACCTGTTGCAGGTGTCGTTCTACGACCAGCTTTCGGCTGCGTCGCTGTTGCTTGGTCGCGATATGGCAGTTGTGCTTGATACCGTTCTGCGTGACGCGATCATGCTGGGCACAAACGTTATTTATGCGGCTGGTGGTACTTCTCGTGTGACTATTGCTGCTACTGCTGTGTTTGATACTCGCGTGATTAAAGACGCTGTTGAGGTTCTTGAGACCAATAACGTCCCTAAGTGGGGTGGCGACCATTACATTTGTTTCTTGCACCCACATCAGGCTCGTGGGTTGAGAGACGATAACGACTGGATTAATGCTTCGCTGTACTCTGGGGCTACTCAGATCTACACAGGAGAGATTGGTCGTTACGAAGATACACGATTCATCAGCACAACTGTTATGCCGAACGGCAAAAACTCTGCTGTTGACGCTATTACTGGTGACTTCGCTGACATCGGATACTCGGCTGTTCTTGACAACGCTGGTGTTGGTGGCACTGTTGATGTTTATCAGGCTGTGTTTTTTGGCGAGTATGCTCTTGGTCATGCGACCGCTTTACCTGTTGAGCTTCGTGATAACGGCGTTGAAGACTTCGGCCGTGAACACGGCTTGGCTTGGTATTCTATCTTTGGCCAAGGAATCTTAGAGAATAATAACGTCGTGATCGCTGAAACGGCGTAATCTCTAACAAAAGATAACAAGGAGAATCAAACATGGCTTTAGTTGCGAATGTTCCTATCATTGATGCCCCTCACCCTGGCATCAACGAGTCTATTCTTCAAGAATCTCCAATTCTATTGGAGGTTCCGCTGGCGATGCCTGATGATGACACAACTGCCTACGTCTTTACTGGTGCAGGCCAGTCTGGACTTCCGCCTCGTACTGTTACAGTGCTTCGTCACACTGGTGGCGATATTACTAACACTGTCAACGCGAACTGGGCTGTTAATAACGGTGATACTATTCTGTATCAGGTTGATGCTGGAGGAACTGGCAAGTTTGTGCAGTTTACGCACGCACTAGCCGGTGTTACCAACGGCGCCGCTACCGCTGTTCAGGTTGCTGCATCGCTAAATGCTGATACAACGTTCAAGAAGACTGCTGTTGCTGTTGCTGGTTTGACAGCCAATAGAGTTTCTATTTTCGCAACATTGCCACGCTCTGCCATTCGTGTTGTTGGTGGTACGGCGCAAACTGTTATTCTGTTCCCAGGAACGGCAGCAGATTACCAGGCTCGCACCTATGTGTCACAGTCAGTGTCTGTAATTGCTGGCGGTACAGGTTGGTCTTGGTCTTATGCTGCTGCTACTAAGACTTTGACTGTACAGAATGAGACAGGTGGTGCTGTTAACCGTGTTTTGATTGTGATTGAGCGTTAAACAACAGTATATTGAACAGGAGTACATGAAATGGCGTTTACTAGACGACAGCAGCATACTGCTGCTAAATCGACAGAACACGAAGCTGTAGAGCCACACGATGATGATGCTGTTGCTACTGCTGCTGAATTGTCTGATGATGAAGCATCTGAAACACCGACTGCAGCCAAGTCAGAGCCTAAGATCGAAGAGATTGAAGTGGCTGACGTGGTTGCAGTAGTTGAAGAGAAACTTGTAACAATCGTACCGCACGTTACGCTTACATCGTGTCGTATTGGGCCGAAGATGTACTCTTTTCTTAAAGGTGTTCCTGTTAAGGTCCCAGCTGGTGTTAGAGCACATCTTCAGGAAAAGGGTATTTGTTAGTTCTCTAGTTTTATTAACCTCTCTACACGAAAGGCTATACGGTGGGCATTGCTCAGTCTCTAGTTGCGCAGCTTAGACGCCGCGTAATGGATGAGCGTGTTAGCCGTGTAGCCTTTCGTTTGCAGTGCATAGACGAAGCAGCTACTGATTGTCTTATTAGTATCACTAATCGACAGTTACAGAGCAACGTTCTTAATGGTCGTATAGCTGAAGATTTGGCTATAGACCTTGAAGCTACATCATCTTTCTCTGTTAAGCAGTTAATAGAAGCTATAAATGATACTCCTGGCTACAGAGCAGTAGCTGAGAGTGATATAGAGCCGAATCATCCTGCCGATGACTTAGAAATTGTCGGCAGTATGTCAATCGTTGATGAAGCTGCAACGTTAAAGCATCATCTGTTTAGCGACGATGAGATGCTTGAAATTGTCGACAACGCTTGTCGACGACACAATGTCTCATATACTCCAGAAACTCTGCCTCAGAATGAGTTTATATTCGTTCTGATGTTGGGCCACGCTGAGGTTTCTCGTAGGCTGGCTAGTGATGCAGCTAAACGGCGAAACCTTCAGAGCAGTGCAGACCAGCTTCTTGAGGTGGCGCGTGATTTAGAGGTTGCATATGCGAACGATATACGCAGACAGCAACGCGCGATCCCTGTCCCAAAGCTTGACGAGAATAAGGTAGACCAAGGCGATGTAGTTATTGGCACATTTTCGCGCCGGTCACCACGCAATGGCTTCATGGCTCCTCTGTCTAATGAAGGTTTGTTGACAGCCAGTAAGTTACTTGAGATAGCACCTGACGATGTAGAAGATACAAAAGTTACTTTGCGTTGGGATCGAAACAGCGACATTAGATTTTACTCGTATGAACTTTGGCGTGACACTGTGCCTGATGTTCAGCGACAAGACACGTATTACAGATCAAATTATCACACATCTGAACTTCTTAGACTACAATTTAAGCATCCGTCTACATCGAAGTTAGTATATAGGTCTTATGGCCCGTATAGTTCTAGAGATGCAAGTAGTTATATGTACCAGGCTGGTCAGTTAGCGACTACGTTTGTTGATGTAGGATCTGGTGATCAAGCTGGACAGGCACCCGACTCTGTTATTATGGCACCACCACTTGAGCCAGATACTGTTTACTATTGGCGATTGTATATAATTGGAATGAATTATGAAGTTGTGCCTTCTAATGTTGTGTCAGCTAAAACAAAGAGTCTTCGCGCTTTGTTCGCAATAACGACACCTATTACACCTATTTTAGGCTTGGCTGGCTCAACGTTTACTGTGAAGGGTGAACGATTTGACTCTACAGTTGGTCTTACACTTGGCGGCAAAACTATTGTGCCAACAGTGTTGAACCCAACTACAATGACGGCTGTTGTTCCTACGTTTAATAGCCCAGCAGCTAAAGGCACGCGTTATGACGCTGTGCTGTCGTCTGCTAGTGGCTTAAAAGACGTGATTGTGCAAGCTTTTCAGTATACAGGCTAAGTATGATTACTGTTAAAACAACAGGTGGTTGGGGTACCTTCGCTGGCACGATTAGCCAAGCTAAGGGAAAAATACGCACAGAAGGCAATAAAGCTGTAAAGAAATTAGCTGATGATGCTTATGGACATCTTGTAGAAGATATAGTTCTACAGCGGCTAACGTTGGCACCTCTGTCAGCACCATATGCTTCAACTAAGCCTCCTGGTAGACCAATACTCATGAATTCACAAGAGTATGTTTTACAACTTGGCGTACTTAAAGACCAAGGTGGTTATCGTCTAGGTTTAAAGAAGGGCTCAAAACTTAAAGGCGACGATAGCAGTCGACATGTAACGAGACGTCGTAATAAGGGTGCTTCACTAGAACAAGTGGCAACGTATCTTGAATTTGGTACTTCTAGAATGCCACCACGTCCGCATTGGCGTACTACAGAGGCGTGGGTAAAAACACAGGTTGGTGATAGGGGTTTAGACGTTTTGAAAGACGTCTTTAAGACTTAATGCCGTTCAATTCTGTAGACATAGCAGTTGGCTATGCTCTATTAGGCATTGACCCTGTTAAGCCTACGTTACAGACGGCTGATTTAGGTGGTATTGGTCGTGGTTTTAAGACCGCCGCTTTTGACGGTGTACGTGGCGACATGGCTAAGTCTCAGACTAGGCTTGGTAGTCGTCATATTTCGTTTAACGGCGTTAAGACAGAGATACCTGTGTTTAGATTTGCTACACGAGGTAGGCGTATTGTTGAAACGTGGCCATCTTTGTCTTTTGAGTTGGTAAACTTTAGTTTTGCACCACAACGCTACATATGGCGAGCAGATCAGTTTAGAGACCCTGTTTCTACATCGTTTAAGTCTTACACAGAGACTACTTGGTCTGGTAAGAAAATGCCAGGAGTAACAAAAGAAGGACCAACTTTGTTAAGTGTAAGAGACAATCCAGAGCCTTTTGATTTGATGTTTGAGGTCAGGTCTTGGTCTAAAGAGGCGATTGAATCTTACGCATTAAATCGAGTTATACTTGAGACATTTCCAGCCCGTGGTGCTCTTAAATTTGTTCAGGAGAGTGGCGAACCTAAAGTATGTGAGATGGCTCTACAGTCCGTCATATGCATGGACGATGACGAGCCAACGCTTGAAGATTCCGAGAAGGCTGCTTTCTCGTGGGTTTACACTTATGTTGTTGAGACATTCCTTGATAACACTGAAGTTGTAACCTTGAAACGAACTATCACACAACCAGAGTTAACTGTGGGGATTTTATAATGGCTTTTGAAATTACTAATCAGACACGCCAGCAGCATGTGTACAACCTGCTTAGTGGCAAGTCTATAACTCTTATGCCTGTTATGTCTACAGACACTACAGGTCGTACTGACGTGGCTATGGTTGCCGAGAGCGACGCTACGTCTTCTGATATTGTTAATGGATGTATTGTTGGTGATATTGCCATTCGGCAGATTCACACAGACCAAGATTAAGTTAATTTTGTACCGATAAATAGTCGGTACCAAACAAGGGAGTCTACAGATGGCCGAAATGTTAAGCCCCGGTGTGCAGTTTACAGAGCCGCGCACGGCTCCCAACGATGTGCCCAGTGCATCCACAGCTGTTGGTTTGATGCTTGGCATTGCCGAACGTGGGCCAATCAATGATGCACAACTTATCGGTGACTTTGGTACCTACGTGCGAATTTTCGGTAACTACTACCTTGGTAGCCCGCTGCCTGGAAGTGTTAAAGGATTCTTCGATAACGGCGGCAAGTCTCTGTGGGTTACTCGCGTTGGGCACTATACAACGATCACTGATGCAACTACGCTCGATGCTGTTAAAGCTATTTATCAATTGCAAGGTGATGGTCCTGCGAATACAGCGCTTATCTCTGCGTCGTCACATGGCCAGCACGGCAATGCTCTGTCTGTCACAACTGCACGAGTTAACACTCTGATTGCGAAAACAACGGCACTGTTAGCTGCGTCTGCGCAGTTGTCTGCACCTCTTGACGACGTTAGACGAGTTTACGTTGGTGCTCAACTTCTTCTTGCAGATGCTGGTACACCTTCACAGCACGCGCGTGTAGTTGTTACACGAGTTGATTCAGCTCAAAAGCTGGTATATTTTATATCAACTACGCCTACTGGTGCTATTGCGTCTGGTGGCACAGTTACTCTTGAAGAGTCTGACATATCGATCTTGCGCGAAGGATCGTTTATTGAGAGAATTTCTCGCCTTGCTATGTCAACGTTGGCTGGAGAGTTATACTTCAAGGATAAAATCAACAATAAAGATCCTGTACGTCAGATTGAAGTTACAACTGACAGTGCGTTGGCTGCAACTAATGCCGTTGATCCTCGTCCGCTTGTTGTTACAAGTCAGCCACTAACTACTGGCTCTGACGGTACTACACCTAATGATGTTGACCATGTTGGAAGTTCTGCTTCTGCCACTGGTTTATACTCGTTTGATGTCATTAGCCAAGGTAATCTTTTAGCAATCCCTGGACGTCCTACACTAGCTGTGCATAACGGAATTATTACATACGCTGAAGCACGTAAGACGCTATTTGCTATTCTGGCTGTTAACAAAGGCCAAACACCTATACAGGCTCTTACTTATGTGCAAACTACGGCTAATTTGTTCAGTGAGTACGCTGCTGTATATTATCCTTGGATAAAGATTGCTGATGCAACTACTGGTCAGCTTGTTGACCATACTCCTGAAGGTATGATTATGGGTGACTACGCTCGCACAGACGCTACGCGCGGAGTGCAGAAAGCACCTGCAGGAACGCCGGATGGGCGATTGATTAATGCTCTTGGACCAGAACGTGTGCTTACTCAAACTGACCGTGATTTGCTGTACCCTGCCAACATTAACCCGATTATTGCACCTACTGGGCAGGGGACGATTACGTATGGTTCGCGTACGTTGTCGTCGGGTGACTTCCGGCAGATAAACGTGCGCCGTGTGTTCCTCTTTTTCAAGTTGTCGTTAGATGCAGGTACAGCGTGGGTTGTGTTCGAAGAGAACAACTCACAGACTCGCGGTAAGGTGCGTAAGACTGTGGCCGCGTTCTGCTTGCGCCAGTGGCGCAAGGGTGTGTTGATGGGTGACAAAGCATCGAACGCTTTTATAGTTCAGTGTGATGAAGACAACAATCCACCTTCTGTAATTAATGCTGGACAACTCGTGTGTAGTGTTAGCTTGGCTGTTTCACGACCTGCCGAGTTTGTTACCTTTGAATTGCGACAGGATACGCGTAGCGCCGATGCAGAATTAGCGGCTGCTGGTCTTTAATCTGTAACTTTACTAGGAGATATAAATGTCACGTACCAGCGTTGAGACTAACAACTAAACCATGCCGTTCGGTCTCATTAAACGAAGGTTTGGCATAGAACGAGCGTGTGCTTGTGGCTGTGGTCTGCTATTACCAAAAACTGTCTATCACGGTAAGATGCGTGAGAAATATGGTAAATACCCGCGCTTTATAGTTGGTCACGCAACTAGAGATCCTAAAATAAAGTTGCTTATAAAAGGAAGACCAGACGTTATAAAGCAGTGGTTGATAGACAACGAAGGTAAGTTTAAGTGTCAGTGTGGAGGATGTGACAGAACTATTAAGTTACAACGAGACTACCACAGTAAAGGTGTGCCTCAATACGCGCATGGACACCACCCGAATAGTTCCAAAAGCTCTGCACAGTTGGAGTTAGGTATAAATACTATTAGGCGCAAATTTTTAATGGCAGACCGTGTAGACGCTCTTGTCAGGTATGACTATCTGTGCGCAGTTTGTGGGTGGGGTGGTAAAGATAACGTTAAATATTTTGAATTTGACCACATTGTTCCTATCGCTAAAGGTGGGCTAACATGTGCCGATAATTGTCAACCATTGTGTCGTACATGCCACAAAGCAAAAACTAAACAAGATAACAAAGAACGAACCACCCATGTTGTTGGGCAAGGGTTTAGAGGAGCGTAGTATACATGAGTAGAACTAGCGTTGAGGACCCCCTTAAGGTTTTTAGATTCGTTGTTGAGATCAACGGAATGGCTAAGGCTGGGTTCATGGAATGCTCTGGCCTTGAACGTACCTCTGACGTTACAGAGTATCGTGAAGGTGGAGACAACTCTACTCCTCGCAAATCACCTGGCTTGTCCAAGTTCAGCGACATTACGTTGAAGCGTGGGCAGGTGATGGATGAGGGGCAGAATGATCTTTACAATTGGTCTCAAGAGGTGTTTGATGTCGAGTCTCTTGGTGTTGACGTGCGCGACTTCCGTCGCGATGTTGACATTGTTGTATTCGAGCGTGGCGGTTTGGAAGCTATTCGTTGGCGCGTACATAACGCTTTTCCGTCGCGATTTAAGACACCAGACATGAACGCTACCAGTAGTGACGATGCAATTGAAGAGATGGTATTGACATACGAGGGATTTCAGAAAGTCGTTTAGTTAAACGAAGTTTGACTGTTATTTTATTTGCACTGAGATAGTCATGCACAGGAGAATTGACATATGGGCGACATGGAAAATACTGAAGAGACACCGGAGGACCAACCAGCGGCTTTAATTTCGCCGTTTTCTACTAACGTTAAGTTTCCTTTAGATTTACCTGGAGGATACCTTGATGCTAGTGGAGTATTACATAAAGCTATTACTTTGCGCCCAACTACAGGCGTAGAAGAAGACATCTTGGTAGACGACGGTCGTACCGAAGTCAACAAAATGCGAGACGTTCTGGCTAACTGCCTCGTCAAACTTGGGCCATACGACGTTGCTACTGCTAAAGTAGGCGACGTTTACAAGGTGCTTGACGGTATGTTTGCTACGGATCGCGCTTTTGCGCAGATAGTGTTGCGTTGTATCTCTGTCCCTGAAGGTGACAAGATTCGCTTCACGCAACACTGTTTGCAAAAAATGTGTGGCAAGGACTGGAATAACGTTCTTGATTTAAGCACGTTTCCTGTTAAGCCTATTGTTGAAGCTAAAGCAGAGTATGACTTTGTTCTTCCACAAAGTGGAGATAAAGTTAAGTTCCGGTTATTGCACGCTAGTGATGATCAGCTGATCAGTGAGTTGCAGACTCGCTACCCGACACAGCTTGTGTCTGCTATCATGTGGCTGCACATGGTATCTATAAACGGCAAGAAGGTTCCTGCTCCTCGTGACTTGCAGAAGATGAGCAGCTTTGACCGCGCGTCTTTACGCAAGGTAATGGAGCAAGCAAACGGCGGGGTGGATTTGAGCTACAGCGCTCAGTGTCCTAAGTGTAGAAACGTTGTGCCAGGTGCTCTGAGGCTTGACAGTTCTTTTTTTCTCCTCTCGTCGGGCTCACCAGACTAGCTAGCTACGACGGAGAGCATGAGAATTTTACAGCGCTAGATTTAGACATGTTGTTACTTGGCGTTAAGCTAAGGTGGCAACCAAGTGAGATAGCTGCATTAACATCTAAACGTAGAATGAAACTATCAAGATATTTGATGGCCCAAACACAGAAAAACTCTGCACCAATAGAAGACACAAACAAGCGATCGAAGAGAGTGCTGTTTACACCACCTAAATAGAAATGAATAGCTTCACATCCAGATTTGGTATTCTGTTCTACGCAGACACCAAACAAGCTGAGTCGGGCTTGCAAAGACTATCAGGCATGTTTAGTAACATGCATCTTAGTCTTATGGCCATGCAGAACATTTCTGGCCATGCCTTCTCAGCTATGTCTGACGCTATTATAGGGTCTGTTAAGGCTCTAGTTGGTACAGCGGCTGAGATGGAGAAGACAGAAGCTCTGTTTATGTTTGCTTTCAGGGACATGGGTGAGGACGCTCATAAAGTCTTTGAGGCTGCACAGGAAGCTGGTCTAAGGTCTATACAGACTACAAAAGAGATTATAGATATTACCAAAGATTTAAAGCTCATGGGCAAGGTTAATATATTTGACCCAGAGATGCCTAAGCTTATGGACTCTACTAAAACCAAATCGTTAGAGTTAGTAGACGTTATTGGTGATATGGCATCTCAGCTTCAGTTTGGAACTCGTTCAGCTAAGTTCGGTTTGATGGCTTTGTTGAACGGTGACTGGAACTCAGCTAAGCGACACCTTGATCCGATTGCTGGCGTAATCAAAGAGTATAAAGCTGCAATGCAAGGCGCAGGAGATCAACAAGAACGACTACGTCGTATTGCTCCTCTGTTAGCTCGTGACTTCGGTGGCGCTGCCGATGCTATGAAGAGTACCTGGGAATTCATCTCAATGCAGATGACAGACATTGGGGAAAAGTTGCTGAACACATTCGGCAAACCAATGATGAATTCATTAAAAGTATCACTTCGTGAGTTTCAGAATTTCTTTGTTGGCAATCCTGATGGTATTATTCTTAAAGAGAATATTCATCGATTAGATGCGATGAAAGATGTCTTTGCAGATATGGGCGAGAAGCTCGGGTTTGCTGCTGTGTTTGTCAAAGACGTGGCACTTGGTTTGTTTGAAATACTACGCACACATCCTGGCATTATAAAGATTGTAGCCCAATTTGCTATAGCTGCTACAATTTTAACTGGCATAATAGCTACTGTTATAGGTTTGAAAGTCGCCTTAATGGCACTTGTATATGCTGGTCCAATGGGGGCAATTATAGCTGCCCTATCATTAGGAGCATTTCTTATTGGTAAGTGGGCTGTAGGCGGTGAGGGGATTATAGACACCTTCTATAAATTTAGAATTGTGTCTATTGGCGTAATGGAGATCCTCTCCACAATGTCTGGGCATACAGCACAACTAAGCGAAGAGACAGTTAAGTTAGCTAACGAAAAAGGTGTGCTTGGTCTTATAATCAAGATCGGTATGTTTGCCTATCGTGTTAGTCGTGTGTTGGACGGCATCAAAGACGCCATTATGAATAACATAGGTATTATTCAGACAGCGTTTATGCCAGCGTGGGAAGCTGTAGATGGAATTCTTGCTAGCTTAGGTATGAAAGCTACAACATCATCTGATAAATGGCATGATGCAGGTAAAACCATTGGTGAAGTAATGACAGCTATAGCTGTTGCTATTGGTACTGTTGTCTCAGCTTTAGCTCAAATTACTGCATGGATTGTAGAGAATAAACCTGCTTTAATGGTTGTTGCTGGCGCACTTGGTGTAATTGTTGCTGCTAAAACAGCAACATTTGGCGCTGGAGTTTATGCAGGTTCAAAACTGGCACCTATATTAGATAAAGGTTACGGAGAGAAAGTTGAAGATGCCTTCTTCGGCGGCAAAGAACGCAAAGCTGAAGCTGAGGCTACATCTGCAACTACCACAGAGTTAAGACAGAAAAGACAAGCAAGAAAAGAGGCAGGTAGTGCTAGTGGTACTAACTCTGTTATAAACATCCACAATTATGTAGACGGTGAGAAAGCTGCGCTTAAGCGCTACGAGATTGCTGGTGCTCGCGGTACGTTCAACATGACTCAGGATGTAGAGTAGTGGCTATTCTTCTTCGTAACCCTCTCGCTCCTGGCGGTGCTTCTGCGTTCTCACGGCTTGCGCCACGTCCTCCAATCGTGGCTGGCGTTATCGCCGTTGCGTTCCGCCATCCGACTCCCCCGGTGTCTCGTGTGCCTGCTGGTGCGCGTATAGCTCCTGTCGAACGCGGTGCAGGCTCTGTTGGGCCACCTGTGGCACGTTTTGAGAGAGACAATGCAGGTTTTGTTAGTCCTAAAGTCGATAAAGGTAGACTGACTAATTTGCGCACACGTCGTGCTCATTTTTTCATGTTTAACCCAACAGAGATTAATCGTACAGACGGTTGGTCTTGGTCTTCACACAGAGTCCCTGGTGCATCTCATCCTGTTGTCTCTGGCGGCTCTGGTGGTGATAGGAAGATTTCATTTACTCTCTACTTTGACGCTGACAGAGGGCGCTCTGACAGTCGACGAGAAGGTACAGGTGAGGCTTCGCTAGACTTAACCATGGAACTTAATGCTTGGCGCTCAATGACTTATCCACAGGACTCTCGTAGCAACTCTCTTCCCGAGCGTGGTCCAGGTAGGTTCATATTGAACTATGGGCCACTGTTTAATGGAATTGAAGTTGTTGTAGACTCTGTTAATGTTAATGTAATAAGTATGACTCCTAAGCTACAACCTATGCGCGCTGTCGTGTCGATAGATTTAACAGAAGTTGTACGTAAGAGTATATTCTCAACAGACGAATTGCGCCTACCAGCCACCTCTGGAAAACTTCAATTTGATCTTGGCACTGCTCTTATTACATCGTCTGAGGCTTTTGATGTTGTAGAGGGTGGTGAAATCGATAACGGTGGAGCAGGGCCACTATAATGTCTGTAAGTGAAGAGAGCCGATACAACTTTACGGTGCGTATGCGCCAGGTTGATATGGCTGGTCAATTGGTTGAGCCAGAAAGGCTTGACCTTCCTTACCCGCGTACACCTGTTATTCGACGCAGTCGTCCTGATTTGCACGAGTACAAGGTTCGCGAAGGTGACACTTGGAGTAATATTGCTTCACGCTTTCTGCGTGGACGCTCTGATTTGTGGTGGGTTATTGCTGAGTTTACAGGGGTTGTAGACACATTCGAAGAGTTAGTTGTAGGAGCTATTCTTCGCATTCCGTCGTTTGAGATGGTGATGTTTGATGTGTTGAATTTCGCTATTGAGCAGCCGCGTAGAGACTCTGCATTCACTGACGAAGGTACGTAACAGTGGCAAAGGGTGATGTCTATACAGACTATATGTACCCGATGGTCATCGTTAGAACCACGGCTGGATCTGTATTTGACACAGAAGTCATTGAACGTATGACGTCTTTTGAGTTTCATGATGAGTTGAATAAGGTTGATATGGCAAGGCTTCACATTAGCTATGATGAAGCCTTTGCGAGAAATGATCCGTTCGAAATTGATTCACGTTGGATTTTTCGTTGGGGTTATCCTCACGACATGTCTAATCCGCGTGAGATGAGACTAAAGTTCTACGAGCCAGACTTTCCGCAAGATGGTGCGCCTGTTTGTCTGTTAACGTTTATGGCTGCTGGAGCTATTAAACTTACACAGGTAAAGAAGGCATCAAATTGGGGTTTAGTAACAACATCTGAGATCGCAAAGAAATTAGCTAAGCGATATCATCTAAAGTCAGACGTAGATGATTCGAATGATAAGATGCCTGAACCATATATGCAGCCTTCCAACTTAAGTGATTGGGAGTATCTACATATGCTGGCAGATGAAGCTGACTTTGAAGTTGTTATTGAGAACGGTATATTGTTCTACAAGAGTAGAGATACTAAGCGTAATGAGGCTCCAAGAGTGGAACTTGTATATGGTGGTGACTATATGCCATCGCCATTGCTTCGCTTCCACCCTAAAATCTCAGGTAAAAAGGGCAAAGTTAAAGTCTCGTCTGCAAATACAAAATCAGGTAAGCATGCGCAGAGTGTGGCATCTAATGCGACTACTAGTCAGAAAACATCTTTAGGCCATTTGCCACCACAGCCTGCACACCCGATAGACGTTGACTCGCACCCTAAAGGTACTGTTGATAGAGAAGTAAGTGCTATGGGCGAGACTAAAAAGAAAACGATCTTCAGTGCAGAGCTAGAGACTGGTGTATTAACTGGACTTGAGTTGAAAGACTCTGCTGATCATTCAATTACAAGTGCAACTACACAAGATAATAAAGCTAAACAACTTGCCACATCTATAAAGAGAAGCTTCTTAGAGCGTGCAGTTGAAGCTGAAGCTGAGTGCATTGGTAGTCCACGTTTCCGTGCGAAGATCAATTTCAGCATTCAGGTACCTGAACGTAGATTAAGCGGACTTTGGTATGGACATGGCGCTGTACACAAGATTGACAGCAATGGGTATAACACACGCTTAGACCTTAAGCGTGGCGCGTACAATGTACCTAAAGCTAAACGCACCAAAGATGCACCAAAGACTAACGACAGTGGTGTTAAAGGTGCAGGAGATTTGCTTAAGATTTATGGTGTAGACGTCAACGACGGTGTAAACGGCTTTCTGTTTGGTCCACGTAGGTCAGTAGATTCAAAGTAACCTAAAGTGAAATATAATGGCAAATATTTTGGACTTGTACGAGATACAAATGATCCAGAGCAACGAGGAAGGATACGTTTATTCTGCCCGGAGGTTATGGGCGGGATCGACAATGCAAATCAATGGCTTGATTGGGCACTCCCGTGTTTTCCATGGTTCGTCAATCAAGGTATTGGACTCAATTTCATCCCACCCAAAGGTGACGTGTGGGGAGTTTGGGTTGAATTTAGACAGGCCGATATAAAGTACCCAATCTGGACAGGTGTATTTCCTCTTGGCAACTTACGAGTAGATCAAACAAAAACAACATTCCAAGCTGAAGAAAGACTATTACTTGGTAAGGATGCAGATGAAGCGGCTGTATTGGGAAATACGTTTGTTAGTTTCTTTAATGAGTTCTTTGATCAGATTACAATTGAGACACACCCAACAGCGGTTGGACCGTCTGGACCACCGTTGAACATTGCTGCTTATTCGGCTCTTAAGGCGAAATTAAACACACTGCTTAGTAACTATGTGTTTGTAAAGAAGACTTCGCCATGAGTCTGAACAGTGCAACATTGCAGGTTAGTTTAGCAACTCTATTTAGCGGAGCGTTCGTGTTTCCTGGCGAAGTTGTAGGTAGGTGGCCGGTCGACAAAGCCGAATGTGCTTATGCCTGGACAAAGTGCTACGCAGACTATGCTGCTACAGCACAATCCTGCCAAGGTGTCAATCCCTCAACTTTGGTTTCAGCTAGAGCAACCATGCAGTCTGCACTTTTACTAGCTTTAGACACAATTGATCCGGCATCATGTGCCAGCGCTATTGCTGCTGCTATGACTGCTTTTTGGCTTACGCCACCTATTGTATTCACAGGAGCTACAGCAGGATTAGTTAGCTCTGTTACAGGCACAGCAGCTTTACAGTCTACGCTTATTTTAAATTGGGCGTCTAATGTTGCCGCACACATCTCTGCTCAAGATGCTGCTACACAACATGCTTCTGTATTTGACACATTTACAAAAACAGTAATTGTAGCTCACATTGCGCCTGGCGCGTGCTCTGCACCGTTGGCGTAAGGAGATTACATGGGTGCGGTAGTTCAAATTAATGCAGTGTCAACGCGCGTAAAAGACGTGCCGTTTGGTGTTGCTGTGTCTTTATTGAATGCATCTCTTGGTGGTGTCACCTCTCAGAAGTGGGAAGTAGTTGCGTACTCACAAGACATTTACGGTAACGAGCCAGACCCAGCTAACTACTCTGGTTGGACACTTACAGGTAAAATCTTTAGTCGTACGCAATCTGGCACATACCCTGCTGTTACGTTTACGCCTGACATTTCTGGTAATTATATAATTCGTCTTACAGACACAACTAATGTTGATCCATTACTGTGGACTATTCAGACTGCTGTTGTTCGCGTAAAGGATCAATTATCTGGTGGCTATATACCTGCGCCAGGAGAAAACGATGAAGTTGACACAGACCGTGGATGGTCTTTAGAGCGTAATCAAGACCTACGCATACAAGCTAGGTTTGCTGCATATGGCGGTCATATGCGAGTTGTAAACCTAACAGGTTCGACAATTGCGAGAGGAAAAATCTGTAAGGTTATCGGCTTTACAGATATGCACACTGTCGGTGGAAGTGCTGTTCCTGGTGGTTCTACCGTACGTAGAGAGCGTATTGCTAAAGTACAAGTAGCTAACTCCAGCGACAGCGACGCCACAAACGCAGTCTATGTGCTGGTAACTGAGCCTGCTGGTTTACTTAATAATGGAACTAGTTATGCTCTGCGCAATGGCATGTTCGAAGGTGTTAATCCTAGTACAGGCGGTGTTAGTGTAAACTTCTCTGGTTTTACAGTTGCAGCACTCGTCTATCTGAATACAACAGGTGACATAGTAAGTGCTCCTGCTGGCTCGAACACTGTAGCTATTGGACGATGTATTGAAAATGGTTCAGACGGTGATATGCTGTTTGATGGATCATTTTCACGATCGTTTACCAGTAAGTTTATCGTTCAAGGTACGGTTGACTCTCAGTTACCAAACGCACAATTTTTAGGGGCTTTAGGTACAGGGCTTGTAAAGAACACGACAACAACAGGTGTGTTGTCTATAGCTGCATCTGGTACTGATTACGAAGTTCCTTTGACTTTCTCTACCCCTGGTAATACTCGAACAGGAAATAACGTTACAGCAGACTACATCACAGGTAAGGCAGGCAATCAGCAGTGGTACGGCGGTTTTGCGTCTGGTGACGGTTTAACCATTGACGCAAACTTTAATGCAACTAAAGGTCCACTACGTTTGAATGCTGCACGTATGGGCTTCAATCGTGTGGCTGGGTCGTCGAATATGTACGATTTCGACCTTACTCAGACGTTCAATCAAGACGACACAACTACGTTAGATGCATTCTTCATTCGTGGTAGTACGGTAACATTCAACGAAGACATAAACATAAACTCGGCTACGCGAGTTGCATACGTATCGATTGGACAGCCTACGTTTTTGAATGCGTTCGATAACGACATTGGTCCTACGCCAGACGGAATCTCGACACTTTGGATCGAGGGCGAGCCAATTTGTGATGGCTGGGATGATGAAGAAAACAAATGGGCTGTTTACGTAAAGAGTGGTGATGTCAGAGCAGCTTCTGGCAACGTCTGGGTTGGTGGTTTCAGTGGCGTTCAACTTGATCGTAATGGCAATCAAGCTATACAGAAGCTAATTGGTGGTTCATTAAGTGTAGTCAACTTAGTTCCTTCTCAACCACTCAATTTTGGTGTCAGTGGAAATACACTGGCTGTTCGTATAACTACACCTAGTGGCAACGTCGGCTTGTCTGTTGCTCCTGGTGCAGCTAACCGACTGCGCGTTAACTCGTCACAGACTGTGGCTAGCGGAGCTAGCGCAACGCTTGACTCTGTGTACTTTGATCCTTCTACTATAACCATCACTGGTGTTACTACGATTGCTACTGCTCTTGGCTTCAATCAGCATACGTTTGCTGCGCCAGTGCTTAATGGCGCTGTAACAATTGGAGTAGCTGCTACGGTTGCTATTTCTGGTGCGCCGAGTGGCACAGCTACAATTACGCAACCGTTATCATTGTGGGTTCAGGCTGGCAACGTTCGTATCGCTAGTTTAAATGGTTTGCTGAAAGGTACAACTGGCATTGTTGGTGTGGCCACTGCTGGTACAGATTACTCACTGCCGATCGCAGCTGCTGACACGACAGTCATTTTCCCCACGGCGACCACTGTACGAGTCAATTTGTTGCCGTCTAAGTTCGTTGTGCAAGGCACGACAGACACTATGTTGCCGAATGCACAGTTTCTAGGTGCGTTGGGGACAGGGCTTGTCAAGAACACAACTACCACTGGTGTTCTGTCTATTGCAGCTGCAGGTACAGATTTTGAGAGTCCGCTGACTTTTAACAGCGGTTTGACTCGTGCTACTAATACAGTTACCAATGATTTGTTCACAGGTAAGGGTGCTGGTCAAAGTGTTGTAGGCGCTACTTCAAATGGAGGATTTTTAACTCTTAGCTCGTCATCTGGAACTAAAGGTTTGATTAATTTTGGAGCGAGTAATTACGATGAATTAGGTAATGTATTAAATGTAATAGGGTCCTCTACTTCACAGAATACTCCTGTTGTTACAGTACAGTCTACAAGTGCGTCTGGTGTGGCACCGATTCATTTTAAAATTAACGGTGTGTTGCGTGGTGGACTTCGCGGCGATTCTTCTGGTAGCATGACGTGGTTTGCTCAGGGTGCTAATCATTACTTCTTAACAGGTGGTGAATTTGGAGTAGGGTCTATTAAGGCCAAAATTTTTGCTAATGGTAATTTCCTTGTTAGTGATCCTGGAGTTAGTTTTGACGCTACAGATTCGGGTGCCCAGTTTGGTACAAGTGGGACGTCAAGTGGGTCGCAAGTAACTCGTTTTGCTACCAATCCGGCTAGTATTGTAGCAGCTAGTGGCGCAGCACTTGATGCTCACAGCTGGGACAATGTTTTAATCTCGTTGACTGGTAGCACTACCATCACTAATGCGGCTGGATTTAATTTTGCAATTTTCAATGCGCCATCACTACTTGGTGCCAGCCCTGTTACGGTAACGCATGCCGGTACCTTGGTAGTGTCTGGCCCACCAAATCCTGGCCCGAATATAACTATTACGAATGGGTATGCGTTTTGGGTAAGGTCTGGCACCACGAAGCTTGCTGGTACTGTTATAGCTGGATCTTTAAATGGAATGTTGAAAGGTGTAAGTGGTACATTAACTGTTGCCACAGGTGGAACCGATTTTGCCTTGCCATCAGTCAATATAATAGCCGGTACCGGTCTTACTGGTGGTGGCACTATTGCAACAGATGTTACTTTGAATGTTATTGCTAACGCAGATAACTCTATAGTCGTAAACGCTAACGATATACAAGTTGGAGTTATAAACGATACACAACATGGCAATCGTGGCAACGGAGCTTTACATACAGTAGCTACCACATCTGTAAATGGATTCTTTGCTGCAACAGATAAAAGCACACTTGCTAACTCTAAATTCTTTGTTGGCAACTCAACTAATGCACCAGCCTCTGCTCAAAATCTAGGTGCTCTAGCATCAGGCATGTTGAAGCACACTGTATCTACAGGTACATCAACTATTGCTGTTGCTGTCTCTGGCACAGATTTTGAGTTACCACTGACGTTTAGCACAGGACTAACGAGAGCTACTCAAACTATCACTGTTGACTTATCTACAGGCAAAGGCACAGGTCAAAGTGTGTATGGTGGTCTTACTTCAGGTGATCTAACACTTCACTCTAATACTAGTTCTAATGGAAAGATTTTCTTTAGCTCAAGTAACAATGGGTTTAATGAGTCTACAGGTAATTTTTGGCTTGGGCTATCTTCTCCAATTAGTTCTGCTCTGGTCCATATAAATCGTGATAGTAATGCTATTAATGAGTTGTTTAACACCAATCCAAACACAGGTGGTGCTGCTGGTTCAGCGTTTATACTTGGATTAGATATAACTAGTGATACAACCAAATATTTACAAATGAAAATGTTTGGTACTTCTTTTACAACGTCGGGTCTTATATCTGCCCAGGCAGGTATAATTGAACATAAACCATCAAACGGTGCGCCATTTTTACTTAGTCAAGCTGGTACTGGTGATGTTGTATGGACTACTACTAGTAGTGTTACAGAGAGAATGCGGCTGTTTAATAATGGACACTTTCAGATCGGATCGGTAGCAACTGACCAAGCTGCTCAATTCTCTCTGACTGGTACGTCAACTACGGCCCAGGTAATGCGTTTGAAGACAACACCAGCTACACTAACTGCGTCTACGAGTTTAGTGCTTAACGCCTATAGCTGGGATCCAGTAACAGTTACTTTGTCGGGTGGAACTAACGTAGACACATCATCTGGGTTAAATCTTATCAGCATAAATTCTCCTAATTATACAAACAGTAGTGCTATGACAGTTAAAAATGCTGCAACTCTAGCTATTACTGGAGCGCCTGGTGGTGGTGGAAGTCTCAGTATTACCAATCGTTACGCGTTTTGGGTGCAAAATAATTTGTCCAGATTTGACGGCAATTTTGCATCTCCGTGGTTCGTTATTTTTGAGGTACCGGATCAAACATCACCTGCTGAACTTGGTACACCATTTAAAACCTTACCTGTTAAGGTGGTTGGTGATTCTACTGTTTATCACATTTTGTTATACACTGATGCTGGTTAATAGTTTCCTAGTCAGTAGTTATAAATAAAAGGCGAAGTAACTGTGTCCCTAATTGAACAAAGGAAAATGAACATGGGAAAAGAAGCCAGGAACAAGAAGGAAGCATCGGTAATTGTTAGTCCTATTGAGTTAACAGATCGTGAAAGATTTTTTCTCTTTATGTGGATGGAGCAAGCTGTTCCGTCAACTGAGATTGAAGATAAACGTCGATACACTGAAACGTACGAGCAGCTTAAGCTAGACGAAATTCAGGAAGAGATTGTAACGCTTGGTGGCAAAGGCACAACAAATCTTGAATTTAAATTTGAACACTCTGATCTTAGAAAGGAACCAGGTACTGGTAGCTTGTTCGACATTACTAAAGCTACTAGCGATTATATGAATAAATTCTTCACAGCAAAAGAACCACCTATGTCTGGTCCTTATGTTCGTCATCTTCTTCCTGTGCAGGAGAGAACTATTCTGTACTCTGCTGGCAACTACAAGGTTCCATCACAATTGAAAGAGGTTGGATAATGAAGAATTTTATTCTGTTATCTGCTATCGCTTTTACACTTTCTTGCAGTCATATTCCACCAACAGTAGTTGACACTACACAGACGATCGCTGTCGATTGTTTGGCACCAGCAGTTAGAGATGTCGCTACGTCACTTCTAGACGACGTTGCTTCCGCTTTGCTTACTGGTGGCGATTGGAAAGCTGCTGTTAATAATATTGCTACTCGTATCAAGACTAATGGAATGGAAGCAGTTTGGTGTGCTGTTAATTACATTAAAGCAGAGGCAACAACTAAATTGTTTGCTAGCAAACGAATGGATGATGCAACAGTAGCACGACAGCAACTTATGTATGACCGAGCTAGCGCTTGGTTAGCAGACCACAAGTGAGTGAAATAGCCGTCATAAACAGGTCACGTCTCTCTGACACGGAGGTTGCATTCATGACGGCTGGATGCGACCTTCAGCTTAGAGAGCACTTCTTGCCTTTATGGGAGGGAGTCGAGTACACGCCTATTCGTTTTTATTCTAATGAAAAGGATTTGCCTCTAGTCTCAGATCTTGTTCGTTTGATGGTAATTGCTGACGTTATAGACGAGCCAGGTGCCTTGGGCTATCACACTATGGACCCAATGATTCACGGTATTGTGCTGGCTCAGTCTGATGGATCTACAAGTTCTATTTTATCACATGAGATTTTAGAGATGGCTGTAGATCCTCCAGCTAGTCGTTGGACTATGATGCCTGACGGGCGTTATGTTGCTGAAGAGATATGTGATCCTGTAGAAGCAGACTACTATCTTATAGATGTAGAAATATTTGGTGATAAGAAGCCTGTACTCGTTTCTGACTTCGTTACACCTGCGTGGTTCCTTAAAACAGGACTAGGCCCTTATAGTTACCTTGATCGTGCTCCTGCGCCGTTTATGTTGGCACCTGGTGGTTATATGATTGTGCGAGAGGGACATAATATATACGATGTATGGGCAGCTAAACCTGACGCATCAGTCAATACTGTCACACAGTCAGCCATAACCAGAGCACGCAAAGTGTGGTCACGCACAAGCAGGTTAAGAGCACGAGGCGTGCGATAAACAAATGGCAACTGGGTGGGGCAGGCAGTCGTGGGGGCCAGACGTTGGTGCTGGCGGTGGATCTGCCGACAGTACCGGGCCTGTTATTACTAACGTTACTCCTGCACAAGGTGTACGACGTGGCTCAACACAGTCAGTTCAATTTGATGTTACAGACGATGTTGCTTTAAGAAGAGTCTTTCTTTACGCCAACTTCTCTGTTGACAAAGCATCAGAAGTTGTATGGAATGGTCTTATATTTTTATTCCCATACGGTCTGTCTATTCGTACAGAGCTTATAGCTGGCAGGTCTTATCGTTATATAATTAGTCGTCAAGGTGGTTGGCCAACAAATGATCTGGCTCTAACAGTTAATGCAATTGACTCGTCAGCTAATGAAGCATAAATGCCTGTAACACTTACATGGCCAGTTACGCAGACCTTTGATGGTCAGACACAAACGTTTGGCCGTCATGTCTCGTTTCTTGGGAAAGGTCTACTATCTCCTTTACGTGAAGACAACACCACTGGAGATTTTCAGGTTGTAAGTGACGAGGCCAATGTGAAGCAGTGTCTGCGCGATGGGATCCTTACAGCCATTGGTGAGCGAGTGATGTTGGAGCCATTCGGGACCATCACACCAACTTTGCTATTCGAAGAATCTGATGTTGTAGTAGACTTACTGCAACCTTCTATAAGTGACTATGTACAACGATTTGAGCCTCGTGTGATTTTGCAGAGCGCTCAGGTAAACATGGATTCTGCTAATCCTGCTATGACATCATTTAATGTATCAATTGTATACGTTATACGAGCAACTAATGCGAGACGTAACTTGGTTTTTCCGTTCTATCTAGCTAGCACAGATAGGGGATAGAGATGTCATTGGCTACAGTTGGTGGATCTTCTCTACTAAGTAGAACCGGAAGTCCTGTTATCGACTACACAAGTCTTGACTTTGCGGCAATAAAAGATGACTTGAAGAAGTATGCGCAAGCCACATTCTCAGACAGATGGACAGACTTCAATCCTAGTCAGTTCGCTGTCGTATTTCTGGACTTGATTTCGTATATGGGTGACTTGCTAACGTTCAATCTGAATGCTGCAATACGAGAGGTAACAGCTTCAACTTGTCAGCGTAGAGAACACCTAGCACAGATCGCTAAGTCATTCGATTATTTTATGGCTTCTGCTGGTCCTGCTAGTGGCGTTGTGCGGGTGAATGTAAACGCTGCCAATCTTCCTATGGCTATAATAGCTGCTACTCAGCAATGGTCTGCTGGCGATATTATATTCCAGCCTTCACAAGATATAACTCTAATTGCTGTTGCTTCTCCTATAGCTATTGACAACGGTGATGGTACTTGGGACTTCTTAATACCAGTTATAGAAGGTCAGCAACTGACAGACGTTACACTGGGAGTGTCTGATGGCACGCGTGAGCAGTCGTTTGCTTTAACTCAAACACCACTATTAGACAATACACTGGTTGTTAAGGTGAACGGTTCTGCTTGGAGCCGTGTAACTACATTTACTAATAGTGGGCCAACTGACACTGAATATTTGGCTGAAACAAATGATGACGATAATACAACAATATTCTTTGGTGACAATGTAAACGGGAAGATTCCACCACTTGGTCAGACTGTCACAGCTACTTGGAAAGCTGGTGGTGGGCAACGTGGCAATGTAGGTATCGCTACAGTTACTACTATTACTACTCCTGTTACTGGTATGAATAGTGTCACTAACGATTCTATAATGACTGGTGGATCTGAGCGAGAGACACTTAGTCATGCACGTTCGGCTTTGCCAAAATCTTTAGTTGCTGGTGATAGAGCTATCTCTATTACGGACTATGCAATTGTTGCTAAGCATACTTCGACTAGTGTGCAAAAAGCTTCGGCTCGCTTTTCACAGGACGGAGTAGTTGAAGTGGCAATCGTGCCTAACGGCGGCGGGTTACCTGGTGACACACTTAAAGCTGCGGTATCTACTTATGTGTCTGCTCGCAAAGCTGTTGGCCAACGTATACGCATTATAGACCCGACGTATATAAAGATAGCTGTGTCTGTCGACGCTTACGTTGACCCATCTAGTGACAAGGTACTTGCTAAGCAGCGTGTATCTGACTTATTTCTTACTGCTGATAGTACCGATATTCAAGATGCTATTTTTGATTTGCCAAATGTTGGTTTTGGCGCAAGAGATGATGACCATCAACCACAGCTTACTATTCAGCGCGTCTACGATCTTCTGAATGAACTTAAAGCTGTAGGTATACCAAGCACTAGGCTTATATCATTTACGACTAGCCCTATAGCAGTGTCTGTTGGTGCTGCAACAGGTAATGGCACATTTACTTTTACTACAACTGATACTGGCGCTAAGAAGCGTAGGCAGTGGCGTGTAGTGTTTACGTCACCTACAACGTACACAGTTTATGAACGTGTTTTTGGTACTATAACATCTATTAATAAAGATGTATTGACTGACGATCGTGGTGGATTTCCTGCTTTTCCTGTTGGGTCAAAGTTAAATCCAAATTCTACACAGTCGTCAACTTACGGTGTAGACATAGCTAGCTCAACAGACAAGACTGTTAAACGTATTGCGTCTGTTGGCACTCTGTTGACTGTTGCTAATGTAGGCGACTCATACTATGTAGAGTGGTTGGCTACTCCATCCGTAGGCACAGTTGGAGTTACCTTTGTGCCAACCGGTTCAGGTGTATCTTGGTCATTTGTTGCTGGCACCATTGCATATGTAAATGGAGATGAGTTCGTTGTAACTGTGTTTGCAGAGGTTGATGACTTAGTATTACCAGCAGACCAAGTGCCAACGTTAGCAGCTACTGACTTAATAGTAAACATAAGGACAGCCTTATGAGCACAACGCTTCTAGCTACCAATCCATTCACAGATAGTTTTACCGACAATATTGTTGGTTTGCCGTGGATTGCTCTACCGTCTCCGATGACAGCAGGCTGTACAATTACCGAGGCTAGTGGTGTAGAGACATTTACTATTACTTCCGGAACAGACGCTGCATTCACAGGTGTGTTTCCTGCACCACGTCTTGAGCTTCCAATCTTTGCTGAGGACCTTACAGGCATTGGTACTAGCGCCAATAACTTCATGGCTACGTTCAAGATCACAGTATTAACTGTGGTTGGCGTGGCTGGTAAGCGCGCTGTTGGAGGATTTGGACTGTGCAAAGTTAACCCTGATACTACACATTCACTTCTGCCAATTATAGAGTTTGGTGGCGACAATAACGCAAGTAAACGTGCCTATCATTCTTGGGGTGGAGCAATAGGCTCTGTTGCCGACGTTGCAATACCAAACTCTGGCACTTTACCACTGTTTGTTCGTGTTTTACGTTTGGACAACGTTGTTTACGCTGAGTATGCAACTACTGTTAGTGGCCCGTGGTTTAACTTAACCACGACTGCGGCTACCGGTAGTATGCCTCGTGTAAATGGAACTGGTGGCGATTATGCTCGCGTTATGTTGTATGCGAGGAATGAGACTTCTGGATCTGGCATAACATTCTCTGTAGATGATTTTAGTATTACGTGTTGGCCACGTTATGCACAATCTGTTGTTGTAGCGAGTCTTAAAGCTAAGACATGGCAAGGTGGAAGTAGAATTGATTTGTCATGGACTAACCCTGGCACTGGTGAAAATGTGCCTAGGTATATGTCTATTAGACGATCTCGTTATGGTCACCCAGAATTACATCCACATCTATATATTGGTGCTGCTCCTGTTGGACTTGGTATTAATACGTTTGGTGAAGAGATTTATTCAGGTGTACCTATATCGTCCTTTACAGATACTGTGTTAACAGATCGGTTTTATTACTACACAATCTTTATGACTCGTGCTCCTCTTGCTGCAAACTTTGCAACTGACGCAGGAACTGTAGCTCAGTTTGCTAATCAAGCCTCCGATACAGACTGGGGGCCACAAGCTGGGCTGCAGAACAAAGTCACTGGCTTGTCTGTTCGTGACTACTATGCAAGCAGTGGACCTTACATGTACGAACGATTCCCACAGACATACAGAGCACAGGATGAACAGGATCGTGTAGACATAGGCGCTGCACGAGGTTTGTTAGATAAGTGGTCTGAGTTTGCACAGGCAGGTATTGACGAGTACCGAGCTATAATTAAAGGTGCTGGTTTAATTCGTGATGCTGACAAAGCACCATTAGGCATGGTTGGAGATAACTTTGATCAAACATCTATTGTCGATTCTTTTTTAAGAGACCGTGGTATCAATCCTTCTTTGCCGGCACTAGACGCGCTTACCAAGAGAAGACTCTGGCTTGGAGCTATAGGCTGTTTTAAATTGGGTGGTTCGCACGACGGCGTATGTAACTTTGCGAAGCTGATCACTGGTTGGCGTACGTTGACGTGTGAGGAGCCTGGCGGCGATACATCGTCACGCTATCTACGAACGTGGGACGAAGTTTACGTTAAAGACACGTTCAATATTGCCAAGACATCTTTAACTTACACGGCAGGACAGGTTGTCATTGCTGGTGGCACACTTACTCCATCTAAATACAAAGGTAGTTACTACGTTGACTACTTCGGCAATGTTAAGTTGATTATAGACAATACAGCAACTACTATCACATTCGTAGACACTTCGTGGGTAGGATACCCAGAGGTTGTATTTACAGGTATTAAGAATGGAGCTAACGGAGTAGATATAACATCTGGATGGCACTTTGCTGCACATCCTAATGACTGGTCTTACGATGGCGCAAAGATTTTACCGTCGGCTGATAACACTGTTAGGACTATAACATTAACTGATTACACGCCTACAGGCCCAAGTTTTCAAGTCACTGCTGCACCGCCTGCTGGATCAACTTCTTATGCAGTCGCTAGTGCAATCACTGCTGGTGGTAGTTTTGCGGCTCGTGTTGTTACTCACCAATTTCACTTGTACTCTGGTCTTCCGACCTGGCTGTATAATCCAAAGAGTGATTTGGCTCTTATTGGAACAGTAACTGATCCGTTCTACGTGATGTGGCTGGGCACTAATTATTACGGTAGTGGTACTCGCGTTACAGCAGGCATACGTGACTACCTGATTCGAGTGCCTACAGGTGCGGCTAAATATGCGTCTCTTGCAGTCCTGTCCACTATCGGAGCTACAAACGAAATTTGGTTTACTACTGCGGACTTATCTGGTGCTACTGTACTACCAGGGGATTACGTAAACCCGAATCGAAACCAAGGCCAGTGGTTCCGTATCGTACATGTAGTTGTAAGCGGTGGTACAACAAAAATGCGTGTAGAGCCAGTCTCTGGAATGGATCCTGCAGCACTAGCGACTGTGGGCGACATAGCTATTATTGCACCTAGAGTAACTGTAGACAGGGATCGTTTTGTGCGCTCTATACTCCCACTCATTCTACCTGCTGGCAGTGTTCTGTTTGTTTACTACAACTAAGGGGTAGTTATGGCTGACGTTACACAGAACACATTCGACGAGACAAAGAAGTATGTTAAAACTATATTTCAACGTGGTCGTAATGTACTCGATTCAGAGTTAAATGAATTACAAGACGATGCCCGCGTAAATTTCTATCGAGAGATGCAAGTTGTTTTTGGTACAGACCTTGTAGTTAAAAGTGCTGTTTCTTTTGCTATAACTGGTGGTACAAATCAAATTACTATTGCCGCTGGTATAGGTTCTGCTTACGGCTATATAATTAGTCAAGCGTCACCTATAAACGTAACTGGTCTTACAACGCCTGGTGGTGCCAGAACAGACTGTGTATGGCTGTCTATTTCAGAGAGTGAAATAGATAGCGTTGCTGATCCAGCAATTGCTACTGCTGCTCTTGGAGAAACCACACGAAGATCTAAACTTGTAATTGGTTGGGGCGTAACTGAGAACTCTCTAGTGCCTCCAGCAAATACAGGTGAACCGTGGGCTGTAGGTGTTGTCTATATACGAGTTGCATTATTGTCTCGTATAGCATCAGTGACTATAGATAGCTCAATGATATACGATCGTAAACAACTATTTCGCCAGTATATTGGTAGTCTGTCAGCAGACTTTGTACCTATTACTAGTTATTTATATGACGATGTATCTCACTCAAATGTAGACAGACTTGGTTTCGACAACTTTGGAGCGGTAGGTAATTGGAGAGAAGACTGGAGTTGGAAGGCTAGCTCTGGTTCATCGGACTATGCTGCTAGAAACTACACGTTTCTGTCTAATGGTACAGGGTCTGCTCTACGTGATCCTCCTGTTGCAGGCATAGAGTTTGGCACTGGTATAACTATACGCTGTGGTGTTGGAGAAGCGTCAGGTAAATACGCACAAGTCAAACAAAACTGGCTTATAAGTCCTAATACAAAAACTCTATTCGCTATAGAGTGGTCTGTTATATACGGAGGTACAGAAGTAGCAGGGTTTGGTGCCGCTACTACACAAATATTTCGTTGTGGATTAGCTGATACTCTTACAACAGGTGTACCTTCTGTTGCTGCTGCTTACTTTGAGTGGAGTGGGCCTTCACTAGCTGAGTGGAATGCAAAGGTTGTCGGGGCGAGTAGCAGTGGTGCTTTTACAGCCGTGTCTGGTGGCACAGCGCCTAGACACTTTAGAATCGAGATAATAGGATCTGCTGCTGACTCACTTTCTGCATCTCGTGTAAATTTTTACATTGATAACAGGTTAGTAGACTCAAACACGTCTTCTTACCCTTCTACTGGCACACTAGGTTTCTTTTGTTCTGCTGTGTCTACAGGTACAACTGTGATTGACACAATGGTAATTTCAGATGTTCGTGCAGCGTGGCGCCGAATGGTTACTCCATCTAAACGCTAATGAGTGCAACATACCAACATTCTGTAGGGATTGAAATCTCTATTACTCTGCCTTCTTGGGCATTGAACACTGTTGATGCATCTCTTACAGCTAAACTGGTTAAGCCAGATGGCTCTACTTTGTTTAAGGATGACACTGATGTTATACAGACTAATTGGCCTGTAGTCGTGTATACGACTAAACACGGTGAGTTAGATCAAGTTGGTTTGTATAAGTGGGCACTTACTCTTCGTTATACTGGTAAAGAATTTCCACTTGACCCTATTCAGTTTCGTATTTGGCCACAAGATAGAGAGGGGTCATAACTGAATGATGATCGATATAAACGGCAATGTCATAGCTACTGCTGTTAGTACATTTGTTACAGTAGGTGGAATTCTTATTTGGTTCGGTTTGAATGTACTAGGCAAAATAAGTGGCTTAACTAAATCAGTTGCTGATTTAAAAGACAGCATGGCTGAGATGAAGGTAGAGCAAAAAGCGTCTGTATTACATCTGGATATAAAGCTAGATAAATGGGGCGAGCGTTTAGGCGAAGCTGAGATTCACATTGCTGTGCTTAATTCAAAAGCGCAAAACAAAGATACAGAGGATTAATAATGTGGATGAGATTACACCTCATAGTCACCCGCTATCTCTCGAACCTAACGGACACTCGAAAGAGTATAAGGCTGCAATTGCAGCAGCAACGTCTCTTGTCGATCTTGCAAGGTACTTGTCTGAGAGCGCATCAACTATCGATACGCTGGAGGGAGTGGATCGAGTCACCGCGATGGCGGAAATACAGATTCGCATCACCGAGTGCGCAGAAATGCTTGCGGGATCCAATAACTCTAAACGGAATGATCGATCAAGTAGAACGAGACTTACAGCTTTGACTTTCGTAATAGTAGGCCAACTAAGCATGGTAGCTATAGCTGGTATACTATACTTCTTGTTGCACTAGGGGCGTATATGACTTCTACAGAAATTATTGCAATTATAGGTTCTATAGGAGTTTTAGTTACAACTGTGTTTACTGCCTGGGCTGCATTTAAAGCTAAGACTGCTGCTTCTGCGGCAAAAGTTATTGGTGATGAGAATAAAGTGACAGGTGTAACGCGTGATAAGAAACTGGATAATATCACAGTTCTTGTCGACGGCAGATATGGACAAGTTCTACAAGAATTAGCTGACATGAATAAAAAGTTTGCTATCCTAACTGGAGTGTCAGAAGACCACGATAGAGCCGTTGTTGCGCAAGATAATGCTAACGCTCAACATGATCGAACAGCCGCTGCCTCTAGAGTTATTGCTGCTGGTGGAAGTGTAAAGTTGCCCGATACTAAGCTATAGTTATGGCAATTAATACTGGACTACGTATTGCGTATATATTGAAGAGACGTCGTGGACGTGGGGGTAAAAAACCACTTGTGCTTCCTGGCCTTGCGTTTGCCCCACTATGGTTCGATGCGCAGGACATCAACGCCGGTGCCGGACAGCCGCTGGACGGCGCGGCGATCGCAACGTGGAAAAATAAGGGCAGCATCGGCGCGGGCGGCGACTGCGTGCAGGCGACGGGGGCTAACAGGCCATTGTTCAAAACCGTCGGCGCTGTCGGTAAGTTGAACAACCTGAGCACGGTTCGATTCGACGGGGCCAACGACTTTTTGGTATCGGCCGACTTTACGGCTCTCACCCAACCGACCCTGGTTTGCCTCATAGGCAGTCGAAACGGCGCTGCCAGCCAGGTGTTCTGCGCTGGCAATGGCGTGACGAACAGGAACCAGATTTGGTACGACGCCTCTGTTAACAAATGGGCGCTATATGCTGGCGCCGTTACCGACGGTGCGTTAACTGCTGACGACGCCAAATATACGATGTTCGCTGCTACATTTAACTTTGCGTCTTCAGTGTTTCGGGTCAATGGCGCGAACAATGCCATCGGCAATCCCGGGAACAACGTTCTTGACGGTTTCTCTCTTGGCGGCGACGAGGGCGGCGGCGCGCCCCTCAATGGGGACATAGTTGAAGCAGTCGTGTATGTCGACACAGCCCCAAACCTTGTGGCGCGAGCGCTTTCGTTTGAAGCGTACGCAGTTGCAAAGTATGGAGCGTTTTCGCAGTGAGCCAAACTAACCCACTACAATTTGTCGTTATGCTCAGAAAAGATTTTGATCAATCTATGCAACTAATTGAGAAAAAGGAGTAGCCATGTCTGTACGTCTATTTGATATCGGTCGTCAAAAACTTGCTGACGACGCTGACTGGGACACCGACACTATTAAGGTCATGCAAATTGATCTTGGCGTTACAGATACGATGGTTAAAGCTATCACAAGCTCAACAAACGCTACTCCTATTGTTGTCACCTGTACAGCGCACGGTTTCGCTAATGGAGATATTGTTTATATTCGTGGCATTGTTACTGGCACGTCTGGTAATGGAACGTGGCAGATTGCTAACCAGGCAACCAATACATTTGAGCTTAAGACTGTTAAAGACAATCTGAGTGCTGTTGGCAATGGTGTTGGTTCTGGTGGTGTCGTCATTAACCTTGGCGCGTCTACTACAAACCTTGGCCAGATTGATGGCGGACGTATTGGCACAGACCAGACGCTTGGTACAAAGACTTTAGTCAACGGTGTGCTTGACGCTGCTGACCCGACGTTCACAGCCGTTACAGGCAACGTAGATGCCATTGTGGCATACAAAGACACAGGCGCGGCTGGTACATCTCCTCCGCTTATTTGGATCGATGGCAAGATGCAGATTGTTGTAGCAGCTGATGCTGCTGGGTCTGCTACCCTTCTATGGGTGGAACAGCTTGCTGGTCCTATTGCCTCTGGCATTGCGTTCGTTACTTCTGCTGGTGTTACTGTGACTACAACGTCCAGTGCTGTTGCTGGCGCTAGGAGTTTGGCGGTTAGTGCTTTGTCAGGTGCCGTTGCTGCTGGACACACTGCTGACGTTGCTACAACAGGTGCCGGTCTGCCGTTTACTGGTGGTGGTGGATCTTATACGTATCAATTCGATAACGGCGTTAATAAGATCATCAAGCTTTAACAAGTGATGACATGGATGAATCACTGCACATGATTGAAGCACGAGGTGAGTTGATTCCACATCCAGAAGAAAGAGGAGTCTATGATTGGATGGTGAAGTTAACTCTTGCTAAAAGAGAAACTGATCCAATTACCAAGGATCAGTTTTGGCGAGAGATTGATCACACTGTAGTAAATCACCATGGTTTAGACTTTGGGGGTGCAACTGTTATTGCCCTTCAACGCAAATTGTTTAACGCCATTGGTGAGCCAAGTGCTGTGCGCACAATTGTGCAGAGGTCTGGCGATGTGTTGACGCTAGACTGGCTGCAAGGTCCAGATAGTAAGCAAGTCGAAGTCAAAAACAAAGCAGCTATAAACGCTGCAGGTGCATTGATAGAGGAAGCTAGATTAACACTTGCTAAAGTAGGGCTGATAGGAGGCTGATAAAATGGCTGATCTTACTGCCCCACAACTTGTGACATTGGCTACTGAGATTAACACTGATCCCAAGGCACTTACATACTTGCCTGCTAGCAAGAACAATATACAGATTGCATCAATTATAAATACAGTTGGTGCATCAGTTGAAACTGTGCGAGCAGGGCTTGTGACATCTGCTCAAGTTATGGGCGCGATACTGTTGAGTGAGTTGGCAGCATCGCTAACTACACAACCACAACTGTTTCAGTTCTTGTACTACATCAGTTCTGGTTTTGTAGATTTCAGCAATACTAATGTTCGTGCAGCAATGGTAAGCCTTTTCCCGGTAGGTACTGCCCCAACTACAAGAACAAATTTTCAGAATCTTGTTGATAGACCAGCCAGCAGGGCTGAGGTTTTATTTGGTGCTGGTCAAATTATCTCACCATGGGATGTTGGTCGTGCTCTCGTAAGGCCGGCTTAGATTTTGATTGGAGGTTGAATATGTTGGATTTAAATGATGAAGCACAATTATTGCGTTTAAAAACTGAATTAATTAGTAACCCAAAGTTATTAGCTTATGCAGGTAAAACTGATGCTGACATTGCAACGTTGCTTAATACAGTCGGCGCATCTAATGAGAAGCAAACCGGCGCTGGTGTAGTCCCTACACAAGTCTTAATGAGTTGTATTGTGCTGTCAGAGTGGCTACTCCTGCAACCAGCACTTCAGCAACGATTGTCGTTTTGGTTCAGTGCTGGGTCTTTAGACACTGGTAATTCAAATGTAAGAGAGGCAGTCGCTAGTGTCTTTGGTGGTGGTACTCAGACACAAGCGAATTTATTAGCCGCAGTAGATAAACCAATTTCTCGTGGAGAGTCTTTGTTTGGTGTAGGCACTGTTGTATATCCATGGGATGTTGGACGAGCTAAAGCACTACCGTAGGAGACTCTAAGTGGCATCAGAGATTAAAGATAAACTGACAACTCCAGCGGCTCTAACTATTACGTTAGCGTCGCTGGCATCGTCGACAACCTTTGTTGGTCGCCAATCTACGTTGGTTGATAATACGACTAATCGTTATTCTCTGATTCATTTATTTAATAAATTTACACAAGGTACGACACCGACTGGAAATAAAGGTGCCTATGTGTTCGGTATACGCGGTGACAAAGACGCAACGACACCTCATCGTTCTGATAATGCAGGTGCTAGCGATGCAGCGTGGACGCGTAACAATGCTGAGTTTTTAAATGTTGGTCGTAACTTAGCCAGTCCAGCTACTGGCGACGTGATTTATATCGAATCGTTCATCGTAAACCCCGGCCCCGAGTGGGGGATCGGCGTATACCACGATACTGTAGCTGCTCTAAATTCAACCGGTACTAACCACTGGGCACGCTGGGTAGGAAATAACCCAGAAGCACAGTAGGCGTATAGAGACATGGGGCTCTTTAACGGAGCATCAACCTCTAATTTTAGAGAATACGCGAACAACGGACGCTTCAATGTCGCGACGACTCACACGATTGCGATCTGGGTCTTCCCACTAGCGACGCCAATAGCGCAGTGGGGCTTCGCTTGTCGTGGCGTCGGCACACTTTCTGGCGAGTTCACGCTTGGTACCCCTGCCGCCACGACATTCAACCTGGCGCGTGCGAGCTTCACGACTGGCTCCCTCATCACGCTGGCCGACACGCTACAGTGGACCAACAATCGTTGGTTTCATTTCTGTCAAACGTGGGACGGCACCAACTTTCGCCTCTATGTCGACGGCAAGCAGCGGGCAAGTAGCGTGCCTGGTGGTACTTGGACCCAAAGCACAACGACCAACATCCGGCTTTGGATGCGTACCGACGCCACGATCGGAACCACCAACTGTTACCTGGAACAGTTTGGTTGGTGGAGAACTGCATTCTCGCCGATGGAAGTTGATGCACTATCAAGAGGCATTAATTTTACTAAAATAAGACGAGAAGACGCACTGATTCTGGACCCATTGCAAGACCCATCACAGCGAGAGTTAGTAGCTGGTTTAGGAACAAATACAGGCACTTTATCTATAGTAATGCGTGCTCCTGTACAGCGTACGCCCTTAAATTACCCGCTTGCTAAGCCAAAAGTAATGCGTGGCCTCTCGCGTAAACGCTACTATGTTAGTCCTGCTGGAGTAATTATCCTATTACTATCCGGTGATACTACTGATGAGAGTTCAGGTGCCAGTACATTAACATCTACAAATGCATTTGCTGGCCAATATAGTTTAGAGCGTCCTGGTGCTGAAACACTGTCGGTGTCTGGAGCACTATCTGGACCATTCAGTGCAGAGTTTCCTGGTGCATCAAACACGTCAGGCTTTCTTGCTTTTGCCGGCATACAGTCAATTGAAGCAGCTGGTGCTGAGACACTAGCGTCAACAAATCTACTGTCTGGAAAATATAGCGACGAAAGATCTGGCGCAATATCTATTGTTCAAGCGCTTCTGATGGCTGCTGGACTTTCAAATGAAGCGGCGGGATCAGCAATATTAACAGCAAGCAATATACTGTCTGCTGGATCCTCGTCCGAATTACCTGGGGCTGAGTCTTTAACTGGTACATTGCCTTTATTCGGTAAGTACAGTGACGAGAAGTCTGGTGCGTCTACGCTTACTAGCACTCTTGGTTTAGCCGGCGCATTCTCAGACGAGCGTGCAGGTGCTAGCTTACTCTCAGTATTGAATCAACTGAGTGCTGGCAGATCAACAGAACTTGCTGGCGTTCTTTCACTCCTTGGTTCTTTATCGTTAGCAGGACCATACAGCGAAGAAAAAGCTGGTGCAATAACACTACTAGTAAGTGTTGCGCTTCTTCTTTCTGGTGCTTATAGCTCGGAGCGTGCTGGTGCTGCAACGCTTGCATCAACACTCGCACTATCTGGTGGTTTATCAAACGAACTGCCTGGGGCTGATTTACTTCTAGCTGTTCTTAGCTTGGCCGGTGGACAGACAACAGAAGCACCAGGATCAGTCTCTGTTTTAGCTGGTATTGTATTGTTGTTGCTTTCCGGCGCGTACAGTGGCGAACGGTCTGGAGCCAGCACACTAGCATCCACTCTTGGATTGTTTGGCGGACTATCTAACGAGACAGCAGGAGCAGAATTACTTCTAGCCTCGTTGAGTTTAGCTGGTGGGCGAACATCTGAGCAGGCAGGAGCAGCGTCAGTTGTTGCTGGTTTAATTACGCTGCTGTTGGCCGCAGGAGTAAGCGGCGAGAAAGCAGGAGCGCCAACACTCCAGACAGTTTTACAGTTCGCTGCCGGTCTCTCTGGCGAAAGAAGTGGCGCTAATTTACTTTCCAGTACGAGCACTCTGTCTGGTGGTTTGACAGAAGCAGCGAGTGGTGCAGTTACTTTAGTTCGCTCTCTTTTGTTAGCTTCTGGCATTTCGTCAGAACGCGCTGGCTCATTTATTACATCAGCAGTAGCTGGCTTGAGTTCTGGTGTCTCATCAGAGGTGAGTGGCAGTAGTTTGTTGTCAGCTTTACTTTCGCCAAAAGGTGTAGGTTCTTCTGAACAGGCCGGCACTGTATCTCTGGTAGCTATTTTACAACTGTTAATGTCAGGTGGACTATCGTCGGAAGCTGCTGGCGCTCTACTCGTGCAGCAGCCTGCGCTTACAGCTGAAGTCCACCGAATGATTCGTGGCTTCGTCAACGCGCATTCAAGTATGTCGGCGAAGGCCAGCACTCGCTTCAGCGTGGCATCGAAGGTCAACGCCAGGGGCGATGTGGCATCGAAGACTGATGCGAAGGGTGACGTGAATGGTTTGGTAGACGGATCTGGGAAACCGATTCGCGGAAAACCACACTAGGAGCCTTGACGCCGGCTTTCGGATCTGCCATCCTGTGTGAATTCCAGGTGGGTAGGATCTCTAGATGTCCCGCCCACACGGAAGTCAACGGTGGCATAGCTCAATCGGTTAGAGCAAACGCTTTATAAGCGTTAGGTTGTTGGTTCAATTCCAACTGCCACTACTATCCGCCCTCTTAGCTCAGTGGTTGAGCAACAGTTTTGTAAACTGTAGGCCATCGGTTCAAATCCGATAGAGGGCTTTTTGTAATACAAAATCAACTGGAGATAGAAGATGACTGCTATTCATACTGACCTATTACGAGTACTAATTGCTGCACAAGTACAAGTTATTGCACACGTTGATAGAGAGTCTGCTGGTGAATTGCCTGGGCCAATTCTTAATCAATTAGACTATTGGCTAGTGCAAGCTCGCAAGTTAGTTGTCAGATTGAGTATGGAAGATAAAGGAAAGTAGTATATGGGCGCTGCACCACAATTGAAATTCAAAGAGTATCATGAACCTGAAGGTGTTGGTTGGGGTACACTGTGGACAGTTGTTGATGTTGGACCAGGACAATATGAAACAAGAGAAGTTCAAGCTTATGCTGTTAAAGATGGGTGGGTTGTTAGGATTGGTTGTTTCCGTATGTACGTATCAACAGGTACTTTGCATACCACGCAATACGCTGCTGAGAGACGCGCAGAGTTATTGACACTTACAGATCGATATAATCGTTAGTTTTCTGGCCGGATGATGGAATGGTAGACATCGTGGATTTAAAATCCACTGACGAAAGTCGTGCGAGTTCAAGTCTCGCTCTGGCCAACGAATGTACTGAACAGAAACCAACTGAACAGGAGATAGAAAATGCACACTCGTCCTTCGCCTTTTCCGCGTGTTCTTAATGACGGCCGTATTTGTGTTGATGAGAAATGTACGTGTGGTCGCTACCGCAGTAGTCATGAAGATACAGTTGCATACGGGCATGGTCCATACCTTATTGGTGACAGACGTGAATGTCCTAAATTCTCGTTCGCTACTTATGTCTTTGATCGCTCGATTGCTTTTACAGGCGCAAGGTAGTCTGTAGCTTATGGCTTTCGGCTACATAATGCCGACGATCGTAGTCGGAGCTATGACGAAGATACCTAAGCATCTTTTGCTTAGTGTCGACAAAGAGAAGAAGGCTCTGACTGTCAGCAATACTTCAAAGTGGATAAAGATAAAGCGTGGATTCGGAAAAGTAGCTGATGATGAACCTGACTTCTATTATCTCTTTGAAGAAGATAAACATAATCTTTATGTACCGCGAAATCACACGCCAGTTCTGCGTAACGATGTACTTCGAGACCACGACTACAGAGTGATTACACCGGACTTCTCTTCTCGTAAGACTGTACTTGGAGTTGACAGAGTTAGTTTGGGGCCTAATGAGTGGCAACCGGAAGACCAGCAACCAGCCTTTGACTCGTTAGTCAAGCCCACAGCTTGGCCCTATGGAAAGATTCTTGCTCTTAGGTGTGGTTTTGGCAAAACGGTTTGCGCATTGAAGGCGGCACACGCCAGGGGAGTACGTACACTTTGGGTGACAGTTACTACACTTTTGATTGAACAGATTAAGCCAGAGATAGAAAAGTGTCTTGGTATTCTGCCTGAAGATGTAGGGCACATTCAGGGTAATAAGCAGAACTGGAAGGGTCGTTCAATTTCAGTTGCCATGTTGCACACTCTTGCTTGTAGAGAGTATACGCAAGAGTTTTGGGATTACTTTGGTTTAATTATCTTTGACGAAGGAGATATGTTGGGTGTTAATACATTTAGCAAGATTGCTGGAAAGTTCTCAGGTGAACGATGGCTACTGACAGCAACACCAGAGCGCGACGACAAGATGGGCGTTCTGTTCGAGAAGCACACAGGGCCAGTATGCTACAAAAATTTAGAGTATACGTTGAAGCCAGATTGTTACATTGTAAAAACAGACGTCGACTCAAAGTGCGAACATAAGTCTGGATGGGATTCTGTACGCAGAGAGCAACGTACTCACTTTGCAGTTACAGCAAAGAAACTGTTACTTGATACTAATAGGCACGAGTTGCTATTGAGTCAGATTGCTAAAGCAACAGAACATGACCGGACTTGTCTTGTGCTTGGCGATTCTGTTGAAGGTTTAGTATACGCGTATGGACAGGCACGAAAGACTTTAGCTAACCGTACTCACAGTTTGATTGTTGGAAAAGTAAAGCAGAGTGAAAGGCCAGCATTGATCAACGCCAGTCAAGTTGTGTGGGCGAATAGTCGTCTAGCGTATCGTGGGTTAGACCGGCAAGCATTCGACACTCTGATTATTGCAACTGTCATCGGTGCAAAGACAGCTTTCTGGTTGCAAGCAATTGGGCGCATTCTTCGTTACAAATTAGGTAAGAAACCACCAATTGTTGTATTGTTAGTTGACAACACAATTGGTCCCGTTGCAGCTATTGCAGCGAAGATACTAATGATCTTCAAGAAGGCTGGCTGGCCAGTGCATAATGCTGACGGCACAATCAACGAATACAAAGCTCGTATCAAAGCTATGAGAGATAACGACGCGATGGACCGACAAGATAGTAGGTATTGATGAACTTAAAGAAAAGAAATCTACAATGGTAAAACCACTACAGAAAGACGAGATAGAATTTGAGAAATGGTCTGAGGACGTTAAACGTGTTGTCCGTATTAGACGGAAGGGAAGATTGTTCCATGTGTCAGGAGAGGAAATTGCACTGTTTCAGATAAACGTTATGGCTGAGTCTATTGAGCGTAATGTAAAGACTATTCGTCGATGGGAACTTGATAAACTGTGGCCAGTACCTCAATGGAGTATTCCTGACAAGCGATGTAAGCGTTGGTATTCCAGCAATCAGATTATGACAATAAATGCCGAGTACAGGAAATTATCTAAGGGGGAGTTTGGGTTTGCACACTCTGCTTACTTCCCTCTCGAAGAGTTTTTTAAGTTTGTTAAGTCAATCTTCTACAAAGTAGATGCACAGGTAGTTGCACAAGCACGAAAGAATCAGCAAGGTGCTGCGTGACTTATATTAAAAGTAAATGGGTGTTGAATTCATTAACAGCCGAACGTTGTAGTCAATGCTCACTTGTCATTTTAGGTGAAATTGTCTATAAGAGTCTAATACCTGGCGGTCCATTTAATTGGATTGCAACTGCTGACATAGATTATCCAACCTGTAAATGTAAAGGTAGCGAACAATGAGCAAGAATAGTCCAAGCAAAGTTGAACCGATGGACAACCGTGATCTTACTTCTGCACTTCTCAAGCTTACTGACCGTGTTGTGAAGTTAGAAGCACCTGTAAAAGAAGACGACATTAAGAGTGCTGGTCGTTTCAAGTCGTATAAGGAAGAGATTCGTGAGATGTTGTCAAAGCATAATGATGACCGCAATACACAACGAAAAGATTTTGAAGAACACTTCAATGCTATTGGACAACACATTAACATGGTGTTGCCTGGCTTGAACCGTCTTGAGAACCGAGTAAATGCTATCTGGAATACGTTCAATGCGTTTGTTCGTTTTATAGAGAAACTTGTTACAGAACCAGTGAGTACAGACCGTGGATTTGACCATTTTGATGGCGTTGTTACGGCTACAAATTTCTTGCATCCAAAGTGGCCAACAACACGAGAAGAGTTTCAGACTGGATTCATGGAAGCTGGCAGAGAGGTGTTTAAGGAGCATCAAGCTCACGAGAAGGCAGAACTGGAACGCCTGCGTAGTGAAAAGAAAGAACACGGTGTTGCTCTTACTCCAGCTAAAGCGCAAACAGATGGAACCGATTCTGTGCTGCTTGAAATGAATAGTATGGTGATCGACCACATTCAGAAGAATCGTGACGACATCCAGGAACGAATTGAATTGGACGGCGAGGCACGTAAGAAGTTGAGCGAGGCTCTTACTTCTGTTAAATCAAAAATTGTGGAGTCGTAGTCGTGGCTTTCGGGGCTAAAAAGGTAGAGGTATCTCCCTACGATGACCTGGAAAATGCGTATAAAGAACTTAGGGCTCACCGTGCGCTTCATAAACGCATTTTCGACAAGGAAGCAGAACTGAGAGAGAAATGCGAGATTGTAGAGAATCAACTTAAGATTTCTCTTAGGGTGCAGTATGCAGGACAGCCAAGCGGAGAGTATAAAGCTTATGTAGGTTCGATTGTTAACGTTGTTGTACAGTCGAAGTGGAACCGAGAAGTTGATGCAGTTGCACTTTGCGAACTTGTACCTGATGCAATGGAGAGAGGATTAGTTTCATACTCTGTAGATTTGAAGATGTTAGACTCAATTTTAGAAGGTGCAACAGAAGACTATAAGAGAGCATTTGAACAGGTAATTAAGCGAGTACCAGGTACAGCGGCTGTGTCTTACAAACTGTCAAAGGAATGAACATGGAAAGTGATAAATCGTCTTCAGTTTACGGTGCTCTTTGTACTCTTCAGACTGCTATCGGTGACAACGCTAAGGCTCACGGCTTTCATGAAGGTGTTCTAAACATTCCAGAGAAGATTGCATTGATTCATTCTGAGGCTAGTGAAGCACTTGAGTGTTATCGAGAAATCAAGATTATTAAAATGCTTGCTGAACCAGCTTATGCTGGCACTAAACCTGTTGGTTTCATATCTGAGCTAGCAGATGTTGTTATTCGTTGTTTTGACACTTCATACATTATTGGTGGTGATCTAGGGAAAGTCATTCTTGAGAAGATGGCTTACAATGAAACTCGGCCTTACCGCCACGGAAACAAGAACGCCTAATGTCATTCGGGGCAAATAAACCACCTGCTGTTCACACAGCAGCAGGCCAAGCAAGAGCACACACAATTGTCACAGACAATAGGTCAAAAGAAATTGTTAAGGAACTTGAACAAAACAAATCTTTCCCGCCTGTTGCTTTCGATAAGCCTCACGTTGTTGTTACTGTTGGGCATGACACTAACCTGTCTGCTAATTATCAAAGCGTTCGTACTTCGGTCAGTATTTCTATACCTTGTGATCCAGGTAACATTGCACCTGTTGTTGCACAAGGGTGGGATCTTGTAGAGAAAATTCTAGAGGAAAGAGCGTTGTGGGCTAAGGATGTACTGAACGTGTACAACGAAGTTCGTAGAAAGATGGAAGGCTAATATGAAGATTGTAGTGCTGCTAGTAGTTCTAGTTTCACTGTTTTCTATCGTCAGTTGCTTTGGCGACGACGATCCAGCAATGAATGATGCTGGTGTAACTGATGCTGCCAGCGAAGAGTAATAAATGACTAGTCTAAAGTTAGCAGCAGAGACTATTTATATACGCATTCATGGTGCAACAAAAGAACAACAGATTGCGCGAGTCTATTCTGCTCTAAAAGAACTTGCAACTGAATATATCATACAAGAAAATAACGCTCGTATAGAGGGATGGCGCGCAGGTTTAACAGAAGCTACATTTCTTTGTGCTGAACATGGAGCAAAAGCAGTAGAACATATAATAGCTGCAATTGAAGCTGATCCACCTGTATCAAAGTTGAAAAGATAAATGCCTACTCCTGAAGAGATTTACAAGCTGTTACTAGACGATATGCTACCTAGAATGGACTGTGAACATTGTGCCGCAAAGATTCGTGCTGCTTTTGAAGAAGCTAAACATTGCAAGGGTTCAGTTGCACCTATACTAAAGGCCGAAGACAAACGGTGGAAGAATTTAAGACTAGGAGCAGCAGAGGCTCTAGTTGATGCAGAGAAGTCTCACATATGGACTGAAATATCTCTGCTTGGTCTGTTCTATAAGTTGTACGAAACTGAAGTAGGTAGTTCTTATACTCTAATTAATAACAATGCTCGTGCAGACATGGCCCATATAACTGTACTGGTGTCTACACTCGGTGATTTATCCATTTTTGCTTTACGCGCATTTTTCTCTCCAGCTATGAAGTGGGTCGTAAATAAGCGCCTGGATTTCTTTTCCCGCGACAACGTAGAACGATTTGTGAGGCCCCTGGCGCACGCGATGGCGCAGAAGGACCAGCGCAGACCGGAATGGGTCCCAGGCACGAAGGCGCGAGGTCTGGTGTGGAAACCGAAGGGTGGCTGAGACGCTGATCGATTCTTAGACGCGGTGCTTGACACCGTCACGCTAAGCCGTTACGGTGTGCGTGACATGGGGTATGCAAAGATTTTCGCTGAGATTCTGGACTCTACGGTTTGGCGTCTTCCTGACCAGGCAAGACTTGTCTGGATGACAATGCTGGTAATGGCAAACGAATACGGTGAGGTTCGTTCGTCAGTACCTGGATTAGCTGATCGTGCAAGAGTCTCTTTAGACAAGTGCAGAGAAGCTATTGAACTTCTATCATCACCTGACCACGACAGCCGTACTGATGACCATGAAGGAAGACGCATTTTGAAGATAGACGGTGGTTGGGAAATAATTAATCACGATAAATATCGCAAACTTATGTCACACGAGGATAAAAAAGAGAAAGCCGCTGTGCGCCAGCGTCGTCACAGAGAGCGTAACGCTTTGTCACGTTCCGTAACGCCTAGTAACGGTCTGTCACCTGACGCAACGCCCAATAACGCGAATAACGACATCAGAGTCAGATCAGAAGAGAGAAGAGAAGATACGGATCCGGAGGCTGGTCCAGCCACTAAACCACAGACCGGACCCAGACCAAATGTATTTGGAGGTCTCAGTAAACCACAACGTGTTAAGCCAGAACACAATTACAATAGTGTTGCACGAGGTACTGTTTACAAAGTAAAGGGAAGTTAATTATGTACGGACAGCAAATTAGTATGGCTAGAAGTATACCTAGTAAATACTCAGCATTCAGTTTATCAGAATTAACTAGTACACCAACATTCGATGGCGTTCGTTCTTATGCTGATAATATAAAGAGCCATCTGTCTAAGAAACGTGGTCTGCTTTTAGTTGGTGCTAATGGTATTGGCAAAACTGGTGCTCTTGCTTCAATTCATAATCTTCTTGCCACAGTACGACCCATGTGGGGTGTTAAAGAGAGAATGTGGTGTAGGGCTAGAGATATTGCCAAGACATATGAGTACGGTCACTTTGATGAAACTTTCGATGAGCCTGTAGATGAACTGTATAATAGCTGTGCATGGTTGGTAATAGATGAATTAGGTCGCGAAGCTGATGTGAAGAATTTTGAGCATAGAATGCACAGTCTGCTTAGTTCACGCCGTGACAATATGAAAATTACTTCTTTTACAAGTAATTTAAGTTTGTCACAAATACGTAATATATATGGCGAAGGTTTCTACTCAATTCTGCATGAGACTTCTGCTTTCATCATTGAGTGTGATGGACCGGACAGGAGAATGCTGTGAGTGTTACTGGATTGATTCAATGCCCTAAATGTTTGCACCTGTTCAGCCCACTTCTGTACAAGTGTACATTCTGCGGTTGGGTAGTGAAGCAATGAGTTATGTACCATCTGATTATAAAGATTGGCCGTTGCCAAGACCACCGATTGGCAAGATTCCAGATTGGTTGCGATGGGAGCACATGCACATACGTGAGTTGAATAAGACTCATCGTCGATGTGAGAAGCAAGCTTATGTTAAGGCACTTCGTCAACATATCGATAACGTGAATGGTGGGTTGACTTATAAATGGGTGACAGGTGAAGTTTGAGAAAGCATTAATCACACGAATTATAGACACAGGTGATGTAAAGACAGTCAGTCGGTCTCTGACGTCTGATCACTTCTTTCTACCGGAGGCAAGACAGGCTTGGACGTTTCTCATTCAGTATTTTATGGAGCATGGTTTAGCTCCTTCCCGCGAAATGTTGCAGGCTCATGTACATCGATTTGAATTTGTAGCCTCTGCCGATCCTGTTCTCGCTCTGACAGAGCGTGTTCACGAGCATCTTGTTTACAACAAGATCAATCTTGTTGCCGAACACGTAACAGAGTTAGTAAAGACTGATGTACTTGGTGCAGGTAATCTCATGGCTGACGAAGCCATGCGTCTGCGTACACTAATTGCTGGAGGGCAAAGTACAGGCATAGACATAACGACGAGAGCCAAAGAAGAGTTTGACTCTTATTATCGGCGAAAGAACCTTAAAGGTTTGCTTGGCTATGCGTACCCCTGGGATCGACTGAGTAAGGCCACACATGGTTTGCAAATAAGCCAGTTGGTCATTTTCTATGCTCGTCCTAAGTCGATGAAGACATTTATTTTATTGTACGTACTTTTGTATATTCATTACAAGTACAGAGCAAGGATTGTTTTATTTACTCGCGAGATGAGAGAAGAAGAGTTGCGATGTAGGTATGTAGCAATGCTAGCTCAGGTTGATTATGATCGTTACCAGAATGGGGCTTTAACAACACAAGAAGAGAGTCGTTGGCTTGAGGCTCTTGAAGTGTTTGTAGAGATGGGGCCAATGGTTATTGATACAGTTTCTGGATACGGAGCAGATGCAGCAGATGAGATGATTTCAAAAGCGCAAGACCACGGGGCAGATTTGATTGGCGTAGACGGTATTTATTTCTTCGGCAATCGAGAGTGGGAAGAGATCGGCAAGTTCACTAGTCGTCTAAAGTATCACTTGTTGAACACATATAAAGTTCCATGTCTCGGTACTTCACAGGGTGCTAAGACAATGAGCATGAAGCGTAAGAATATGGACGACGTTGGTTACAGTGACACGATGGCACAGGACGCCGATATTCTGATCAAGATGGCTTATATTGAGGCTGATAATAGAATATATATGAATATGGCCGGCGCTCGTGATGGCAAACCATGCCAGTTACAAATTTGGGCAAGGCCAGCTTATGATTTTAGTCAGGCTCTTGTTAAAGAAGAAGTTGAGAGTGATGGCACAGAAGGAGACACCGATGCCCCTGTTGCAGAGTAACTTTATGCGCATTCAACACGAGCTAGTAGTGCAACTAGCTGAAGAATTATTTGAATCCCCTGTAATAAAGTTATCTTCCAGTAAGGTTTGGGAGATGATTAAACAATTAGAATTGCCGTATATGGAAGGTGATGTAGAGATTGAGAGGTAAAATGAACGACATTTGGTTTACTAGTGATACACATTTTGGTCATACAAACGTCATTAAATATTCAGATCGTCCTTATGCAGATGCTGATGATATGAATGCAAAGATGCGCGACAATTGGAACGCGTTGGTTAAACCTGGTGATAAAGTGTATCACAACGGTGATATGGCTTTTATGAACTACACTAAATTTAAGGATTACCTTGGTACTTTAAATGGCAGCATTGAGTTAGTTCTAGGTAATCACGATAAAATGATTATTGAGAAGAAAAATGACTTACTTACACAAGGTAAGATTGCCAGCATAGGATATTACAACGAATTGAAGATTTCTGGTTTGCCTATGATTGTTTTGTTTCACTATGGACAAAGAGTATGGAATAAGTCTCATCACGGTAGTATATTGCTCTATGGCCACTCTCACGGGTCTTTACCACCACACGGACTATCAGTTGATATAGGTGTTGACTGTAAGGAAATCACAGACGAGTACAGGCCAATTCACTTGGATGAGATTATTCAGTATATGAGTAAACGCACTCCTGTGGTTGTAGACCATCACGAAATGCGTGAATAGACAGTGGACAGGAATACTCTATACGAGATGATGGTGCAAGCCAGTCTGCAAAAGATTAAGCCGACTGGAGAAGGCTTTAGCAGTGTTTGTCCTTTGCATAAAGGTGAACGACCTACATTCAATATCAACTCTGATAGCGGTTTATGGAGGTGCTGGAATCCTGACTGTGACCGTAAAGGCAATCTCGTTCAATTCTTGTCTTTGATCGTTGGAATGCCTTACGCTGATGCAGTTGAGTATGCGCAGAATATTCCTGTCGTCTCTTCTGTCGACATTGATATAGACGGTTGGAAATTACCGGATTACGACAAGCGTTGGGCATCAGAAGAACCGAAGTTCATGCAGGAGGCTGCATTAGGTTTGTACAGTAAATGCCCCGTGTACATGTTGAACCGTGGTTTCACCAAACCATTCTTGCGCGAGTTTGATATTGGCTGGGATGAAAACGGTTACGAACATCCAGAAGGCAGCGGTCGAGTTCTTGGCGCAAAGCGTGTTACATTTCCAGTTCGCGATCCTTACGGTCGATTGCTTGGCCTAACAAGGCGAACAGTTGAGTCAGACGGTGTACCGAAGTATCTACACGACTTCGAGCGAAACAAAACGCTCTACTTGATTCATTTGGTAAAGCGCGGAGGAGTAATTGGAGTGTCAGAGGGTAATCCAGATGCACTGATGGCTAGGCAGCGCGCAAGAGAGATACCTAGCAAAGCTATCGAGTATACAGCTATGCATAATATGACAGCAACACTTGGTGGGTCTATTACGCACGATCAAGCTTCGCTGTTGGCAATGTACGAGCCAGAAGCTGTTGTGCTTGGATTCGACAATGATCCACCTGGAGTTTCTGCAACCAAGAAAAGCATCAAGACTCTGCGTGAGTTTGGATTTGGTGAGATACTTTGTTTGCGTTTCCCGTCGCATGACTTGGGGGACTTGACTTCAGAGCAGATTGTTGATATTGATTGCGTTAGCTCGATCGAATGGCTGAGAAGCAGCCAATAATAAGGGCCGTAAACGCCCGTAAAACATAGGAGCAGCAATATGGGTTACCAGAAAGTGACAGTTTAGTAATGCCCGGCCAGCGTGGCATTTCGGCGTACAAGCAGCAGGCAGCGGCCAGCAGCGAGCGCCGACAGAGCGGTTATGCGAATTATCTCAAGCTTGAGGCTGGAGACATTGTTCGCGGACGTTTTCGCGGTTTGTTCTTTATGCCGTCTTGGCAGTTCAAGCCGGAAGGCGTGAAGGCGCTTACGCCTGAATGGCTACAGCACTACGCTTATGTGCTTGGCTTTGTTCCTCCAGAAAAAGACACGCTAGAAGACTGGACACAGGCGTTCATGCTGCGCTACAAGCAAATTGAACCGTTCATTTACGATCAACACTATTGCCACGGTGTGCATGGTAAAGATGCTTATGGTACCTGTGCAAAGTCCTGGGCGGCACAAGATTGTGTTGACTGTTATTTGAAGAGTTGTGGTGATAAACGAATTTCGTTTAAGCCAACAAATGTATTTACGTTCCAGCCACAACGTAAATTTCATAAACTTCAGTCAACACGAGACAAGAATAAATCTGACTATTTGTTTTGTCCTGCTGTTGAAGGTGATCACTGTGCTTATTGCCAGCAAGGGTTGGAAGCTAAAGACGAAGGTGTTAAGTACGTCAGCTTTGCTGATACTCATGCTGGTGGTGTTGTCGCTTGTGCAGAGCGCGTGTCAAAGCGTTGTGGATTCTGTGGTATTGGATTTGTAAAGAATGCTGGTTGGCAGTGCGCGAATCCAGATTGTGGTGAACCTCTCACGTATACGCCACCTCCTATTCCAGCGCCGGAAAACTGGGATCCTGCGATTACGTGTCCAGCGTGCAAAGTGCGCAATCGGCCGGAAGAGTTGGTGACTTGCAACAAAGGTTGTGCGGCGCCACGTCGTTGTCAGTTGCACGACGTGGACGTTATTGTCACACGCACTGGCGGGGATAAAAGCACAAGCTACCAGTTCAGTGAACAGTTCCCCGCTGAACCGCTGCCGGCAGCACTGATGAAGTTGAAGCTGCCGAACTATGAGTTGGCGTTCAAGCCTAAAGACATCAATGAGCAGTGTCGAGTGCGCGGATTGGTGCAGAATCCATTCACCGGGCAAGGTGTCTCTGCGCCGCCTCAGCAGCAAACGCAGGGCTACGACGATCCTAATGCTGATGAGAATTTGGATCCGCACGGTGGGGATCCGCAGGGATCACGTGCTGGTGACAACGATCCAATTCCATACTAGTATTTTGCCTACCGTCTAGTTGACGAAGCTCGAAAAACCGTACCTGTGGGGCGGTGAGATGGCCATGAGATGTGGCAATACGGCTAGACGGTAGGTTTCTTTTTGCACAGGAGATGACAGATGAAGGTGTTGATGAGCGGGTGGTTTTGGCTTGGTATAGCCATAGGCATAGCTGTTCACACTGTCTGGTTGTGTAAGGGTGGTGTGTAAAATGGCTAAAGAAGATCTCGACTCGACAACAGCAGGTAGGTCGTCAACAATGGTTGACAATGCTACTATTAAGTACGCCAGTATTGCCGTTACACATAAAGGCAGAACTGTTTTCTCCGATGTGCCAGACGAGTCTGAGTGTTGTATTTGCCGTCAATGTCTTGCAGTAATAGCAGTAAAAGATAAAGCAGTTCACGTTTGTGTTTTAACTGAACAGCCTGGTGCAATTACAGTCTCTGTAATTGAGGCTTGTCCTTTTGCGCACGAAGTTATTGAAGGTGTGCATGTAGTCGGGCAACACAGTAAACGGGCATACGTGCGGTGCTACGATTGTTATACTGATGG